>Ga0181343_1000741_pt1 | contig 13668 bp, 10 predicted proteins | sample Su13VDMLBSD_FD_130110 | JGI IMG/M metagenome (GOLD analysis project Ga0181343, IMG submission 130110) | Freshwater viral communities from Lake Michigan, USA - Su13.VD.MLB.S.D | ecosystem: Environmental > Aquatic > Freshwater > Lake | place: USA: Michigan | collected 2013-07-15 | reverse complement strand
TGAAGGAGGGTTAAAAAGCTCTATGTTGGTTGAGTTTTTTAGCGTGCAGCAGTACAAAAAATTTGGTGTAAATTTAGATAATTTAACTCTAGAGTCTTATTCGTTTAGCGCAGGAATTGGGGGCAAAGTAGTTGTTGAGACGAATTGGACAACAGAGATAAGAAACGGCGCGAATGGCAATATCCTAATGATAGGAGCATATGGAGATTTAGTTTAAGATGAAAGCAAAAGAATCATTAAATACAGAAAAGCTATTTAAAAAAATTGCTATGGCAGGGACTAATTCTTTAAGAGGAACAAATGCAATTGACCAAAAAGGAAAACTTTGGGCTTGGGGCAGTAATGTGGTTTCTGCGTTTGGAAATAAAAATATAAGTTCTCAAACCGCCGCTGCATCTCCGGTTAAAACACTTGGATATGGAAAAATATTTAATGAAATTTCATCTGGAGGAAGTTCAGTCATTGCTCTTGATGATAGTGGTACTGCTTGGGTCTGGGGAACAGGTATTATTGGAGATGGACTTAATGCTGGCACTTTTAGAAGAACTCCTGTAAAAGTTTATGGAGATAAAACTTTTTGTCAAGTATCAGGAGGAAGTGGATTTTGTGGTGGAATCGATAAGTATGGTCAAATATGGATGTGGGGAGATAATTATTATGGTCAATTAGGAGACAATTCTAATGTTTGTAAATCAACACCTACTGCTATTTATGGAGGCCCCAAGACATTTTGTCAAATAAGTATTGGCTTTGCCAATTCGTATGCTTTGGACAAATATGGTAAAGCTTGGGCTTGGGGATCTAATATTCTTGGAGATGGGTCTAATGTTTCTAGAATAACCCCAGTTAATGTTTATGGTAATAAAACATTTTGTCAAATATCAGTGCTATACGATAAATCATTAGCTATTGACAAAAACGGAAAAGCGTGGGCATGGGGTTCGTATTACCTTGGGAATGGAAGTGCTTCAAGTTCATTAACCCCTGTTGAGGTTTATGGAAATAAAACTTTTTGTAAAATTGCAAAAGGGGTTGCGTTCTCTACTGTTGCGCTAATTGATAAAAACGGTCAAGTATGGGGATGGGGAAATAATACTTGGGGTACGCTTGGAGATAGCCATCAATTAGTTTCAACTCTTACTCCTGTTAGTATCTCAGGTCAAAAAAAGACATTTTGTGAAATAAGTATGTGTTGGGAAAACGTAATTGCAATTGAAAAAAATGGTAGAGTTTGGGGATGGGGAAGAAATCGCGTTGGAGAATTAGGCGTGAATAGGTTTTATGAAGATTTTATTCCTAGAAAGATCTGTGGCGAAAAAACTTTTAATTCTATAGCTGTGGGGCCTACAACGTCTGCTGGGATACAGCAAAATGGTAAGGTTTTTTTATGGGGGAATAATGGTAACGCTCAAATAGGTAATAATAAAATATCAAATTATGAAATGTTTCCTACTGAATTAGCAGGCCAACCTAAGACTTTTTGCCAAATAGCCTTTGGGGCTAATCGGACACAAGCTATTGATAAAAACGGGAAAGTATGGGGATGGGGCAACGAAGCTTCAGGAGCATTGGGAAATAATTATTCTGGTGGAGCAACAATTTCTTATAAATTGACTCCTATTCAAATATACGGAACTAATACTTTTTGTAAAATAATGGTTGGATTTGGAGGGTCATTTACATTTGCTATAGATAATCAAAATAAAATTTGGGGTTGGGGGGCAAACAACTCTAGCTTTCGCTATCTAACTTTAGATGCCAGCATAGCCTCTGTTACTACTCCAGTTTCTTTGCCTTATTTAAATTCAAAAACTTTTTGTCAAATATCAGCGGGTTTTCAACATAATTTAGCATTAGACAATTATGGAAAAATTTGGGCTTGGGGTTTAAATAGCTGGGGTCAAATTGGAAATAATGACTTCGGTCAAAATGTAACGAGCCCTGTTACAGTTTATGGCAGCACAACATTTTGTAAAATATCTGCTGGAGGTAATATGTCAGCCGCTATAGATAAAGATAAGAACCTTTGGACATGGGGATATAATAGATTCAGAAATTCTTTGGGTCATACTAACTGGACAGCAACCAGAACTCCAATACGAGTAAGCGCAAATATAAAATTTAACGAATTAAGCGCTGGGAAAATACAAGGACTTGGAATATGCGCGATTGATGAAAATGGCCTTGTTTGGAGAATGACAAGTGCCCCTATCGCTGTAAATTCTGAAAAACGCTTTTGCAAGATAGATTCTGGTGGGCAACACTTTATAGTTACAGACGAAAATAATGTAGGGTGGTCTTTTGGACTTGGCGAATATGGCGCCCTTGGAAATTATAATACGTATACCCCAGTTAGACTATATAATATATAATTATTGCCAATAATTAACTGTAAATTAATATATGAGCATTTCATTCCAATATCTTCAAGAAGCCGCCTGCCTTGATAAAAGGGATGAATTATATTTAATGTAAACTATCTATATGTCCACAGGAAGCAACAGATTTCAAGACCTTGAGGAAGTTGGCGTATTAGATTCGCAGGATCAATTTATCTTCTTTCAGAATTCTAGCAAGAAGGCGAAAAAGGTATCACGCCAAAATCTTGTTGGAAGTACTGGGTTTGGAACATCGATACCCGGAGTCGTGCAGGAAGATCTTAGCCCTCCAGCAACTCCAACAGGCTTATCTCTTACTACTCGTTCCGAAATAGATTCGGATGGTAGCGAAAAAATATTTATAACCGCTAAAATAACACCAAATACTGAGGAAGATCTTAGTAGATATGGCTGGTATATAAGAAGAGTAACAGGAACTCCACAATTCAATGGGGGCGGTGTTCTAACTGGCTATACAGCTGGTCAAATATACGAAGCTTCTTTAGAGGAGTCTCAGTCAGCAGGCAGTGTCGGCACAGATGGAAAGGTTACAAAAGAATGGACTGGATTGAAGCCGAATACTTGGTATCAGATTAGAGTTTGCGCTATAGATGCACAGGGCAATGCGTCCGCTTATACAGCCGAGAATTCTGCCGGTTTCATTCAAACGGCAAAAGATTCAACCCCTCCAGCGGCACCAACGTCTGTTACTATCACAAGTGCGATAAAATCTATATTTTTAAATTGGACTAATTCCACAGACGATGATTGGGCATTTGTAAGAATTTATAGGAATACATCAAATACGCCGCCAACAATTGGAACAACAGCTCCTCATGCTTCGATAGCCGCTTCTTCATTTGTTGACGAAAATCTTACCCAAGGAACAACATATTATTACTGGTTGACATCAGTAGATACTTCTGATAATGAAACTGCCACAACGTCAACTGTTGTTTCGGACTCTCCCGGTACTGTGGCAGCAACCGATATTTCTAACTTTGCAGTCACGGCCACAAAATTATACGCAAATGTAATTGTTCTATCAGGAGATAGCTGGACAGATAATTCGCCATCAGGCGGGTCGATTGCTTGGAATTCTCATACCCTTGTTTATGGCGGCGCATCGTATACAATTTCTGCCGGTAGCACAAGCAATACATACGTTTATTGGACAGGAGGAACAACTTACCAAACAAGCAGCACCAATCCAGCTTTAGCTGATGGTCATTTTATGATCGCCACAAATACAAGCGGTGCTCACGATCTCGCTTGGAATGCTCTTGCTAATGCTGTTATTGGTAGCGCTTATATTCAAAATGCCGCAATAACTAATGCAAAGATTTTTGAGATGACGGCTGATAAGATTAGAACCGCCACTCTTTCTGCTCAAACGATTACCTTAGCTGGTAGCGCAGTTATAAAAAGTGATGGCGTAACAAACTCTAGCTCTGGAAATGGTTTTTATCTAGAAGGCATCTCAGGTTCAAGTATTTTAGGAATTGGTGATCTTAGCGAAACCAATGCCTTTTTAAAATGGAGCACTTCAGCTGCGACTTTAAAGATCAAAGGTGAGCTTAGAGCTTCAAGCGGATGGTTTGGAACGTCTTCGACCAATGGCGTAATTATTGATAGTAATGGATTAGAAATAAAAGGAACTGGTGCAGCTGATGCAGTAGGAAGAATAAAGGCCAATATTGACTGGGGCGGGGCCGCGTTTACCCCCACCACCACTTCAGGTTTCTATTTAGGAAGGGCGGCTAGTCAATATAGATTTTTTATTGGAAATACCGGATCAGACGGGGTGGGGGCAGGGGCTAGTTCTTTATATTGGAATGGAACATCCTTGACTGTTACAGGAGTAATACAGGCGTCTTCTGGCTATTTCGGAACAGATACTAATGTAGTATCAATTGGCTCTGGCGGCTTAACTATTGGAAATACCGGAAGAATAAATTCTACTGGAGTAACCTATACTACAAGCGGATTTAGTGGAACTGGATTTTATTTAGGCTATGCTGGCGCGGCTTATCAATTTTTTATTGGTAATCCGACTGGCAACAACTTAACTTGGAACGGCTCATCATTAAAAATTAATGGTAACCTTACTGCTGGGAGTACGCTCGGAAATACGGGCGATACTGGATTTGGTTTAATTCTTCAATCTAACTTTGGTATCAGACGCGACACCAATGCAGGAATTATTACAATAACAGCTGGCAATTCGAATGGAGCCAATAATGGCGCTCAGTTAGAACTGCACGGAAATCTTTCTACTGGCAACGAAGGTCTAGTAACATTGCAGGCAGGAACTGGATCTGTAAGTGCTATCAGACTATTTACGAACACAGGTGCTACTTCGAATATAGGTACTTTAAGATTTGACATTGATACATATGGAACCGTTGGAGTTCCAAGGGCGGCATCGGGCGGAAGCACTTTTACTGATAATGGTGTTTCTGGTGGCGCTGGCTGTTTGGAAGTAGATGGAAACGTTGGTATAGGAAGAATTGCAGAGAGAACAACTGTTGGACAAGGTAAACTATGGGTAGCGGATGAAGTTGCGGTTTATGGTTCTTCAAATGCTAGAAATATAGTTTTAACAGGAAGCTCTGGAGATGTTACTGCGGTACAATTTACCACTTCCTCATCAAAACGAGTCAAGACAAAGATTAAAAAATTAAAAAATGGATTAGATACTGTCCAAAAGCTAAATCCTGTTTCATTCAAAAGAAAAGGCAAGGGCGGCAAAGATGATATCGGTTTAATTGCAGAAGAAGTGGATAAGATCCTACCACAAGTGACTGGAAAAGACCAAAGTGGCCAAATTTCTGGACTAGACTACTCAAAACTAACAGCAGTTTTAATTCAGGCTGTGAAAGAGCTTTCTGTTGAAGTTGATAGATTAAAAAATAAAATAAAATGACATGCCCATTGAAACAAAGTTTCGAGTATATATTTCCGCTAGTGGGCAGTCATATGATTTAAGCGGGCTTTTTCAAGATTTAGGAACAGCGGGAACAGCCGCGTCTTCTCCTACTAAATTTAAAGTTTCGACTCAAGATTTAACAGGATTATTCCACGCATCAACAAGTGCAGGAGATAGGATATCGTTTAATACTGGATTTAAGGTTAACGGAACAGATTTAAAAGATATTTTTCGCAAAAGAACAGGGTTGGAAATAACTCTTCAACCAACTAACCAAACTGTATTAGAAACTAATACGGCAACATTCACAGTGGCAGCTTCAGGCAGCGGAACTTTACTTTATCAGTGGCAAAAATATAACACTGGAACAAGCAATTGGGATAATCTATCAAACTCGTCTGGAGAAATAGCAGGCGCAACATCAACTAGTCTGCAAATTTTAAATGCAGATTACCCAACCGACGAAGGGTCTTACAGGTGCGTAGTTACGGACGATTCTGGTTCTATAGAGAGTAATTCTGCAACCCTAACTGTAAATTATCCGCCGACAATCACTGTTCATCCAACGTCTACGGTTTACAACGACGCAGACGCTGTTACATATTCAGTAACTGCCACAGAAGGCAAGCCAACAGGATTGACTTACAAGTGGCAAAGGTCAACGAATGGTGGCGGCTCTTGGTCAGACCTTAGCGATGGACAGGAAACTAACATCAGCGGCATAACATCAGCTACGCTTACATTCAACTGTCAATTAGCAAGAGCAGATTACCAGTATCGCTGTGTAGTGAGCAATAGCGCCGCCAGCGTAAATTCAAATGCGGCGATCTTGTATATCAATCCGAAGATCACTACAAATCTTACTTCTACAAAGACAGTTACCGTACTCAGCGGTCAGGAAACTGTCTTGGCAGTATTTACAATTGTTGCAGGCGGCTCAGCAACACTGAGCTATCAGTGGTATAAGGATAGCTCGCCAATTGGAGCCAATAATCCAAGTTTTGCAGATACTGTCGATGAAGACAGCAATGGCTCTCAATATTACTGCGTAGTGTCATCTTCTGTTGGTGGCACAAGCGCAGCAACTTCGGTTACTTGCACACTAACTGTAAACCTGACCGCCATCTCAATCTCCAGCTTCTTGGGCAATGGAGTTGCAAATCCAACTGTAAACGAGGGCGGCTCACTGTCTTATGTGGTAACGGCAGCTGGAGCAGGAACACTTACTTATGATTTCTACCGAAGAGACTACACTTCAAGGCCAAGTGAGTACGATGATGTTCTAGTCCAGTCTTCGACCTCAAACACGTATACTCATAATGTAGCTTTGTCAGAACATGACAGCGATTTCTTCTGTGCGGTTTCTAGTACGAAGACATCACTTGGGACTGTGAATAGTTCGCTTTCGACGCTTACTGTCAACTACGTCAATATCAGTGAGGTCGTCGTCGATGAAGATGGCGCCCAGACTGCGGTCACATCAAACGAACAGTCTTTTGATGTCGATGTTGGCGATGTAGTTAAATTAATTATTACTGCGGCAGGCAGACCGAGCGTTAATTATCTTTGGAAGAAGTGGAATGGATCAACTTATGTTACATTCAGTGGGGCTCATATAAGCGGTCAATCAACAGCGCAGCTTCAGTTTAATACAATTCTAGAAAGCGATGAAACTTACTATGCTTGTTATGTGGATAATGGTGCTGGGGCTACAGCTAATACAGAAGGCACAAGAGAAGTTTATCTTAATGTTGCTCCAGTCACAACAACTACAACTCCAGCGCCAACTACTACAACTACTACAACAGCTGAACCTACCACAACTACTACAACGGCAGAACCTACTACAACTACTACAGAAGCTCCTACAACTACTACTACAACTACGCCTGCTCCAAGCTTGAGCCCAAGCCCAAGCCCGAGCGCAAGTCCAAGCCCAAGTCCAAGTCCGAGCGCAAGTCCAAGCGCAAGCCCAAGCCCAAGCCCAAGCCCAAGCCCAAGCCCAAGTCCAAGCGCAAGCCCAAGTCCAAGCGCAAGCCCAAGCGCAAGCGCAAGCCCAAGCGCAAGCCCAAGTGCAAGTAATAGCGCCAGTGACAGTCCAAGCGCAAGCTCTAGTGCTAGCGAGAGCGGAAGCGGTAGCGCTAGTGAGAGCGGAAGCGGCAGCGCTAGTGAGAGCGGAAGCGGCAGCGCTAGTGAGAGCGGAAGCGGTAGCGCTAGCGAGAGCGGAAGCGGCAGCGCTAGCGAGAGCGGAAGTGGTAGTCCGAGCGCTAGCGGGTAATCTATGAAAATTAAAGCATTATTTTGGAATGCAAGGGAGCTTTATGAGCTAAAAACACGACAGATTGTTCTCGATGCGAGAAAGCAAAAAGATTCAAAGGCTCATATGATATCTACTTTGGATTCGTTTTGGGAACATATGAATTTAGAGCTTTTGTTTGAAAAAATATTAAAGAAAGAAATTGATATAAATATAATAATACAAAGAGATGAGCATGGGTTTTTGTGGGGTAGCCAAAAAGATTGGAAAGAATTTGTGCATAAGTGCAATAGTATAGGAATAAAGACACTAATGTATGATTTCGGATATTTTGACCATTATGAAAGTTATATGGTCGATACTTATGGATCAGTAAACAGGGGATCTATTTTTTTTGATTGGCCAAATATTTCTGGAAACATGGATTGGTCATTAGCTCCAGAATATATACAAGAGTACAGAGATGATTTTTTAAAAAAACTAGAAAAAGAAAAAAACTCCAAACCCGTTAATGATTTAAAGTCTGGAGAATATGTTGTTATATGGCCGCAATACTCTATGGATCTAATAAGACCGGAACTTAGAGAAGGGCTTGACAAAAAAACAGAAGTGACAGATTGGGTAAATAAAATGTGTGATGCAGTTATCAAATCTGGACTAACTCCAGTTGTAAAGGGTGGACCAGCAATGGACTCTTGGTCTAGATTTTCAGTAAATCAGATTAAAAATGCGCCAGTATTTGCCCATAAACAATCTCAACTTAAGAAAAGTCCAGATGCAAAATTTGAGAAAGATATTAATATAAAATTAATTGCTCATGCAAAATATCATATAATTAACTGTAGCAGCGTAAGCAACGAACTTGTTTTAGCGAATGTTCCAGTAATAGCTACTGGAAGAAGCTGGTTTACTGGTTTAGAAGTATTTATTGAGCCTAAATCTTGGGACTCAATTTTAAATGATACTGTTACTGTTAACGAGCAAAACAGAAATAAATGGTGCAATTGGTGGTTTACTAGACAGGTGAAAAAAGATGATATTTGGGATAAAATCAAAGAGATATATATGAGATATCCGATTTATTAAAATGAATTTAGTACTTTTTGTTGGTCACGGATCTGGCAAAATTTCAAAAAAATTTCTTGATGCGGTTTGCGCTGCTAGATCAAAAAATTTTGAATCCAAAAATTTAAAGGACGCAGAACAGTTCTCTAAATTTATTAAAAAATATAACGGAGAATTTGAAAAGATTTTTGTATTTCCGATATATTGCGAAGATGGAGATTTAAAAAGAACTTTCAAAATTGATTTAGCTATACAGGTGGAAAATGTGTCTAAAGATTACGGCAACTGTTTTGTGCATCACGGATCGCAACTTGGGTCAATTTTAGGAGATAAATTAAAAACTAATTTATTTTTAAGTCAAAAAAATATTTTATGTCCTAAAGTTATAGATGATATTAATTATGCAGATAAGGTATTTTGCAATTCAAGATCTGGCTCCCATGCAAAAACATTTTTATTAGATTGCGGTCGTGGCATAAAGAATACAAACTACAATACAGAGCTAATAGATACGAGTTTTAATTATAAGCAGGATACATATTACGCCTGCCCAAGAGCAATGTGTATTGAAGGCGAAATAACTGATATATTTCTAAGATTTAGAAATGCAAAGGAATCTAATCCAAATGTTCATGCAGGCGACACACCAATGGATTACGAATTACAAAATTTCTACTATGAAACAAAAATACTTCCAAATCTAACTAAATTAAAAGATTTTTGCTTTAATGCTGGCGCGGTTTTTGGTTTAGGTTTTTATGGGCACGATATTTTATTGTGCAGTAAAACTGATCGATTTTATATGGCTGAAAGCTCATTTAAGTTCGATAATATCATTATGTGGAAAAATAAGATCAAAGATATGCAGCCTTTTGTAAAACACGAAAAATCTGTAGAGCAAGGAATAGCGGATGCGATTGCAGTTTTTTATTCAATATTAGAGAAAAAATATAAATAATTATGACGGATCAAGAAATAAATCAAAAAGTTTTAGAAAGCCGAATTTTTAGAATGCTTGGTGACGACGAGGAAAATTTTGCCCCGTATAAAATTTATTTTGACTATATAAAAGAAATAGAATTGGTGAATGGCTACCCATCTTTATCAATGGTTAAGAAAAACAAAAGCAGAATTAATATCTGGCTTCACGCACTAGAGCTTTTACCAAAAGAATCAATTATTTTAGAATTTGGTGTTTTTAGAGGTATGTCTATTAATTTTATGTCAAAATTTAGGAATGACTGCCTATTTTATGGATTTGATAAATTCAAAGGGCTCCCAGAAAACTGGATACTGCCAAATGGCAAGTTAAAAGGAAGGGCTGGTATATTTAATACTTATAGCACAAGAAATAAGATTTTTTTTAATGAAAATGTTGCTATCAAAGATGGATGGTTTAACGAAACAGTAGAACCTTTTAAAAAAAGTTTAACTGAAGCTGAATATTCTAAAATAAGTCTTATTCATATTGATTGCGATATATATAGCAGTACAGCATTTATATTAGAGAATATTGCAGATATAATAAAACAAAATAAGCCTTATCTTTTGTTTGATGAGTTTGTTCATGCAAAAAGAATTCCAATTAAACAAAGAGTGGAAAGAAATATAAAAACATTAATTTATTCAGGATCTGAATCAGTCGCATTTAGAGAGTTTGTTGACAAGCATAATGTAGATTTTAAAATTATAGGCCAAACACAAGGCACAAGGAACAAGATAGTTTTAATAAAAATTCTATGAGTGATACTATTCGTATATTTGTAGGAACTGAAACAGGTAATGAAAAAGCGGAAAAGGCTTTACATTATAGCGTAATAAAAAACTGTAAGGGAAATGTAGACATATATTGGATGTCCGATAAATACAAGGATTCAATATGGGACAACTGGAACAAAGGAAGAGATGATAGAACTCAAAACTCTGGAGTAGGGTGGAAAACTAATTTTTCAGTTTTCAGGTGGGTAATTCCAGAGCTTTGCGACTATAGCGGCAAGGCGATTTATTTAGATGTTGATCAAATTATCTTAAAGGACATAGAGCAGATGTGGAATCTTGATGTTAAAGATCATGCCGCACTGGCAATAAAAGAAGAAAGAACAGATGTCATGCTGATCGACTGTTCAAAATTCAAAGCTGATTTTTGGCCAAAAATACAAAAAATGAAGCCGTCTGGCAAGAATCAAAAGCATTACAGACTCTTAATACAAAAAAATTCATCAATAGGTGCGCTAGATAAAATATATAACTGTCTAGATGGCAAGGATTTTTATCAAGAAACTACGAGACTGGTGCATTATACAAAGATGAATACTCAGCCTTGGAGGCCATTCCCAGAAGTAATGGAGTACAAAGAGCATGGCAACAAGCAAGTTGAAAGCTTATGGCGTGATTATTACAAAGAGGCTTTAGAATTTGAGGCCAAAAATAATTATATTCTTGGTTCTCCAGATGGATTTTTTGATTTAAAGTCAAGTTTCGATAAAGTTGCCAATTCTGCCGCAAAATACCTAAGATAATAAAATGTCTAAATTTCCATTTTTTATAAATTTGCCAAAGACAAATATATTCATTGAAACCGGAACTGGGCAGGGAGATAGTTCAAAAGAAGCTGTTAAGTTTTACAAAACAGTATATACGATTGATATCGATGATAGAAATAGATTTTCTAAAGAAAACTTTTTCTTTTTTAATGATGACTCTCGTACAGCGCTTCCGATAATACTTGAAAGTGTAAAAGAAAAATCAACATTTTGGCTTGATGCTCATCCAAATAATCATGATGTAAACAGTTGGCCTCTGCTAAGCGAAATAGATATAATTTGCAGTCATCCAATTAAAGATCATAATATATTAATTGATGACGCTGATATAGTAATTAATAGTGGCAAAATGATGTCTATTGTAGAAAGATTGGCCAAAAATAATCCGAAGTATAGGCAAAATATGAAGATGATTACCCAGATAAGGGCTTTGGATACTTTAATAATAACAACAGAAAATATTAATATATGAAGGTTTCTTGCGTAATGAATACATATAGAAGATTTACTTGTGTAAATCGCTCTATTAATTTTTATTTAAATCAAGATACTAAAGAAAAAACTGAGCTTATTATATTTAATACGGATACGGAGTACCCTTTGGTTTTAAGTAGTGATTTGATAAGCTTATCAGATAAGTTAGGTAAAAAAATAAAGGTTATAAATAATAATACGGATTATCTAACTAATCAAGACTATACTAACATAGGATCAATACGCAGGGATTCTTTACAGCATTGTGTTGGAGAATACTATATATGTTGGGATGATGATGATGTATTTCTTCCTTGGCATATAAGACAGGCTTTGGATGGAATTTTAAAAAAAAATGACAATTGGGCTTGGAAGCCTCATACAAGTATGTTTTGGAATGGAAATAGTGAATTACAGTTCGCCTGTAATAATATGGAGGCTAGTATTTTAGTTAATACTAAAAAATTAAAAGAAATTGGATTTTTTAATCATCAAGGTGGTGGAGAGCATTTAAATTGGATGAATTATTTTGCAAAAGAAAATAAAATATTTATCGATAAACAAGCTATTCCATCATATTGTTTTAATTGGAGTGATCACGGTCTAATGAGAGGACACAAACAGAGTGGTACGATAGATCGATCTGATAATTTTATTTATCATAAACTAAATACTAAAGACAATGCGACATCAGAGCTTGATGCGCGTTTTGAAATTAAAAATATATACCAGTGTCACATAAAATTTATAAGAGAAAATATTTGTAAATTAGAAAACCTAGGATTAGACATGCAGTTGGAAAATATTATAAAATATATAGATATCTATGAAAAAACTGACAATCGGAATGGCAACTTATGATGATTTTGATGGGGTTTATTTTACTATTCAATCAATAAGGCTTTTTCATAAAGAGATTTGTAATGATATCGAGTTTATAGTCCTAGATAATAATCCGTCTGGAAAGCATTCAGATTCTGTAAAAAAACTTTGCGACTCTGTAAATCAGCCAATTCAGTATATAGCTTGTCCAGAGTATTCTAGCACATCTGTTAGAAATAAAATATTTTCGCATGCAAAAACACCTTACGTTTTGTGCTTAGATTGTCATGTTTTAGTAGATTCTGGCGCAATAAAAAAACTAATAGATTTCTACGAATCAAAAAAAGACCAAGGAAATTTATTACAGGGACCACTTTTGTACGATGACCACAAGCATATCTCAACTCATTTTGATCTTAAATGGCGCTCTCATATGTGGGGAACTTGGGAAACCGATAAAAGAGGACTGGACCCTGATTCTGAACCGTTTGAAATTCAAGCTCAAGGTCTTGGGTTGTTTTCTTGCGCTAAAGATTCTTGGTTAGGATTTAATGATCAGTTCAGGGGTTTTGGTGGGGAGGAGGGCTATATTCATGAAAAGTATAGGATGAATGGCAAAAAAACTTTATGCCTTCCATTTTTAAGATGGATGCACCGCTTCGGCAGGCCAAGTGGAGTTCCGTATCCAATATCTTTAAAAAATAAAATTAGAAACTATATAATAGGATTTACAGATCTAAACATACAGCTAGACACAATTTATGAGCATTTTAAAGAAAATATATCAAAAGAGGATTTTTCAAATTTAGTTAAAGAGGTTTTAAAAAAATGAAAATACTTTATATAACCCCACACTTATCAACTGGGGGCTTGCCTCAGTATCTTCTTAAAAAGATTCAATGTTTAAAAGAACATAATGTGTGGTGTATTGAATATAATTTTGTATCAGATAGATACACAGTTCAGAGAAACCAAGTCGTAAATCTTTTAAAAGACAGGTTTATTTCTTTGGGCGACCAGCCAAAAGAAAGACTGATAAATCTGATAGCTGAAATCTCGCCAGATATAGTTCATTTCGAGGAGTTTCCAGAAACGTTTGTCTCTCACGAAATGCTGTATAAAATATACAGCAAAAGTAGGAATTATTTAATATTTGAAACCAGTCACGGAATTTATTACAAGGCTGAAAGTAAGATTTTC
>Ga0181343_1000740_pt1 | contig 13675 bp, 12 predicted proteins | sample Su13VDMLBSD_FD_130110 | JGI IMG/M metagenome (GOLD analysis project Ga0181343, IMG submission 130110) | Freshwater viral communities from Lake Michigan, USA - Su13.VD.MLB.S.D | ecosystem: Environmental > Aquatic > Freshwater > Lake | place: USA: Michigan | collected 2013-07-15 | reverse complement strand
GTAATTGTCAATTCCACTATCATAATAGATTTCGTAATTAACTTTGCGATGTGGCGGCCCCATACGATTCTTAACAACTTGTACTTCCGTTTTACTTCCTACGACTTGTTCAACGCCATTAATTTTAGCTTTGATCATACCGGTATTTTTTAAACGAAGTCTAACCGATGCGTGGAATGGAATTGCTTTACCACCTGCAGTTGTCCATTGGTCGCCAAATGATACTCCCATTTTAGTACGAAGCTGATTGGTAAATATTAGACAAATTCTTTCTCGTGCAATCCAATTGGTAACTTTACGCATTGCTTTTGATAGAATAATTGATTTCGAAGTCGCATAACCATCTTTATCATATTCTGCAGACATTTCAATTTTCGTCGATGCACCCATAATTGAATCTACAATGATTGTAACTAGACGATCTTTATCAGATTTACGTACTTGTTCTACAATCGTTTCAATAGTTTCAAAAATTTCTTCAACTGTCTCTAATGGAACATATAGCATTGTTTTTAAATCGACACCGATTGCTTGCAAAAATTCACTACTGGTTGCTGCCTCTGTATCGATATAAACAGCTAACCCGCCTTTCTTTTGCGTTTCTGCTAAGGTATGCGACGCTAATAATGATTTACCAGAAGCTTCTAATCCGGTAATTTCAGTAATCCGCCCTACAGGAAATCCTCCATGAGGGCGGTTTGAAATTGCTAAATCAAGTGAGTCGCAACCCGATGAAATCCATTCTTTAACATTACTAGGAGAATCATCGTCGCCATCTAAAAAGAATGCAGTTTTAAGTGCTTGACCTTTGAATTGTTTATTAATACTATCTGCCAGGGTGTTTGCTAACGCATCTTCCAGTTCTGACTTACTTTTTCCTTTAGCCATTTATAACTCCTTACTTAAATAAATCATTAAATGCAGACGAAACATCTTCTACTTTAGTCGCAGTTGGTTTCGATGCTTTTGCAGGTGCTGGTGCTTCAGTTTCTTCTTCATCAGATTCTTCAACATCAGAGTCAGCATTTTCTGGATTCATCCATTCTGCTAATGCCTTTTCTAATTCATCGTAAGATGGCTCAGGAAATAAATCAGTAATTTGTGGTTGATTCATAATTTTCTCAGCAATAGATTTATCATCAGTAGCTGGTTGCGTATTTGGTTTAACACGAATTGCTGTTTTAGGATACGCTCCGCCTTCTGCTGGAGTAAATTCTACATCAATATCACGACCATTCATTAAATCCGTAATGTCTCCATAATCTGGATCTGAAATGATGCTTAACAATTCTGTATAAATTGTTTTTCCGAATCCCCAAAATTTAACTCCTTCAGATTCTTTACCGCGGATAATTACAGGAACATAAGTTCTCATTTTAGGTTCGATTTTACGACCCATTAGCCACTCATCTTTGTCGCCAGTCTTTTTAAGTTTTTCTGCAAACTCAACGATTGGATCTGCGTTACCAAATGTAATTGGAGATAACATTGATTTTTTACCGATATCATAATGAAAATACAATTCTAGAAACGGATTGTCTTTTCTGTGTACGTAAGGTACAATTCGGATTCTGGTTTTACCTGCTTCAGGTTTCCACAAATTTTGTTTTTTGTCATCAGATTTGTTTAACTGATTTAATTTTGCCTTGATGGCATCTAAATTTAAGCCCATTGGTTAAATCCTTTTAAATGGTTAATAAAATATTAAATTATTAATTATAATATAGATAATTAATGCGGTAAATCAAAGTAATTAGTTAAGTTTTTTTGTTTTTTTTTTTAGTATCCGTCGTTTTCAATATCATCTGCAAGTTTTGTGATTGCTTTGATAATCGAATCAATTTGACGATCATACATTTGTCGCTTATTTGGCTGTTCTGTTATGTCATCGACATCATCCGCAGTCATATTAGTAATTTCTGCAATTGCATTTAGAATATGTTGGTACACTTTCTTGTCAGTTTCATTTAATCTACCAACAGCTAATGCTTTGTATTCTTGTTCTTTAAGAACGTTTTTTAATTTTATCATCACGTTTCCTTATATAAATAAATATTATCTCCAAGAAATTTTCTTGAAAAATACTAATGGAATTATTTTATAACCAGCATCGTCTGTAAGTATAAAAGAATTTTCATACATCGTCCAATCTAATTGGTAAGATTTGTCTAACACGCCGTTGTTTACTGTTCGAATTATCTCATTCAAAGCATTTACTGTATACAATGTGTTTGTTTCTTTTTTCCGATGTATGCTTATAGTATTTTGTCCTCGACGCGTTCCCGCATCTGCATTATATGTACAATATAAATTGTCTGTAACGTCTGCATTCGAAAATACAAATATTCGTTGTTCTGGTATTGTGTAACTTTGTTGTATGTAATCTGATATTATGTTTAAGTCTGATTTATGTGCAAAAGTACAAAGTAATTGTGTCTTTACCATTCATTCTCCTCATTTATTTCTACATCACTTAAATCAATTTTTTCTGCACCAATTGCTTTTTCAATGATTCTAATTCTTCCTGCATCTATTACAACATAACGAAAATCGTTTGTAACGCGTATTCTATCTTTTCTAAATACAATGAATTGCAAATCACTATCTACAATTGTATCAACTGCTTCTTGCAAATCTGTATCTAATGCATCTGGAGTTCTTACATATTTTAAGCGTCGTAATTCTGCATTAATATACGTTATATCTTGGCTTCCATCTTCGATCGGTTTAATAACTAACGATCCATCTGGATTTTTTTTCAATGGCTCAATTGACATTTCTACCGGGGTTGCATTTGGGCCTCGTAAAATGACATTTGTATAGCCTTGAATGTCTGAATTCAATGCATTTGCTTCTCGATAAAATTGCATTAAATATGCTTTATCTTTCATGTTCAAATTACCTGCTAAAATAAATGAACGCCGTTCATCTAAATATGCAATTGCATCTAATAACGGTTGATCAAAATACTTATGAAAATCAAATTTTCTATTTTCCATTGTTCCGCGTAATTGATCTATTCGTTTCAATGTGGTTACAATTTCATCCCAAAATTTGAATCTAGTAACACTTCCTTTGGTTCCTAAACGAATCGATTTGGCATTTCCTTTGCCCCCGGAATAGTCTTTAATTTCATATGATGCACCATTTGCTGTCATATCAAAAGTTGCGCCGGCGCCGTTTATTTTAGCACCATTAATTAATGTTGCTAATAAAATTTCACCTTTTCCTAATCCTTTTGGCTCTATTTTAAATAAATCGTGTGCTAAGCCGGATCTGAAGTTAATTTGATTTAATACATCTTCATTAACTTCAGTTTGCGAATATAACATTGCAGCAAATTGATTGCATTGTTCTTGTTGCAAATTATTTAAAAAATTCAGTGTAGCTGCATCTGCTTCTGTTGGAAGTAAACTTAAAAATTTTTGAAACTGTTCTGCTTTGCCAGCAGTTGTTATTGCATTTCTTAATAATTGATTTTCAATTGATTCAAAATGAATAGCTTCTGAAATAACTTGTTTCATGTTTCCTTTAGCACGTTCTACGATTGTTCTTGCTTCGTCATTAGAAATATTAGCTACTTCTAGAAGAACCGAATACAATACTTCGTAGTCTCTCGAGTTCGTAGGATAACCTTTTGGCAGTCTGTAACACCACTCCGTTAAAATTAAATCTATGTTCATGGTTTTTATTTATAAAGATATAGTTTTCATTTTATCATAAATATTGCCCGCTTTGGTTTTAACGGGAAAATTGCCTTGTTGCAATATATTTTTTACGTATGGTAATATTTCTTTAGCTTCCAGCATTGGTACATCGAAAAGAATAGAATCGTATGTATACAATATCATTTTAGTTTCTTTACCATATAATGCAACTTGCACTTGTCGTAATTTCTGTACAGATACTTCAGTTTCAACAGCTTGCAAAAAGTAGTTAAATAATTTGTTTGCTGTCATGTTAGTAACCATATCTTTGGTAATATCTCGACATAATATTGGTGTTTGTATTTTGCCTTTTGATTTCCATTGTGCCCACAATTTATAAATAAAATCGTTGACTTGTTTAAAGAATGGAATTGATAAAAATTCAGAATCGATGCCACCATATAACAAACGGAACGTTATTGCTTTGCTTTCATTGCGTTGTTCGTCAGTTAATGTATCTGTTCCAAAATAGAAACGTCCTAAATAATCATGTATTGAAGATTGCGGTAATTCGTATCCTACTAGTCTTGCAATCAATCTAACATGATATGAATCAAAATCCATTTCTACTAATGCACCGTTTTCAAAACGACTACAAAATGCGGCACGCGTTCCATCTTCTTTGTTCATTGCCGCAAAATTGAATCCTCGAAACGCATTGCTAGGACGACCCGTTGTAGTATGATAATTATATTGCGAATAAACTCGACCTTCATGAATTAATTCCGGCATTCGAAATGAATCATTAACTGCCAATCCTACAGATTCTAATTGAGCAAATACTTCTGGATAAACGGAATCGAAATGTTGATATGATTCGGTTAATTCCGCATTCATACACATTGGCCAGGCATAATGACGTATCTTTTGACACATTTCTAAATGTTTTTGCAAAGGAACTATTGCATTAACGTGTGCTAAAGTTGAATGTCTACGCCAATAAAATTGATGTGCAGATGTTGGATAATGAGATTCGTCATATGCTTCTCCGTAAGTATACCACCATAAAGTTTTAATATCCCATACAGACCCATTTCCTCCGATTTGAAGCCATTGCTTCTTGTCATGAACAAAGATATTCTCCAATGCCATAAACTGCGGGACAAGTTCAGCAAAGCCCCTTACTTGTTCCGTATGACGTATAGAAATAATTCGTTCTACATCATCTTCTGTGTAAATGTATATTGCGCATAATGCGTTGTGCACAACATGATACGTAGGGCTAGCAAATATCGGAACAAGCAATGTTTTTCTGTTACGAATTAATTGCAACGTTCCCAAAGCATCTTCTATACTATCCACTATCATTAATGGTAATATATGAAAATATTTTCTTATTTCAAACCGTTAATGTCAACTGGTGCAATGTAATCGGTATCGGTATAAAATTGTAATGGATTAGATAATATTGTAGTCAATTCCGGAATTGTTTTTGCTGCTGCTTTAATTTGTTGCGTATTTTTCGTAACAACCCCAGGTACTATTACCGGACCTTTTTTAATATCTTGAATATTTCCAGTTACGAACCATTCTAATTGTATAGCTGTATACATTTTATTATCAATTTGATTGTTACTCCAATTTATAAATTGTCCCGAATCGATTTCTAAAACTATGAATTCATTTTGTTTGCGTATGAAATAACGTTGTATAGAACCATTTGCGATATCATTAGAAGAAATTTGAGGAACAATACGTTTAGGTGAAGAATATTTTAATCGTATATCTGGTTTTAATTGATTATAAATTGTTAGTTTATTTTGTTGCTCAAATTTAACTAATTTTCGAGATGTCTTTGAATTCCATGTAGCCCCCGTATATACTTCTCCGGTAATATAACGATGAAACGGTCCAATATATTCTACATTATCTTCTGTCATTAATTCATTGCCATACGTATATTGATTATTATCAATTTCTTCTACGGGATAATATAATTTTAAACGTGCCATATTGTTATTCTATACTAGGTCTCATTATACATTTAACTTTAGTTGACCATTCTCCTTCAGTTGATACATTATGATTGATCGATATAATACTAAATACCGTATTGGCTCGGTATTTGTATGGCAATCCATCGAATGTTAATACATCTCCATAACGCAATCCGTTGATACCGTCAATTGTAAATTCTACTTCAAATGGAAATATTGGCGCAGTCATTTGTTGTGATGTTCTAATATCTGAATTTGGATATTTGATATATGAAGTAACAGCTTTGTACAAAGATTGTTGTCGTTCACGCAATCCGGGAGATAGTCCATATGCAGTTCGAGCGGACTCTAGTAGTTGTATCGTTTCTGTATATTTAGTTTTATACGATTCTAGAGCTTTATTAATTAATTCCGGATTCTTTGCATTATACATAAAATTCATATATGGCGCAATTTGATCTTCTGTAATCTTATCTCCCTGATTTAATACGTATGATAAATTTTTAGCATTCTCCGGCAATTTAGCTGAAAAATTAAAATCTCGTACGATGCTTCCATTTTTATGATTTGCAAACATTGGAACTGAATATGCACTAACAGGTTCGTTGTCTATAGATTTTAAATATCTTGTATCAGCAAATATCAATTTAGTTTGATCATCGGGATACGTAACTAATTTTAAATCAACCGAATTTCCACTACATCTAGAAACTACTTGTGCTATTCTCGCAATAAATGATTTTACAGTAAATGCATTTTTATCTTGATTAGTTAAATTATCTATAATTTCTTTTATTTTTTCAATGTTAATAAAAATTCTACTAGGAAACATTTTTCCAACATTATTTTGGTTTTCATAAACCCCAGGCCACGGTTTCCATCCTGCATTTTGTAATGCCTGAGGAGTAGCTCCAGTATTATTAATTTGATTGACTACATCTTTATAATAATGTAATCCAGTTAACGGATCGGATCCGTATGAATTCATATCATCGGGTGCTGCAGGATCTTTAGGAAGAAATAAAACTGTTTCCGGGTCTGTTGATACTAATCTAGGATAATAATTACTGTAATTTATTTCATCGGAATGTATTATTTTGGCTGCTGTTGCACTTCCCGTTATATTAGAAATAACATATGTATTTACTACATGTATCAACGAACCTAATGTAATATAACGATTGTAATTGTTTGTCGCATCTTCTGATTTATTGTAAGCTTCTGCCCATGATTTTGAACTACTATAAGCAGTTTCAATTCTTTGATCTTCTGCATTTTGTTCATTTAGTGCTCGGTCTAAATCTTTAAAGAATTTTGTTTCTTCATTCGATGTAATTAAATTATTTGTTCTTAATACAGTAACAGCTGTCATGAATTGATCTAATGTACTATCGTTTGTTAAGTTTGGTAACGCAAGAATAGATGATGCGACTGGTATCGTTCTAGGATCTCTTGTTACTGCTGGAGTCGATCCAGATGCTGGCGTTGATAACGCACTAGATCTTTCATTAGGATCTAATTTAGATACTTGTATGATTTGATTTTTAATTGCACCGGTGTATTTATATTTATTTTGCTCTTTGGTAACTTGTTCTGTTATTTTTATTTGCGGTAAATATTGTGTTCCTACTAAAAAAAAGTGATCTGTTGCATCTGTATATGCTTGATCAAGAGTAAATGGCAATAACCAATTAGAAAATGATGCAGCTGGAGCAAATTTTTTCTTGAAATTAGATAATATTTTTTCTATATTTGTAGATATCAATGAATAAAATGACAGCGGATCTGGTTCTGTTTCTCCAACAACAGCAGGAGTTGTTTTTATATCAGGCTGTATTTTAAAATTTTCAGTATTAGCCCCAAGGGAAGATTCTTTTTTATTTTTATCATCTCCGGACAAATACATCGACACATCGGTATATACATTGCTAGTACCTGTTAATGCTAATGTTGCTTCTACTGAACCATCTACCGTATATGAGAAATTAAACGACGTAATCAATCCTTCAAATCTAAACAAGTTCATTTGAGAAATTTCTTTAAGAAAATCGTCTACTGGCCAGTCTGGATATAATTTTTTAATTCGCTCCGGTTTAGGTAAAGATTTAGGAGATAACAAACCTCCTGTAACTTTTACCTCGCGAGGTATTGGAATTCCAGTAACAGACGGAGCGTATTCTAATTTAGTTTCATCAAGAGTTACAATTGCAGATTGTGGATGTTCAATTTCAATTGAAACGTAACGGCCAGGTCGGAACCACGTTTCTTCTACATCATCTAAATCTCGGGCGATGTTTGGAACGGTTATTGTAATAGTAGCTTTGTTTAATAAACCCATTGAATGATCGCCAATTGATATATCGACTGCCGTAATAAATGGACCTGTTCTGCGACTATGATCGGTTATCGGCGAATCTTTTAGGTATGCATTTCCTACAATCCCATTAGTTTTAGTTGCTGCATTTGTTTTATCAGAAAACGCAATATTCTGTCTACTTCCATTCCAATCCGTTAAATATCCATCGGGTCCAGATGGCATATACCGACCTTTTTGTACGTTATGTCCGCCTAATTCTGCAACTGGTTCGGTTGAACTATCATTTCCAGAATATGCAGTTAACAATACATTGGCAATTTTGCCAACCATAAAGTCAATAGCTTTATTCGAACGATTTTGAAAACCAGTTTTACCTCGAGCATTTAACTCGTATTGTAAATTTTTATCTACTTCTGTATAAAATATATTCATCGTGATGTATTTATTTCATTGATATAACTTTGTATGTTTGTAATATTAGGTATTCTTAAATTAACTCCTCCGGGAACAAGCATCGTTCCTTTTCCTAAACCATTTGCAGAAGCAATCACCCACCAAAGCGAAGCATTTTCATAAAATAATAATGCTAATTTATCTAAACGTTCTGCACCTAGTGTTTGTATGTACACATCATTTGGATTAGTTGGCAATGCTGAAATGATAACAGTAGAAAGTTTTCTTTTTTCTGTTATCGCATCTCGTTCTACCTGTGCTGTTATGTACCTACTCATAATGCTATCCTTTATTTTTTATTATTTAAAAAAGTATTTTTAATATTGTTAATTTCTTCTTTCAAATTTTTCAAATTTTTAGTTATACGTTTTTTGCCTTTTCCGCCTACATTTCTTTCTTCAACTTCCGTTTCGTCGATATTTCCTAACGTATCACTTAACCAGTTATCATTTCCAGCTTTTGGAACTGCCGATTTTGCTTCAAATGTTTTAGCTAATGTCCAGAAACGTCCTCCTTTTTGTGGCAAGTAATCTGTAATTACATTGAATCCACATGATACTGAAATTTTCTTTGGTACTTGCATCATAGTTGGGTCATCTTCGATATTAATTTCCCATGGGGCATCCATTGCGTATGTATAACTTAATGATTTCAAAAGAACCGGTGTTTGCACATATAAATCTCCAATTGTTAAACGCATCCATGGGGCTTGCATTGCGATTGATTTCGTATCATATGTCGGAGTTGTATATCCGGCAAGTGCATTAAGTTTTCTGTAAATCGGTTTTAATTCGTCTCGATCCGTAGCATATATATCAAAATCAATTGATAAATCTCGACTAAATCCACTGTATGTATAATTTGGATCTGCGCGGCCAATCATTTTTTGATCCGACCAGCCTGGATTAAAAGTTTCTGAGAATGAATTAATTATAGCACGAAATACAATTATATCATCGTCGTCATCAGTATTACCAGCATATAATTTCGGGCCAGTAAAATAAAATTTTATAAAATCTTGAGTTAAATCTGCTGCATCGGCTACTTTTTTTAGAAATTTACCTAAGCCGGCTTCTCCTTTTATAAAAGATCGTTTCCAATCATATGCATCACTTAACTTGCGTTGACTAAAATCTATTACTGAAATCTTATCTCCGCGGAATGGAGTTGCCATTTCTAATGGATTTCGCGTTGGAATAAAATCCCCTGGTGTTTTTGGATTTCGAACATTGGCCTTTTTTTGAAATTTAGCTGACGTTCTCCAATTTGTTGCCACATGACTTCGCATAGTAAAATCACTACGGATCGCATTAGGATTATCATGTTCTCCCCAACCGTACAATGTTTCTAGATTAAATACGCTATATGGACCATATGGTGAAGCAGATGCAGCTGCATAAATAGCTCCGCGCCAACCTTTACGTAATACTGCGGATGCTCCATCAAAACGTTTAGAGGCAATGAAATTTAATACTTTTTCTCCGTTTTCGTCCGATTGACTTTTTATTCCTAGTCTAGATCTAAAATCGGCATATAGAATTCCGGGTTCTGGACGTAATTGATTTAAGTCTAATGTTTTATAATGACCCGATAAAGAATCTTCTCCACCTGCTCCGAATATTGATTGTCCTATTTGCGTAACAAATGGCAATCCTGTAAATCCTCCTAATGATGATAGTGCAAATCCGGCAGCTTTTGCTTTAATTGTTTCTTGAGTTATGTTAGTATTTATTGTACTATTAGGTCTCCATATGGCACTGCCGGAATTTAACAACGATCCGGCGTAATTTTTGAAATATCCAGCTGAATCTTTATAATCAGATCCGGTGAAATATGCAGTTGCACTATTAGTATCGTATTCTTGAAATACTGTAGGATTATAAGATGCCGATGCAATAAATTGCGTAGGATTTGATATTGGGAGTTTTGGGTTTGCGTCTTCTGTATTATACAGTTTATTTGGTAGTATATCAAAAGGTGCATTGAATTGCGTAGGATCTGATATCGGAAGTGCTGGCATTGCACCTATTGTATTGTACGTTTTATTTGGTAGTATATCAAAAGGTTTGTTGAATTGTATTCCAGCGTTAGCTAGTGGAGAAGTTTGTATAATGTTTGGTGGCGTATCAAAAGGTGCATTAAATTGTATTCCGGCATTTGCTGTTGGAGAAGTTCGTATAATATTTGGCAACACATCGAAAGGTCCGATAAATTGCGACGTTGCCGATACAGTTGGATTAATCATGCTCATGTTTTATCCGTAATATGGTGCATTAAGTCCAGGTCCAAAAGTTGGACTAGATGATAATGCCCGTGTTTGATTGTTAATTGCTGCAACTATTATAGCTGCAAACTGTGTCATGTCTGGTCCATTAGATGTACTCGTTCCGTTTCCGTCTAAATTTGTTCCTGCTACAATTGTGTCGTTATTATTGAATGCAATTGGAGCTTGTAGAGTATCTTCTGGAAATGATAATATTCGGTTTCCATACCCAGCTGGAATTACCGCATCTTTTTCAATTTCGTATCCGCCTCTTTTTCCACCTGTTTGCGTGATGTTTTCTTTGCTAATTACAGCTGCAGCATCTTTTTCTTTTAAAACTTTACCTACCGTTTCCAATACCGCATCAGTACTGCGAACTAAATATTTAGGATCTTCTTGTATTTTAGTTAAAATTTCCTGTTGATTAGTTCCAACCAACGTTGCTTGTAGCAATAAAGTTTGCATCATGGTTTGTTCTTGAAGTTGTTCAAGCTGTTGTTTTGCAATGTCTTCGGTAGTACGAGTATCAGATGCTTTTACTAATTCATCAAATTCTGCTTGAGTTATTGCTTCGGCTTGTAATGCATCTCGTGCTGCTGACAATGCAGTGGCAGTATCAGATGAATCTAAGTTTACATCGATGCCGGCGGCTGCGGCTTTATCTAGAATCTTTTTCTTTTGCAATGCGGACGCAAGTTGTCGTTCTTCAATACCTAATGTTAATGCTAATTGTTTACGTGCAAACATATTATTTTCTATAGTCTCGCCTTCAGTTTCTAGAATGTTATTCATTATGTCAGCTTGCTTGTTCATGTCACCGCGTAAAGCTGCTTCTCGATACATGTTAGTTAAACTAGCACCTTGGTCGTCAACTAATCTACGTCCCGATAAAAGTTGATATTCTAATTCATTTCCTATACTAGATTCAATATTTAATAATTCATCTGCCGTACCGGATAAATCTTCTAATGTAAACCCTAGTTTTTTTGCTTTTATAACTGCTACTTCTAAGTTTCCAGGAATTTTACCATATTGCAATTGTATCTCATTTCCGGTAGCGGCAATTTCTTCCGTAATCATTTTGAAGTAACCCATAGTACCTGATGGATCTAATGATTCGGCCAAACGTTTAGTTGCTAACAACATGGATGAAGAACTTTTACCGTTTTGTTCAGCATATTGAGTATATGAATTTGTTGCGTCATCAGTCAACCCGACATTAGTTTTTAGAACATGCTGTGTTTGTTGCAACGATTTATACATATCAGTGCCTGCGGCTTTGAACTGATTTAATGTCGGTAACATTTTTTTAACATTTCCCGCATACGCACCTGCTTCTACACCTGTTATTTTTAAATCATTTGCAACCGATTGTAGTTTTTCCGATAACATTGCTGCTTGTTTAACGCCAATTCCAAATGATTTATTGAGTTGTGCATTGCGTCGTTCTAGTACTAGAGTTGATTTTGCAGCTTCTAGATATTGTCGATTCAACTCGGTATTAACGGCAATTTGCTTATCTAGACCTCTAAGTAGATTGTTATTACTGGTGCCTAAGTCATCGATTGCCTTGTTTAAATTAAGTATGCCAATACCATAATCAACAGCTGCGGCTTTTAAATCCGATATCTCCTTTATAGTGTTTTGTATCTTTTCCCATTCGCCTGCCATATCAAAATCTTCTTTTTAATAAATATTTATCTATTAGAATTTGGTAAAGTTTTACGCCGGTTTTTAGCTGCTTCCAGTTGTTTTTCTTGTCGTTCTTGTTCTTCTGTTATCATTTTATTGATTTTTCTAGTCCAAAAACGACGAATATGCACTGGCATATTGTATACAGTGTCCCAGTCCCAACGTCCTTCTCCCCACCATATCAAATTAAATAAGTTTTCGTGAAATGAAACCCGGTCTTCTGGACTAAAACCAAAAAAGGTCTGTTCCAAGACGAAACCCGGCTTTGAAGGTGCCTCCGTCTTCACCTTCGAATTCATATGTTAAATCTAATCCTGGTGCATTATCTGCATAAAACTTTCGGAATTCTTTTGCATCTCGAGCCAAAAATTCGTAACGTATAAATTCATCGATTTGTTCCGGTGTTCTAGAATCATCAACTTGACAAATTATAGTTTTAAGCGTTTCTGATATGGTCATGTTACTGGTATCTCGTCCTAAATAAGAAAATTTAATAACACGATTTGCGACTTCATATGTAAACTCGCCATTTTCGTCTGATTCTAGTTCAAATGGTAAATACGATAGTTGAGATAAATCGACACTACGTTGCAATTCTTTTTTAGTTTCTGGATCTGTTACGTGTACTGGATAATCTGAGCCATATGCTAATATACGAGCATGTATGATTAACCCATCTTTATCAACTGAAGCAATGTCTGCAACATTAACATCTGTCATGATTATTGAATCTAACAGTCTGTCAAACATTACGCCTTCTTTGATATAAGATATATTGGTTAAGATATCTTCATCATATGCCGTTAAATAATGCATATCTATTTTGCCGCTACGTAATGGATGAGATTCTGGATAAATTTTTCCACCACTAGGTAATGATACGATAACTGTTGGCAGTTTGCTTCGTTGTTGTGATTCAAAGCGTTGGCGTGCTAAATTAACGATGTCTTGATTTCCTAATCTTGTTGTAACTTTTGTCATTATGTTTTCCTTTTATAACTTTTATATAAATATACAGAACATGAAAAATGGGAGCCGTAACTCCCATTAACCATATGAATTAATAATTTAAGAATGCCCAATCGTATCTAACTGTCAATTCCAATTCTTGAACGCCATCGGTACCCCAATCGAAAGTACCAAAGCTGGCATCAGTTAAAAATGCTCCCTTCAAATCCATTCTTCGATAACTTCACCTAGCGGAGAAAGTTGATGTAAACGAATTTCTTTTTTGTAAAATGAAGAATACCCATCGCGTCCCGTTGCAGATTCATGATGTAAACGAACCCATTCCATTACTGCTTGT
>Ga0181343_1000737_pt1 | contig 13711 bp, 16 predicted proteins | sample Su13VDMLBSD_FD_130110 | JGI IMG/M metagenome (GOLD analysis project Ga0181343, IMG submission 130110) | Freshwater viral communities from Lake Michigan, USA - Su13.VD.MLB.S.D | ecosystem: Environmental > Aquatic > Freshwater > Lake | place: USA: Michigan | collected 2013-07-15 | reverse complement strand
GCGATCACCAGTTGCACGGTGGTGGATGCCAAATTAACAGCGGCCCCAGTCGTGTTGGTGGTAGCAATCGTCACCGTGTTAGCGGCAGAGACGTAAGCGCGGCGCACGAGGCCAGCCTCGTCAACGCCAGCAGACATGCCGATCACCATATCGCCCAGGGCAACGCCAGGGACGGTCACGGTGTCAGTAGCAGCGCCCTGGTCAGCCACAGAGGCCGAATCCAGGGTACAAGAAACGTCCCAAGTGTCCGTAAACAGACCCCGGAACTGGTCATTCCCGCGACGGGAAACAACAGCGGTAGCAGCAGCCATATCAATCTCCTTAAAAAGACGCCCCCCAGCTTGTGGCCGGGGGGCTAGTCATTAGGCCGGAACGGCCAGGGCGAAGGCGGCAGAGGCGTTCGAAGCAGAGCTGGTGGCCGAGGTACGCAGAGCCTTGACGCCATAGATGGTGTCAGCGGTGAACAGCGTGCCCAGGTATTCCTGCTTGTACTGAGTCTGCGAACGGATGCCCAGTTGCTCGATCAGCACCATAGCGTCGCGGTGGCCCATCAGGCAGATGCGGTCAGTGGTGCTATTACCAGCGCCGGTGTCGGCGTTGGTAGAGGCGAAGACGGCCATGCCGTACAGTTGACCGATTTCGCCGTTGCGGATCGCATCGCCGTTGCCGATGAAGGCTTGTTCGGTGTAGCGAGCCAGACCCATCAGGGTGTTACGGCTAGACGGGGGGATCAGGAAGAAACGGCCGTCCATAGGAACGTCGTTGTCGTCCAGGCGCTGGATGGTGCGGCGGATAGCAGCATCAGTCAGAGCAGCAGCGTTAGAAGAGTTGCTGTTATAGGCGGTGGTGCCGTCGGAGCCGATGAACGCCTTGGTGCTGTTAGCAGCGGTGGCGTAGTCGTCGGTGCCAACGGTAGCGCCGTTGAAAGCGCGGCCCAGTTGAACCAGATCGGTGTCGATACGACGAGCCAGAGCGTAACCAGCGTCTTCCGTGTAGAAAGAACGCAGCGAGGTCAGAGCCTGGACTTCGACGATGTCTTCGATCAGGCGGCTGTACTCGTAGTGCTTGTTGATGAGCACTTGGATGTTGCTGTCGGATTCAGCGATCAGGGTAACGGCGTCGGTAGCAGCCTTAGCGTTGGCAGAGCCACGGGCGGGGCTGGGGATGTTGACGGTGTCACCCTTCTTGCCCTTGAAGTTCATGCGCTTGACGAGGTTCGCCAGAACGAGGTTCTTCTTATAGGCGGCAACAATTTCATCACTCCAAATTTCGGGGATGAAGTTCGCTGCGGAAGTGACGGTGACGCTATTAGTCGGGGAAAAGGCGGTGTTTGCCATAGTTCAAATCTCCAAAAAAGAAAGGTGGTTTACTTGACCCGGCCTTCTGCATACGCCTTGATGATCTCATCACTCAGCGATTCATAACGGCCCGGATCGGTCATCTTTAGCCGGATCAGGTCAGCACGACGATAGACTCGTTTTGAGCTTTCGCCAGAGCCACCCACATCAACAGTCGCGGTTTTCAGATTTTGCTTCCTGACTGCCTCACCGGCATCTTCAGTCTGCTTGCTCTTAACACCACGGATCTGCTTGTAGGTTGACAGCAGTTCATTGGCCGAATCAAAGTCAAACTCGCTGTCGGCTCTGGCGTAGAGGCCCACCCGAATAGGTGAGCTTTTCACCCAGGCTGCAAACTCAGGGTCTTGAACCAACTGAGCGTAGTCCGGGTGCTCTTGCGAGAGCTTTTGCTGAGTCTGCATCCGTCGGAAGTCGGCAGCAGCTTGTCGCGCCGCCAGCACATCGGGATGTTTATCAACGGTCTTTTGAACTGCCTTCTGCGGATTCTCAAAGAAATCTACTTCCGGCTCTTCCTCGATCTGACTCGGTTGTTGCTTAGAACTGAGACTCTGCTTGAGCAGCTCATCTGCGAGTTTTCGCACCTCGCCCACTTCCTGGGCTTGTTTGCCAATCAGCTTTTCAGCCTCTTGGTGCATGCGAATGACCTCTTCCAGACTCTTTGTCCGGTATTTCTCCGGGAGTTCTGGGGCCTTGGATTCCTCGGCTTCGATTTCGCTGGGCTGGTTCTGTTCTTCGTCAATCAACATAAGTGGTTCCTGCCAATCTGGTTGTAGGAGATTCAACTCGGCGCTCATGCTTGTGAGTTGGCTTTGCGCTCTGCGTTCAACTTCTCCATGTGGATCCGCTCAAACCGCCCGTGAGAGGACGGAAAGTGGCCAGACCACCCTTCAAGTTTGAACGCTGGAGCGCTCATGATGCGTGTTGCATTTTTGCCACACGCGCACTGAACATTGACCGACTCATAATCGGTCAGACGTTCAATTCGTTGCCCGCATTCGCAGGCGAATTCATAAATTCGTTTCGGCACGCAAGTCCTCGTATGCTCGTTCGCTGATCTGTTTGAGATTTCTCAGCCACAGAAGGATTGACAATTCGCCCTTGCGAAATTGTAAGGCGTTGCCGTCCTCAATCGTAGAAATATTGTTTAGCGATTCCAGCATCTTGTCAACATCTTCTATCAGGTCTAACCAGCCCTGCTGAGAGAACATGCTAAATCGTTCTTCGTAATATTTCTGAAGTTCAGGGGTCATCAGGCAACCTGCTTAATAACGAGGACCACAATGATGCCAAAGATGATGACGACTATGGTGCCGCCAATGATCTGGGCGTAAAAGATGCGCTGGGCGACTAGCTTGCGCCGTGCGATCTTGGCCTCACGCTCGGCTTTCTCGCGGGCCTGTTTGATCTTCATGCGCTCTTTGAGCATCATCTCCCAAAGCTCGGGGTACCCCCCGTAGACTAGTTGGTGCTTGAGCTGCTCTTCGGCCTCGCGCAAGGCGTTGGCCTGCATGACGATCTCCATAGCTCTCCCCGTATCGGACTGACCCTTCTTGCCGTTGTCGTTGGCTGCTTTCTGGACAACGTCGCGAGCGTCGAAAAACTTAGCGAATTCGCCAACAAGGCCATTGATGTCCTTGCCCAGTTTGATGGCTTTTTGAATGCCAGCAACTGCGGCCTGGGCCGTAGCGAATGCGGTAATCGGGTCGATCACATCAGCACCCAGATGCCGAGCTTAATCAGGCCGATCAGAGATGCGACCAGAAAGCCAGCGACAAAAAAACCAAGGACGAAGTCAATCATCTTCTTTCTTTGCCAGTTTTAGGTGCTGGTGTTTGTACCAGATGTTCACAATCAAACCGATGACAGCGATGATCAAGCCGCCAAAAGCCGCGATTTCGTTGGCCGTCAAGCCGAAATAAACGGCGCTGGCGCTGCCGCCGTACTGTGCGGTGGTTGCTACTTTGACGACTTCGACGCTCATGGCTTATTCCAGGGCAGCTTTGATCTCATCCGGGGTAGCAGCGGCATCAATCGCGGTCTGGATCGCAGCGTACTTCTCGCGGATCGCCTGACGGGCCGCTTCAGCGCCTTCTGCCTGACCGGGAATCTGTTTGGCGATAGCCTCGTCGTAGGGGGCGAACTCTTGCGCCCGAGCAGCCCGACGCATGTCGTGGCCAATGGATTTGGCTTTGTCGATGTTGATGACGATCATGCTGCGTACTCCCAGGCTCCACGGAATGTTCTGTCAGACGGAACGTCAGCGACATCCACGATCTTATAAGGCTTGCCCGCCGGAACGTCTTTGGCCGCGATCTCTTCAATCGTCAGGCCGCACTCGGGGGCGGGGACAATGATGGCGACGCCGTCGTCGGTGGGGTAAATGATTCGTTGGTTCATAATAGTCCTTAGCGGAAAAAGGCGACGTTAACGTATGCTGCATCAGCTAGGGCAGACCCGTTCGCGTTGGCGACATAAAGTCTATATGCGGATGTTGTTGGTGCGGGCGTATCTGCTAAACGCGACCAACCTATGCTGCTAGTCCCGCCCGCCATGCTCGTCACAGAATAATTCGCGTCCGGCATCGCCGTCGTAAGGTTAACGGTGTAATCACCCGTACCGTTATCAGTAATCGAAGTGACGTTGCCAGACGCGCGAATCGCCACCGTGCCCGTACCGTTGAAGTTGACCCACGCCCGACAGCCGTAGGCCGTGGCGACAGAGCCGTAGCCGGAGTTGAATTTAAACAGACCGGCGTTATCAACGATGACAGCATCTGCACTCGTAGCCCCAGAGTTACCCACCCCCAGCCGCACCGTGCCGTCAGGGCTGCTGGGCTGATACAGCGTGAAGTTGTTGGTGGCAGTGACCGACTGGCCGACTTGTACGTTGTTGGTTTTTAACGTGCTCATGGTTGGCCTTAGCGGAAGATGGCGACAGTGACGCGAGCAGAATCAAATACTGCCGGAACGCCGCCGCTTTGGTTAAGCGAAGTCAATCGAACCGCCGACGTTGTTGGGCTGGTGTTTTGGTTGAACTGAATCACGTTGTAGTTAGTGCCCGATGCAACCTCACCAGCAGCGCCCATAGCGTAGTTCGCGTCAGGCATAGCTGTGGTGAAGTTCACCGTGTAGTCGCCAACACCATTATCAGTAACGCTGGTGACATTCCCTGAGGCGCGAACAGTGAGAGTTCCAGCGCCAGTAAAGTTGACCCAAGCCCGGCACCCATACGCCACCGCATCCGAGCCATAACCCGAGTTCATCAGCAAGTTGTTGCTGGCGTTTTGAATTACTGCGGTGCCCGTGGTCGTAGGCAGCGTCAACGTCAGGGCACTTGCCGTGCTTGGCTCTTGCAGAGTAACACTGCCGCCGCCGCTGGAGTTGAGTTTCAGGCTCATGGCTTACTCGTACAAAATGTTGATGGTGCCAGCGTCGAAGGTATCGGAGCCGTTGGTGGCCTGTATGCGAAGCCGGTCAACCGTCCCCGCCATAGTGATCGACCCAGCGGCGTAACGAGTTGCGGCTTGATTGCTGTACGAAATAATTGATGTGTACGTCCAAATCAAACCGTTAAGCGTTGTCAGCGTGGAGATGCCATGCGCGGTATCTGCGGCAGCGGAAGCGTTTGAAATAATAAAACCAGCAGACATGTTGGCGGCTGTGCCCGCGCCAGTAGACGCCGATCCCAAATACCCGCTTGTGGTGTACGTTGTGGACCCTAACTGAATGATTGGGTTGCTTGTGCCGGAAAGCGACACCCCGGAATACATCACCGTAATGCGCTTCACCCACGACGGGATGCCGGTGAATTGAATCGCAGTGCCAGATGTGGATGCGACAGCAGTGCCGCTATTGAGCGGCGCGCCCGAAATGCCGTTAGTTCCGTCGATTATTACTGGCATTTAAGTCACCACCCAAGTAGAACCAGAAGAAACGGTTACTGTGATTCCTGCGGAGACAGTAACCGGGCCAGCGCTCAAACCATTATCGCCGGAAGCAATTGTGTAGTCCTCGGCCACTGTGGCGCTATTGACCACAATGCCGTTGCTTGCCCGAGTCACCGTAGCGCTCAACTCGCCCGTGCTAGGCTTGTACAGCAGCTTGGCGTTGCCCGTGTAGATCGTCGAGAGCGTTCCGCTGGTCGCCGCAGCAAAGAGCGGGTACAGGTTTGTGCTGGTCGAAGTGTCGTTGGACACGCTGACACTACCACCACCGCCCCCCGCTGCCCAGGCAACGCCCGAAGCCGCAGTGGAGTCAGCCGTCAACACATAGCCGTTCGTACCGACAGGCACCCGGACGTTATCCGTGCCATCGCTGGCAATCAGATCGCCTTTGGTTGTGGTTGGCGCAAGCGCATCAAAAGCAGCGGTCTGCGTCGTCTGGCCCGTACCACCGTTGGCAATAGGCAGCGTGCCGGTCACCTGGGTCGTCAGGTCAACACCCGAAAGTGTGCCACCCAGTGTCAGGTTTCCGCTGGAGGTGACCGTGCCCGACAGGCTGATGCCGTTGACGGTGCCTGTTCCGCCTACTGAAGTAACGGTGCCGGTGTACTGGTCATTCGACGTAACCGTAAAGCTCGGATACGTCCCACTAATGCTCGTAGTACCCGCGCCCGTGAGCGATACGGTTTGATCTGGCGCACTGTTAGTGATCGTGAAGTTGGGATACGTTCCAGAGGTGCTGATGCCTGTTCCGCCAGACAGAACAACCGTCTGATCCGGAGCACTGTTGGTAATCACACCTGTCGCGCTGCTGTAGCTGATGCCCGTCCCAGCGCTTACCGCCGAGCGAGCGCGGGAATCAAGGTAATACTGGTTAGTGCCTTCGCTGATGTTCGTCGTCGTCAGCGACACAGCACCCGTCTGACCGTTGACCGAAGTCACGAGGTTCGACTGGTCAATTTTCTGCCAAACCGAACCGTTAAACAGCAGCCAGTCGCCAATCTGCCAGTCGGTGATGCCGTTCAGGTTAGTCGAGCCAGCCGTGGCGACAACGTAGTAGTAGCCATTGGTGCCGACGCTAGAAGTCAGTGTCGGGGTGTTGGTGCTGGCGTTCCAGGTGCCTTGATAGGTCAAGCCTCCAACGACAGTGCCCCACGAAAGCGCCGTTCCGTTGGTGGTCAGATACTTACCCGCATTGCCCGTCTGGCTGGGGATCAGGTTGTTGATCTGGGTCTGGAGCGATGCCAGAGTATCCAGCACCGTCTGACTTGTGCCGCCACCGTTGGTGATGACCTTGATCTTCTCAGCCAGATCAGGGGCGACCACTTCGCCCACGTTGATCGTGCGGCCCGAGGACAGGCTGATGATCAGCGAGCCATCAAAATCAATGTGCGCGTCGGTGACCGAGACACCATCCACACCATCTTGGCCGTCCACACCATTGCGGCCGTCAGCACCCTTTGGCCCCATCGGGCCAGTGGAACCATCTCGGCCCGCGCGGCCGTCGCGTCCATTGGTGCCGTCTTTGCCGTCTTTACCGTCCTTGATGGAGGCGACACGGGCTTCGATCTTGTTGCCCACCTCATCGTAGCGAGACTTGATGTCTCCTTCGATCTTCTTGAGCGCCTCGATCACCAGACGAGCCTGCTCGCCAACCTTTTGCTTTTGCAGCTCGCGGCTTTTGGCCATCGTGCCGCGAATGGAATCCAGAACAGCCTTTTGCTGTTCCTCGGACATGCCTTGGAGGATTAGCTGTTTAGCGAGGCTTTCAACGTCCATTGCCCAGCTCCTTGGTCAGCTCGTCCAAGAAGTCCTGCTCCATACCACTGACCTTGTTTTGCTTCTCGGCCATCTGAAGCTCAACGATCTTGGACTTGTTCTTGATGTCCGCTTCCTTGAGCATCAGCTCTGCGATCTTCACGCGCTTGTCGAACTCGTTGGCCTCTTGACCCTGCGGCAAGTTCTTGGTGGCAGAAGCCAGAATCTTAGCCTGCGTCTCCTGCGGCATCAGTTGCGCCTCGGTCATCAGCTTCGCAGCCTCTGCCCGGTTCTGCTCGGCTTGCGTCGTGTTAACCGCGATCTGAGCCTGGGCCGCTTGCAGTGCGAGCTGCTGCTTGGCCATCTCCAACTGCTGCTGCTCAGGATTGGGCTGGGCCATCTGCTCCAGAGCACCGATGAGTTCGTAGCGGTTGGTCAGGCTGCTGTTGGACAGAATGCCCTTGAGCAGCAGCGGCAGCACCGGGGTGTTAGGCCCAAGCGTTTGCAGCAGGCCGATGAACTGTTGCTGCTCGTACTCGCGAGCGATGATGCCCAACGTGGCCGTCGGGATGAACTTCATATCCACCGACGGATAGCGCTCGGGGTCGAACTGCATGTAGCGGAAAGCCGCCTTCTGGATGAACGGAATCAGGAAGTCTTCCTGAAAGTTGACCAGAGTGCGCTTGTACTTCTTGATGATCGTGGCCACTGCCATCGACAGGCCACCAGCATCGCGGGAGACTTGGCTCACCATGCCTTGGCTATCAAGCGTACCCGTCGATTGCAGCAGCATGCGCTCAAAGTCCTTGGCCGTGGCGAGGTTCGCACCATCGGTGTTGCCAAACTTGAACGGGAACAGAATCTCATTGGGATTGCCGTTCGTCAGGATGGCCTTGCCCGGACGCACTTCAAACTTCGCACCGCGCGGCAGACGCGTAGCATCCATCGCCATCATCGGGGCGGTGGTCAGCGCCAGCGAGTCAAGGTGGCTACGCACCTCGGCATCGATGGCCTTTTGCATGTTGTAGGCTTTCTCGACCGTACCCCGACCCAGCAGGCGGTTGGGCACCGTATCATCTTGATAGGACAGCACAGGGCGATCCTTCATCATGTACGGGTTCTCTTCAGCCTTCAGGAGATACCCTTCGTTGGCGATGACGACAATGGCTTCCACCAGATCGCTGTACTCATCGGCCACCGAATCATCGGGGAACAGGTCTTCGACTTCCTTGTTCTCTTCCAGATTCTTCAGGTATTCGCGCGGCACCAGACCGTAATACGTCAAGAGGCGAACCTTATCGCTCTCGTACTGGCTGATCTCCTGCGTCGGCTCCAGATCGGTGTCTTCAGACGCCGTTTGGATATTGACTTTGCGGTAGATCCCGCGCTCCATGCCCTCGACCACCTTGTGGATCGAGACATACTTCTCAATTGCCACGCCCATGCAGTCATCAACGCTCGTGCCGTTGGGGTCAAACAAGAAGTTCTTGGGGTTGACCGGAACAATCTTCACCGCAATGCGCGGTTTTTCGATCACACCGATGGCCGCTTGGCCCGGTTGGCCAGGAATGGCCTGAGTTGCAGGGACAAACGTCTTTTCAGTCTTGACAACGATCTCGCCAATGCCCGTGCCGTAGATTTCGGCCATCAATTCGATCTGGTCGATGGATTTGCGGATCTTGTCCTGCTTGAAATCGTCCATCAACTGAGCTTTGAGCATCTCAACGTCAAGCGGGTTGCCGTTAACGTCGCGGATGTCGTCCTCAATGTCGAAAAACTCGCCCTGGCCGAAGATCGCTTCCATGATCTCCGCATGCCGAGTCTCAACAGCCTGCTGCGTAGCGGGCGTCACCAGCTTAGAGCGCTCAGATTCGCGCATCTTGTCTTCCGCAGCCCACTGGCCACGGAAGATGCGCTCATATTCCAGGTAGGAAGGCAGGAAGTTGGTGTCGCGCCAGTCGCGCCAGCGATCGCAGTGATCCGTAACGAATGCTAGAAGCTCCTTGTCACCCTCGGTAGGTTCGTAGAATTCGTTAGGTTCCATAGTCACACCCCTGAAATTACATCCAGCGGTTGCCAATCATCCTGATCTTCGCCATCGAAGTAAGATGTGACCGCAAGCTGGTCTATATATGATAGGGCATCAGGCAAGTCGTCATGAACTCCCTGCGCCGGGAACATTAGAAGCTGATCCGTAAAGGAGTCCCAGTCTTCGTCCTGATTTAGCACGATTCTGCCATGCTCAAAGCGGCCCTGCAAGGCCCAAATGATGCGATCCGCCTTCTTTCGGTTGCCGTGCGTCAGGTCAATGATATGCGCATAGACGTTATTTTTCCTCATCAGATCGCTCAAATACGGCAAAACCGCGTTTTTTAGCGATCCCCGCTCGATTCCGACGGACAGCGGGCGGTAGTCCCGGATCTTCATGAGGATCTTAGCCGCCGTCTCGCGCACATCCCAGCGCCCGTGCTCGATTTCCTTAACGAACCACTTGCCGTCCTCCGTCACCTTGACGATCGCAATGGCCGATTCGTCCAATCTCTTCTTGGCATTGGCCGCTTGTTTGGCAACTTCCTCAAAACCCGCCAAGTCCACCGCGATGAAGTAGCTTCCGGTGTTCGGTTCTTCTCCGTACTTTAGCCATTCTTCCCGAAAGATGTTTGATCCCGCGTTGTCAAAGCTCGCCAGATACTCCTGTTTGAAGGCAAAACTGGACAAAGTCTTCTTGGCCGACTCAATCTCCGTCGGGTCGATCAGCGGGTTGTCCTTGGTCGTGAAGTGCCAGCTCTTCCAGTCATCGTCATCCTCGCTTTGCCCCAGTTTGAACAGGTCGTAGAACCAATTTCTACCCTTTGGCGTTCCCAGAAATAGGGCGCGGCCCTTGCGGTCGGACAAGCTGGCGCGAATAACTTGTTCCCAGGCTTCCGGCTTAATGTCCGCCACCTCGTCGAGCACGGCATAGGTCAAGCTCACCCCCCGCAGCGTATCAGGCCGGTCAGCTCCGCGAACGTAAATCTTGGCACCATTGATCATGGTGATGTCCAGATTGTTCACATGGCTGGACTGGATCACATCCCGGCCCAGCTCTAGCAGCAAGTCCCACACAATTTGACGGGACTGTCCCATGGTGGGACTAACGTAAAGAACCGCCGAGCCTTGCGGGCACTTCAGAGCTTCAATGATCAGGGTGACGGCGCATAAACGCGACTTGCCACACCGACGGCCAGCCGCAATGACCTTGAATCGGGCTGTGTCCTTAAAGACTTCTTGCTGCCAGGGCAGGAGGCTAAAGTTGAGGTCAGACATTTGTTTCCCATCTGAATTTAGATTGTCCGACGACGGGTTGCCACTCTCGACCCGGCCGAGTCGTCCACCCCTTGCCCTCGGAAAATCCTGGAGTTTGTCCCACAATCTTCCATCCTGCTCCGCGCAAACTAGCGCCAGACTCAGATTGGAGCGTGTAGGTGATCAGCCTAGATCCGCCCATTGCCGCCCACACACGCCAGCATCTGGAGTATAGAAACGAGCAAGCCCCTTTGGGCGCATCGTCAAGAACGCAGCATCTGGTCACCTCTGCGGTTTCGCCATCGTCCAAGTGACGCGATACCGGACGGCCCACGATTGCCACGCCAATCAGATTCCCCCCATCGCTTGCGCCAATAGCAAACTTGGCCCCCTGCACCGGCTTGTTGTGCCGGTGGAAGTTGGCGACAAACTTGTTCGCCTCGGAGATTGAGATCGGAATTACTTTCATTCGTCCTCAGACATCCGTCACATCTCCACCAGCTTCAATGATCGTTGGGGTTTCGCCAATGCCGGTGATGTTAATCGTAACGGCAGAGCGCGTGCCCTTTTCTTTTTCAAACATACTGACAGGCAGCGATCTATCCATGCACATCTTCAATGCCGCCATCTGACCAGGGTGGTTATCGTTTAGCGCAATCTGGATTACTTTCTCCGCCACATCCTTGCCGCCAGAGCGGATCATTATCTCTTTGAGTTCCTTGATGCGCTGGTTATCCGTCTTGGGCAAGATAGACGGGGGATTAACCGCGTACTGCTGGATCGTCATTTGCTTTTTTTTCGGGATCACGTTAGCTCCAGGTAAAAAGGTCAATTTTGCTTTTTCAGAGGGGGGGAGGCACCCACAATTACTCGCGGCCGAGGCGACCCCTCCCCCCCCTATCGAGTTATCCACAGGATATCCACAGGTTGTCCACAGAAGGAAGTTCTATTGTGGATAACATGTTGACAACTCACCTAAGTTGTTGATTTCATTGAGATTGCGTTGCGCGCTGGCAGCGCCAGAGAAATACAACGGTCATTATGTCAAATGAAATCACAGTTTCGGGACGGAAAAGTATTACAAATCTGGCTGTCCACATGGCAATTGTGGACAACTCGGGGTCGGATCTGTGGATAAGCTGTGGATAACTTAGTCAGTGAGCACTCACTAACGTCTGATCGATGGGGGAGAGAGCGGGAGAGAGAGGGGCGGTGGGTGCCTTCCAGGGGTACCTGCTCCATTGCATAATCAACTTTGCCAATCAAGTTCTTATCCCTCATAGCCGTTCTCTATCTACCAGTGCCGCAGCAAGGCCTCTTACAGCCTCTCAGAGGCGTTTTTATCCTCGTCATAGGGGATGGTAAGGGTTGCCCTGTCCAAACGCATCCAGGGCCGTAATCCGAGGTTATAGAAGTGTCCGTAGGCATCAAGCACTTCCTTGAAGCCTTTGCTCATGTCGCCCTCGCCAGCAGCCTGCAGGATGCGCCTCTCGGCCTCACCAAGCTTGCGCTGGAAGTACGTTGTCCTCGAGTCCGCTGGCCTTCCCATCCCCAACCTCCATTAGTAAATTCGTATCACCACCCAAAATCGCCTGTTAGCATCCACTAACAAACCCCAAAGACCCCAGACGCAGCATGACCCTATGACCCCAACCCTAAGGGTTGGGGGTCAGGGAGGGTCAACTTTGCTGCTTTTTTGAGCAACTTTGACCCTGACCAGGGTCATGACCCTAGGGTCATCCAGGGTCAACTTTTCCCACATTCTCAAAGAACCAACATTAAACATTTTTGCGTAACATCAACGCACTGGCGTTGGCCTCATCGACCATGATCCACCCATGCTCGGTGGCCTCGATCATCCCAGCCTGAAGCATCGCACCGATCATTTTGTCGTTGTACGACGGGTTGACCATGTTCCTGATGGTGCGCTCGGCGTTGCCATCAGCCGCCAGCTTGTCCTTGAGCGCTGATCTGGTCAGGTACGGTGCACCGCCCAGATCCTCCGCACCGCTGGCCCACCAAGCGTTCTCCCACACCTTCCTAAACCCATCTATCTTGGAGTCTTTCTTAGTTGGTGCTGCTGGTGCTTGCGACTCAATAACCACGGCGCTAGTTACCGCCTGATTATCTTCGTCATACCAGCCCGGAATAGTTACCTGCTGCAAATCCAAGAACACCGGCTTTGCTAGCTCCGCATCCTTGGACTTTCTCTGCACCAATTGCATGGGGCTATTTGGCCCAGCGGGGATCACACTTATCTCAATATCTAATGCACCACGCCACGCCGAGGATCCTCGAGCACGGTGCTGGGCCTCCTCGGATACGCCGGTGTGATGCACCAAGATCACCGAGCAGCCAAATTCCTGCATGAGATTGCCGCAAGCGTCCAGCATGGTCTTGGCGTCCTGGGCGCTGTTCTCATCGCCCGCTAGGAAGCGGTGCAGGGTATCGACCACGATCACCTTCGGGGGGCTGGGCAACATGCGGATGTGCTCGACCACTTTGAGGTATCCAGCAGGCGTATTTAGGTCACATCCGTGCTTGGACAGCCACATATTGATCGGGCCGGGCTTGTGCTGGTGCTTCCAAGCGGCAATGCGCCCACGAAGTCCGTGGTGACCTTCACCGGCCAGATAGACCACGTTGCCGTGGCGCACTTTGTTGCCGCACCAGTCGCTCTGTGTATCCGATGCAATACGCAGACACCAATCGAGAACCACGAATGTCTTGCCACCGCCCGACGGGCCGTGAACCATGACGAGAGCGTGGTCTTGGATCCAGCGTTTGACCAGCCATGAGATGGGGCTGGGCTGGGCGGAGAAGTCATCTGCGGGAACTAGCCAATCGTCGGCAGCGGGTGCAAGAAGACTCGCCAAATCGTTGCCAGCTTGGGCATAATCATTAGCATCGCCAGGTTCTGGAGGCATAACCATGCGAGCTCCAAACTTGGCGCAGGCCTGCTCGGCGTAGCGCTGGCCAACGCCCGACTTGTCATTGTCAGCCACGATCACCAGATCCTGCGCCGCACCATAAATCTCCCGCAACTTGCCGGTGACTGTCACGAGGTTGGATGCGCTATAGGCAATGATCACAGGCCGATCAATCGTTTCATGAATCGTTGCAGCGGTGGCAAAGCCTTCTGCGACGTAGATCGTGCCCGGTTCGTCTGAGGAACCGAGCTGCCAGAACTTGCCGCCCGTCTGGCCACCAGGGTGATAGAGCTTGCCTCCTTGATGGTCGATGTACTGGAGGCTCGATAGCGTCCCGTCGGCATCGTAGAGCGGCACGACTAGGCGTCCGTCGCCGGTAATGCGTGCGCCATGCACGCCGATGCCCTTGGCCACAAGGTACGGGTGCTCGGGGCTTGCGG
>Ga0181343_1000736_pt1 | contig 13719 bp, 14 predicted proteins | sample Su13VDMLBSD_FD_130110 | JGI IMG/M metagenome (GOLD analysis project Ga0181343, IMG submission 130110) | Freshwater viral communities from Lake Michigan, USA - Su13.VD.MLB.S.D | ecosystem: Environmental > Aquatic > Freshwater > Lake | place: USA: Michigan | collected 2013-07-15 | reverse complement strand
GCCCTGAACGCAAGAACGGTGAACCAACGCGTTTGCTGCTGAGTCTCAATGCTTGGGGCGCCAGCAGCAAGGCTGACGCCAAGGCTAAGGCCAAGGCGATCAGCGCGCGCAACGAAGGCCTTTTGCGAGGAGCAATGAGGAATGGCAAGTAAAAGAAATCCAAGTCGTAACGCCGACCTAGCCGGGGCGCCACCAAAGCTGGCGACCATGGACGATCTGGCGATTCCGACAGCGGCCAAGACTGGCCGCGCTCATCCTGTGAGTAAGAGCGCCACCACAAGCAGCGCGCCGCATCGGATCAACCTTCGCGCTGTTGCAGAAGCCTGCATCGAAGAGGGGCTCGATCCTGCGGTGGAGATCGCCAAGGCCTTGAAGGCGACGATCCCAATGATGCGCAGTGGCATGCCAGTGCTTGACGACAAAGGCAAGAACATCATGGTCCCGCTGCTTGACGTTGACACGCGCATGCGAACGCTTAATGAATTTCTGCAATACACACAGCCAAAGCTCAAGAGCGTTGAGGTCAAGATGTCTGGCACGTTGGACTTGACCAGCGAACAGCTGGACAACAGGCTCAACATGCTGTTGGCCAAGGTGACCAAGAAATGATCGACCTCACGCGCATTGACACTTCGCTGCTAGACGACGATGAGAAGCGCGAGCTGTACGACCTGCTGAGACTTAAAGACATACGAGCCAAGCGCAATCGCTTGGCCACGTATGCGCCTTACGCCAAGCAGCGCGACTTCCACGAAGCAGGCGCCTCGTTCCGTGAACGCTTGTTCATGGCGGGCAACCAGCTTGGCAAGACTTGGGCTGGTGCGTTCGAGATGGCTATGCACCTGACAGGCAAGTACCCATCATGGTGGACCGGCAAGCGGTTCCCTTATGCGATTCGTGCTATGTGTGGTTCCGAGTCGGGCGAATTGACCAAGAAGGGTATCCAGCGCTTGATGCTTGGCCCGCCTGAGATCCGCGAAGAGTGGGGCACTGGAGCGATCCCGTTTGCCAGCTTGCGCGATACGTCGATGAAGCAAGGCGTGCCCGATGCTGTGAGCTCGGTTGTCGTTCGTCACGAGTGTGGCGAGGACAGCGTGCTTCAGTTCAACAGCTACGACCAAGGCCGCACGAAGTGGCAGGCCGACACTGTGGACATCGTGTGGTTCGACGAAGAGCCACCGCTGCCAATTTATTCTGAAGGCTTGACGCGTACCAACGCGACAGGCGGTCAAGTGTTCGTGACGTTCACGCCATTGCTCGGCATGTCCGAGGTGGTCAAGCGTTACCTGCTGGAGAAGCCAGCGGGCACGAACGTGACCAACATGACGATCAGCGATGCTGAGCACTACACCAAAGAGCAGGCCGATGCGATCATCGCCAGCTACCCTGAGCACGAGCGTGAAGCTCGCGCCAAGGGCATTCCAATTTTGGGATCTGGTCGAGTGTTCCCAGTTGCTGAAGATGCAATCAAGATTCGGGCCTTCCCGATCCCAACGCACTGGCCGCGCATATCGGCGATTGACTTCGGTGTCGATCACCCAACAGCCGTGGTGTGGATGGCTTGGGACCGTGACACCGACACGCTCTATGTGACTGACTGCTACCGTCGCAGTGAACCCGGGATTGCTGGGCACGCGATGGCTGTCAGGGCACGAGGCGAGTGGGTGCCGATCGCATGGCCGCATGACGGCTTGCAACGCGACAAGGGTGGCAGCGGCGAACAGCTGGCCAAGCAGTACAAGGATCAGGGCCTCAACATGTTGAAGGACCGAGTCACGTTTGAAGACGGCAGCAATGGCGTCGAAGCTGGCTTGTCCGAGATGTTGACCCGCATGCAAAGCATGCGCCTGCGAGTGTTCGCGCACTTGGAAGACTGGTTCGAGGAATTCAGGCTGTACCACCGCAAGGACGGTATGGTCGTAAAGGTAAACGACGACTTGATGTCGGCAACGCGCTACGCCATGATGGGCCGGCGTTTTGCCAAGACACAGGAAGAAGCGGAAGGCCGGTTGCGTAATTCGCGATCAGCCCCCATAGTGCCCTTCGGAATGTTTGACGAAGTGGCAGGATATTAAGCAACCCCAACTAAGGAAATCTCATGGCTACTATTGCAGCAACAATCGATCGCGACTCAGTGCCCGGCGCGGTCCTTGCCTCTTGGGCGAACTTGGCCACCGGCGACGTTGGCGCTGGTGTGCCTATCGCATACGCCGCTGATCTAAGCTGCCAAGTGTCAGGCACTTTCGGCGGCGGCACGGTTACGTGGCAAGGCTCCAACGACAACACAAACTGGCATCCAATGACCCAGCGCGGCAGCACAACCGGGATGGCTTACACCTCCGCTGCTTTGCACATCTCCCAAGAGAACCCAGCGTGGGTTCGCCCCGCAGTGACTAGCGGCACAGGCGTTGCGATCGACTGCACTTTGGCCGTTCACGCACGCTACGCCAAAGCGCCTTACTAAGCTGAGGACTGAATCACATGGAAATGCAACCACAACAAATCGACGTCGAGGTCGAATACCAAGACCCCGAAGAACTCAAGCGCCAACAAGAGGACAAGCTCCAATCCTTTGGTGCTGGCCTTGCTGCACAGCGCGATGAGTGGATTCGTGCGCGCAATTCCTACGGCGTAGACAAGCGCTGGATTCAGGACGAAGACCAGTACAACAACAAGGACAACGTCAACAAGGCTACGAGCCAGATGATGGAGTCGGTCGAACAGGGCTACCCCGTCACGACCCACAACGCCAAGCCACATCGCTCGACGGTGTTCATTGGCATGACTCGCCAGAAAACCAATTCGGCCGAAGCCCGTCTCGCAGACATCTTGCTGCCGACCGACGACCGCAACTGGGGCATTCAGCCTACACCAGACCCAGAGCTGATGGGCATGACCAAGAACCAAGATCCCGCGACGCACCCACAAACGGGCGAGCCGATCTTGAATGAAGGCGGCCAGCCTGTGAAGGTTCGCGACATTGCCCGTGCTGCATTGGAGGTCGCGATCAAGAAGGCCGAGGCCATGCAGACCGAGATCGAAGATCAGCTCGTTGAGTGCGACTACAACGCCGAATTGCGCAAAGTGATCCACGACGCTGCCATGCTTGGCACTGGCGTGATCAAGGGCCCCTTGGTCACCAGCCGCACACGCAAGGCTTGGCAGCCAATGACCGATGCGACTGGCGCGACTGTGCACCAGATCGAGATCGTGCAAGAGCTCAGCCCTGCTTCTTTCCGTGTTGACCCACGCAACGTGTGGGCCGACCCCGGTTGTGGCGAGAACATCCACAACGGCAAAGGCATCTATGAGCGCGAGCAGCTCACAGCCAAACAGGTTCGTGACCTTGCCAAGCAACCCGGCTTCATGAAGGAGCAACTGCGCAAGGTGCTCGAAGAGGGTCCTAAGCAGTCGGTCACATTGCAAGAGCTGACCGATGAAGACCAACGCGACATGGCCCGCTTGACCTATGAGATGTGGACCTACTGGGGTGAAGTCGACCACGACGACCTCGAGTCCGCAGGCGTTGAGGTTGGCGAAAAGGACGAGCTGCGCACACTGAGCGCAGGCGTCATCATGATCAACAACACCGTGGTCAAGGCGTTCATGAACCCCTTGGAAGACGGCGCTTTGCCTTACGACTTCTACGTCTGGGAAAAGCTGTCTGGTTCGGTGTGGGGCTACGGCATCCCGTACTTGATGCGCGCCCAGCAACGCGTGTTGAACGCTGCATGGCGTCAAATGATGGACAACGCTGGCGTGTCCAGCGGTCCGCAGATCGTCATCAAGCCCGGCGCCATCCAGCCCGCAGACAAACGCTGGGAGCTCAGCTCTCGCAAGATCTGGTATGCGACCGACGACGTTGCCGATGTGCGCACAGCCTTCAGCACGTTCGAGTTCAACAGCCACCAAGCCGAGCTGGCAGGCATCATCAAGATGGCTACCGAGCTGGCCGACGCTGAGACCGGCGTGCCTACCATCATGCAGGGCGAGAAGGGCAACGCACCTGACACAGTCGGCGGCATGCAGATGCTGATGACCAGTGCAAACGTTGTGCTTCGCCGTCTGGTCAAGCAGTTCGACGACATGATCACCAAGCCGCACATCCGTCGCTACTACGACTACAACATGTTGTACAACGAGGACGAAGAGATCAAGGGCGATTTCAGCATCGACGCCCGTGGCTCGAGCGCCCTGATCGTGCGTGACATCCAGAACCAATCGTTCTTGAACCTGTTGGCCGCTGGCGCCAACCCAGTCTATGGCATGTACCTCGACACGCAGAAGCTGTTCGAGAAAGCCTTGCAGGCCCAGCACATCGACCCAGCCGAAGTGTTCAAGTCTGAGGACGAGATCGAGCAAATCAAAGAGCAGCAGAAGAAGGCAGCGGCCGCAGGCCCACAGCCAGATCCAGCGATGGCCGTGGCTCAGCTACGTGCGCAAGCTGAGATGCAGAAGATGCAGGCTCAGAACCAAGGCGACATGCAAGAGTTGCAGGTACGTCAGCAGATCGCCCAGCAGGAAGCTGAGTTGCGAGTCATGGAGCTGCAACTCAACAAAGAGATCGAAATGCTCAAGATGTCTAACAACCAGAACATCAGCCTCGAGACCATCAAGGCCAAGCTGGCCGAAGTGGCCATCAAGGAACGCAGCAAGAAAGAGCTGTTCGCTGCAGAGCGCCAGCTGGCGATCCAGACCGGATCAGGAATTTAAGGAGAACCCAATATGGCTACCACTGGAAATACCGCTTTAGCAAGTCTTAACGACGTCATGCAGCGCAGCATGCTGACAGGCGTGTCGACACCAGAGTACAACGCCGCACTTGCGGCAGCAGGTTTTAAACCCGGCGAATGGTGGGAAGCTACCCAAGCCCTAAACGCGGCGGGCTACGACACAAACAAGCCAACCAACGAAAACATTTTGAAGTACGGGCCCGAGATTGCTAGGACCGGTGTGGGCGGTACCTCTTACGCTCCCGGCAGCAATATAAAACAAAGCCTGACGGATCGAGGTTTGGACCCAAGCCTTTCCGGCCTTGACGAGGGCGTAAATAACTACTACGAACAAGCGCAGCTAAACGACACAAGCAATCCGCTTAACCGAAAAATAAACAGCTTGGCTTCGGATTTGGCGACCTTGACAACCAACTACAACAACTTGGTCGCCAAGAACAACCGCCCGACAACAAACACAAGCATAACGGCTGGTGGGTTGACGGATGCCAACGCGGCGGTTGACGGCGGCGGAACATCAAACTCCGGCGCCACCGCAACTTCGGGCATTGTGTACGGGCCAGATGGTGTCATGTATAGCTCGGCAGCCGCAGCAATTGCAGCAGGCGTGAAAAACTACACGACCACAAAGCCTGCGGGCTTGATCGCTACCAACAACAACTTGAGCGGGCAATTCACCAACGCGGCTGCTGGCAACGTCAACCCCGGCGGTCTGATTGGTAACGCTCAAAAGCAACTGTTCACAAACCCGGTCACCGTGCAAGGTCCTAGCGTCAAGACGACTAACCCGTTTGCCACAACGCCAAAATAAAACATGGGAACTCTAAGCCGAGACCTTGACGCCTATCAGCGCGCGCTGGCCATCTACCAACGGCGCTCCGGCTCGTACAACAATTCGATTGCAAAAGACCCGAACGGCAATCCATACCTGATTGCCAAGGGGGACTACAACCCCGCACGGGCTTATGGCATGCAGGGTGGCGTGCCTTCTAGCGCCATCAAGGTCGCTGATTCAAAGTCTGGAACGGTGTCTACGGCGCCGAGCGGCGTGAACTTTGTTGGCGCAACGGATAGCGGCGACCCAAACTATTTACTGTTGCGTCAAAACCCAAGAGGGACAGAGACAAAAACATTTGAAGGCGCGCGGTACGTAAATGGCCAGCTCGGAATTCAGCAGGGGCGGTCCTTCACACCCTTTGACCAAAGCAAGGTTCGCGTTGTTGGCCAGCCTGACGCAAACGGAAGAGTCACTGTCGAGTACGACGTGCCGACGTTTGGTGAAAAGCCTCGAGATTTCACGATGGAAGCGCCAGATGCAAGCGCGGCTGCGGTTCGCCGTGATCAACGCCCCTCGGTGGTGGAGCAAGAGGGCGGTTTGATAGGGGATCTCGTAGCCTCAAGGGGCCTCAAAGGCAGCGGAGAATTTCCGGCGCAGCGCGGCTTGATCAACCAAGCCCGCGAAAACCGAGCAGCAACGGAAAAGCTGGAGCAGGAAAAGCTGGAGACCGAACGCCTGCGACTTGAAGCCGAAAAGGCGATAAAGGACGCCCCGGTAGACAGCGGGGGCGGTAATTAAAAATATGTGTTGCGCGTACACCACGTTCTGTTATAGAATTTCTTCGGGCGAAGTGCGCCCAAAATTTATCAAAGCCAGCCTCGAGCTGGCTTTTTAATTGAATGAACGATTACACCTCTGCAACTTGGCACCTTCTTCGCAAATGGGCTGAAGCCCAGCTCGAACTGGCGCGCAAGAAAAACGATGCTGTCCAGCTCTCCGACATCGAGACAGCAGCGTTGCGTGGTGAGATTCGTTTCATCAAAAGATTTCTCGACCTGCCCAACGAGGCAGCTCGAGGTGTGGTGGTTGAGCCGGATTAACGTCCCGCTTGGCCGTTTTAGTAAGCCGCCTTCGGGCGGTTTTTGTTTGGAGAGCAAAAAGTGGATGAAAACCAACTGTCTTCGGAAGAAGCGCAAAACCTATGGAACGAAGAGGCTGCAAAGCTGGATGCCGACGCTACCGCGTCCGCAACTGAGCTATTAGCCGATGCGCCGGAAACGCCGCAGGATCTTGAACCAGAACAACTTCGTGACGAAAGAATCGAAGAGTCGCTGCAAACGAAGGAAGAGGAAGATCCTCTCGCTGGCCTATCCCCAGCGGTCCGAGCCAAGCTGGCCCAGATCGATGAATTAGCGCAAGCAAACGCTCAACTGCTGCACCATGTCAAGACGACTGAGGGTCGCGTGGCAGCGATGCAACGAGAAGCCCAGCAAGCACGTCAAGCGGTGGCGCAAGTCAGCCCGCAAGATGCGCCTACGCAGACGGCTATCGCCAGCGCAGCCAAGAACCCCGAGAAGTGGGAGCAGCTCAAGCAGGATTTCCCCGAGTGGGCAGGAGCGATGGAAGAGTACGTCGCAGCCAAGATCGGCGGTCAACAGCAGCAAGGAGTTAGCCCCGAAGCCGTGGCTCAATTCGTGCAGCAACAAGTTGCCACCACCAAGGCTGAGATGGGACGCCTTCTGGAAGAGGCTCGTATCGAAGGTAAGTACGACAACTGGCAGGACACGATCAATTCGACCGAGTTCGCGCAGTGGTTTGTTGTGCAGTCCGCCGAGACGCAAGCCTTAGCAGACAGCCCTAAAGGCAAAGACGCGATCAAGATGTTGGATTTATTTTCAGCAGCCCAAACGCGTTCAGCCGGTGACATCAAGCAAGAGCGCGGAGCACGTCTCGCTGCCGCCGCGACAACTCGCACTGGTTCGACACCGCCGCCTAAGACCATTGGCGACATGTCACCAGCGGAACTGTGGAACTATGAAGCTAAGAAACGTGAGCGTCAGCTTGCGGATCGAGGCTATTAACTCAATCTGAAAGAAAAGGAAACTAGACCATGTCTATTCAAAATTACGGCACCGTAGCATCGCGTAACTTAATCCGCGCTGCCCAAGGTATGCTTGAACACGCCCAACCCATCACCGTCTTGGGCGACTTCGGTACTCAACGCGAAATGCCACAAAACTCGACAGACACCTTGGTGTTCCGTCGTACTTTGCCATTCGGCGCGTCTACTGCTGGCACATCAATCGAGGGTTCTACCCGCTACGTTGGTACACCAGACATCACCGCTTCCAACTTCGTGTTGGCTGAAGGCGTGACTCCTAACGCAAACACCATCTCTTTCCAAGACGTGTCTGTGCAATTGCAACAATACGGCGTGCTGTTCAAGTACAGCTCTAAAGTTGAGCAACTGTACGAAGATGACATCCCCGGCGAGATGGTCAAGCTGACTGGCGAGACCTTGGCTGAAGTTATGGAGATGGTTCGTTACGGCGTGTTGAAGGCCGGCTCTACCGTGATCTACGCAAACGGCTCTAGCCGCTCTGCAATCAACACGGCTATCAGCTTGAACAGCATCCGTAAAGCAGCTCGTACCCTCGAGTCAAACCGTTCACGTCGCGTGACTAGCCGCTTGGCTCCCGGCGTCAACTTCGGTACACGCGCTGTGCAACCTGCATACGTTGTGTTCGTCCACACTGACGCTGTCAGCGACGTGCGTAACTTGCCCGGCTTCACCCGCGTGGAAGAGTACGGTTCATTCAAGCCAATCCATGACCGCGAAATCGGTGCATGCGAAGACTTCCGCTTCATCAGCTCACCCCTGTTGAAGTCCTTCGCTGCTGCTGGTTCCAGCACATTGAACGGCATGTTGTCTGTTGGCGGCTCGAACGTTGACGTGTACCCCTTCATCATCATCGGTGAAGACGCTTGGGGCCAAGTTGCTCTCAAGGGCATGTCTGCCATCAAGCCTGTGGTGTTGAAAGCATCTACAACCAACCACGCTAACCCATTGGGCCAATTCGGCTACGTGGGTGCTTCTACATGGTTCGCGACAGTGCGTTTGAACGACGCCTTCATGGCCCGTATCGAAGCTGGTGTGACCGCCCTCTAATGGACTAGCTGGGGCGCAAGCCCCAGCGTCTTAACTTAAAGGACACTACCATGCAATCAAACTACTGGAAACTTCTCAACGAAGACCGCTTGGGTAATGTGAGCGCCACGTCGATCACAGCTCCCGTCTTGGGTCCTGTTGCAACAACCAACGCTACAGCGGCATCGTCGTTGACAGCAGCGGACAGCGGCAAAGTCATCTTTTTGAACTCTGCTACTGAATTTGTTACGACCCTGCCAGCTCCTGCCGCCGGCTTGGCATTCACGTTCATCGTGACTGCCGCTCCATCAAGCGCGAGCTACACCGTTGTCACCAACGGTAGCGCCAACATCATCAAAGGCCAAGCAGTCAACGCTGCCGGCGTCGCTGGTGACACTGGCACAGCCGACGACACCATCACTTTTGTTGACGGCCAGTCCGTTGCAGGCGATATGGTCACCGTGGTTAGCGACGGTACAAGCTGGTTTGCCAAGGGCTTTTGCGCCGTTGCTGCCGGTATCACATTCACTCAGGCATCAGCCTAATTTTTCCTAAAGGACTAAATCATGTCATACAACATCGAACAATCCAACAGCGGCTACCTGTCGCTGACCGCTGCCGGCTTGGCCGAAGGCACCAACTCCGCTACCTTCAAGACTGTGAACACGTTGACTTACACCAGCAACGGCGTTTTCAAGTCTAAGAACGCTACTGACAACTTGACATTCTCTACAGGTACAGCCTTGGCTGCATCTCAGGCTTGCTTGTTCGCAGTGTGGATCGACGCTTCTGGCACCGTTACAACCACTCAAGGTCCTATCGTTGGTGCTTGCGATCCATGCCCAGTGCCTAGCCAAACTACAGCCGGTACAACTTTGGTCGGTTTGATCAAAGTCACTACTGACTCATCCACTACTTTCACTCCCGGCACGACTGACCTCGGCGCTTCTGGCATTACTGATGCCTACAGCGACTGCATGGACATGCCCGGTAGCGCACAGTAAAGTTGCCATCCTCTCTCAAAAAGAGGGTTTTGCAGGTTGCCTTCGGGCAGCCTGCTTTTTGGCAAAACAGTTTTTTAAACCTGACGGAGAATAGAAGATGGCAAAAAAAGAAGTAGTCGCCGGTATGGAAATTGTTGATGACGCACCAATCATCGAAACCGTTGCTGAGTCCCGTGACTTCAGCCAACTGGCAGCCGATGAGGGCTTCATGAACGAGCTGGTCGAAGTGATGGTTCACGCCACCACTGACGAGAACCAAGCTCCTCATGTGATCGTCAACTGCAATGGCACCAACCAACCAATCATTCGCGGCGTGCCCACAAAGGTTCGTCGCAAGTACGTAGAGATCTTGGCCCGTATGAAGGAAACGAAGTACAGCCAAGTGACACGCAACCCAGCAGCGCCTGACCAAATCGACATGGTCGCGCGTCACGGCTTGGCCTATCCCTTTGAGCTGATGAACGACCCGAATCCTCGTGGCCGTGCATGGCTCCAAAACGTATTGGCTGAGCCAGCTTAATCACGGAGTGACTGAGTGAACTACCTCCAACTTATCAACCGACTGCGTGTGGAGTGCGGCGTCTCTGGCGCAGCTACTCCCCTCACCAGCGTGACCGGCCTGACAGGCGAGTCGTACCGACTCTCCCAATGGATCAACAGCGCATGGGTGGACGTGCAGACGGCTAAGAACGACTGGCAATGGATGCGACAGCCAGTCGAGTTCACTCTCACTACGCAACAACAGTTCTACACTGCCGTTGAAGCCGGCCTCACAGACTTTGCAAACTGGAAGCGTGACAGCTTCCGCGTGTCGTCTGTTGGGCAGGACTACAAGGACGAGCAGCTGACGAACTACATGGACTACACGACGTTCCGCAACCTGTACATGTACGGGAACATGCGGACGACGTATGCACGTCCAGTGGTGGTATCAATCGACCCCGACAAAAAGCTCGGGTTCGGTTCGATCCCCGATCGCTCCTATGTTGTCACGGGCGAGTACTACTACGCCCCGGTTGAATTTACAGCGGCCACGGACACGCCTCCAGACGTCTTCCCCAACCGCTACCACATGATGATCGTCTACCGCGCAATGATGTTCTACGGCGGCTACGAATCAGCCCCCGAGGTCTATCAGCGTGGCGAAACTGAATTTAAGCGATTGATGAACCTCGTGGACATCGATCAGCTCCCCACCCTTATCAGCGGTCCTCCTCTCGCATAAGGCTACTAGATGCCATTGACCACGCCCAAAGTCCAATACGATCTGATCCGCCTTGGTGGCGGCTTGGATCAAGTGACTCCAACGCTGTCGTTGAAGCCGGGCATTGCGCGACGCGCCTCCAACTTCGAGTGTTCGATCACTGGCGGCTACTCACGCATCGCAGGCTACGAACGTTTCGACGGTCATGCAAGCCCATCTGACGCCATCTACAGCATCTTGGTTTGCACGTTGAGCGCGACTGTCACCGTAGGCGTGACAGTGACAGGATCTGTCTCAGGTGCTACGGGCAAAGTGATTGCCGTCGACGGTAGCAACATTGTGATCACGCGCGAAGTCGGCGTTTTTGAAGCGGGCGATGTGCTCAACGACGGCTCGTCCTTTGTTGCCACGATCACTATTGTGCAAGGCATCTCGGCCGATGGCCTCACGGACGTGACCTACAAGAACCTTGCGGCCGATGACTACCGCGCCAGCATCTCTGCTGTGCCCGGTTCAGGCAGCATCCTAGGCGTCGGTTACTACAACGGCACTTGCTACGCTTGGCGCAACGCTACGGGCGGCGCTACGGCCAACATGTACAAATCCAGTAGCTCTGGCTGGGTGCAGGTGGCTCTTGGCAAAACAATGTCGTTTGGCACAGGCAGCTTGGAGATTCCTGACGGCACAACGTTGACCGGGCAATCAAGCGGCGCAACTATGGTGGTCACCCGCACGGTTCTTGAATCAGGGTCTTGGTCTGGCACAGCCGCTGGCCAGTTGATTGGGCAAACAGTCACCGGCACATTTACCATTGGTGAAAACTTGCGTGTCGGGGCTACAACCTACGCGCAAGTAGTTTCTGTTCCAGTGGCTATCACCTTAGCGCCCAACGGCCGATACGAAACAGTGACCGCCAACTTTGGCGGCGGCACAGCCAATTACAAGATGTATGGCTGTGACGGCAAGAACAAAGCCTTTGAGTTTGATGGCACGGTCTACGTGCCCATTCGCACGGGCATGGCCGTCGATACGCCTGACCACATCGTCTTTCACAAGCAACACCTATTTTTGAGCTTCGGCGCGTCGTTGCAGTTCAGCGCGCTGGGCTACCCATACCAATGGGACCCGCTGCTTGGTGCTGGCGAAATCGCCATGAACGGCCCAATCACCAACCTGTTGGTGTTGCCGGGTAACCAGAGCAGCGGCGCCTTGGGCGTCTACACCCGCCAAGACACTTCGGTGTTGTACGGCACAAGCTCTGCCAACTTCCAACTGTCCGCGTTCAACACGGGCACTGGCGCCTACGCATATACCGCGCAGAACTTGGACCAGTCCTACGTGCTTGATGATCGAGGCATCATCAGCATGAGTACATCTTTGAACTTCGGTAACTTCGTGCCAGCCTCGCTGACCATGAACATCCGCCCGTTCATTCAGGCCCATCGCGATTTGGCGGTGGGTAGTTCAGTGAACCGCGACAAAGGCCAGTACCGCATTTTCTTTTCAGACGGCACGGCTTTGTACCTGACGATCATGAACAGCCAAATGCTTGGCAGCATGCCAGTGCAGTTTGCCCACAACATTACTTGTTGTATTGACAGCGAAGCCCCCACCGGCGGCACGGTTCAGTTCTTTGGATCTACCAATGGTTTTGTCTATCAATTGGACATGGGCACCAGCTTTGACGGCGACCCTATCCCGGCCAACATCAACTTGGTCTACAACTCAACAAAGTCACCTCGCATTTTGAAACGCTACCGCAAGGCCAGCGTCGAGCTGACTGGCAGCGCCTACGCCGAGATTCAGTTTGGCTATGACTTGGGTTACCGCACCACGGCCCTCACTCAACCAGCCGATGCCAGCTACTCAAATGACTTGCGTTCAAGCTACTGGGATGAGATGATCTGGGACAACTTTGTGTGGGATGGATCTGACATCTCTCCTTCCGAAATCGAGGTCACAGGAACCGCCGAAAACATGGCCATTCGCATCTCTTCAAACTCAGATTTGTTTGAACCCTTCACCGTGAACAACGTCATTGTTCACTACACCATGCGTCGAGGACTCCGATGAGCAATCCATACTACACCCACAGCACCTACCCAACGCCAAACTCTCCCGGCTCTTCTGCGCAGCAGCGCAACGAATGGGAGTCGGTCACGTCTGGCTTTGACTTGCTGCCCACACTGAGCGGCAACGGGTACAAGGTCGCAATGGTCAACTCGGCTGGCACGGCGTTGATCGCCTCGGCCGCCTTGCAGTCCTTGGCCATCACGGCCTCAACAATTGACAGCACCGCAATTGGCGCATCGTCGGCCAGCACTGTGCGCGGCACGACGATTACTGCGACCACCGGCTTTGTCGGGGCGATCACAGGCAACGTGACTGGTAACGTCACAGGCAACTTGACGGGCAACGTGACCGGTAACGTCACGTCCAGCGGGTCCAACTCGTTTGCCAGCGCCACCATCTCGGGCGGCTCAATCGACAACGCCACCGTGGGCGCTTCGACCGCCAGCACCGTGCGTGGTACGACCGTCACAGCCACCGTCGGTTTTGTTGGTGGTTTGACAGGCGACGTGACCGGCAACGTGACCGGTAACGTCACAGGCGCCGTGACTGGCAACGTCACAGGCAACGTGACCGGCAACGTCACAGGCAACTTGACCGGTAACGTAACGGCCAGCACAGGTTCTTCGACTTTCAACGACGTGACCATCAACGGCTCACTGGACATGAATTCGTCTACGGGCAGCACGATCTCTGGCTTGAGCACACCAACAAACCCAACAGACGCAACGAATAAAAGCTACGTTGACACAGCGGATGCTTTGAAGCTCAGTCTGTCTGGC
>Ga0181343_1000735_pt1 | contig 13721 bp, 26 predicted proteins | sample Su13VDMLBSD_FD_130110 | JGI IMG/M metagenome (GOLD analysis project Ga0181343, IMG submission 130110) | Freshwater viral communities from Lake Michigan, USA - Su13.VD.MLB.S.D | ecosystem: Environmental > Aquatic > Freshwater > Lake | place: USA: Michigan | collected 2013-07-15 | reverse complement strand
ACACATTGAAGTGCTGAAATTCATCAGCAACGGCTCAAACGGCTGGAGAATTGGATAATGATTGACTCAAGAAATATATTTGGCGGCGCATCGTCAATGAGCGCAACAAAGCGCCTATACAATGTCTTTAATGTGGCAGGCTGGGCTGGAACCGCAATCAATAGCGTCGCCACTGCAACAGCATCAACGTCTGGCGCCTTGACTGCTAATACGCTTGTTGATTTGATAAACGAATCAGGAAGCGCAGGTGAGATAAGCCAATTTTCCATTGCAACAACCGATGCAACTGCGCGAACAATTAGAGTTGTCATTACAATTGATGGCACTGTTATTTTTGACAGAACGAGCGCATCAATTGCGGCTTCAACAACTGGGTGTGTGTTGGCTGGCGCAACAGGGCAATCAAACCCTGCATTTTTACCAAGCATAAAATACACCAACTCAAAGCGTATTCAGTACGCATCAAGCTTGACCGAAACAGGCAAATTTACCACTTATTTGGCATTTCAGGACGTGACTTAATATGAGCTATGTAGAGACTGATTTGGGTGCTGTGTGGGAGAATCCACCCCCAGCGCCAACGCCACCCACGACCTTTGGCCGCATCATCACAGTGCTTGCATACTCAAGCTGTTTCACCGCTCCAGAAGTTGGCGCTATTGAATTGGCCGCGCAAGGCTCAGGCGCTACCGCTGCAACTGCTACTCACATGCTTCGCCGCCTTGGATGGGCTAGTCACATATTTTTGGATGATCCGCGCACGGTTGCAGAAACTCAGGGGCTAGAGGCCGCTGGATTTATCGGTGCCGGTCGAGCTGATGAAATCATTGGTGACCCTGTTTACTCGAATGAAGTGATCAAAGAAGCGCGCATCGCTTATGGTCTGCCTCTTGTTCCAACCGCCCACGAACTGGCGCAGAATGGCGGAAAAGGTTATGCGTCACCAAGCGAGATACCCAATGGATAAGCTGCCCATTGTTTTTGCGAGCGACTGGCTTCCGGCTAGCATCGCAATAAAGCTGTTTACTGTTTCGCGCTGGTCTCACGTCGGCATAATCGATGGTGATTATGTGATCGACACCCAATTGATGACTGGGTGCATACGAACCCCAATCGAGGAATGGAAAAAGAAGCATTCCGATTTTTGCATTACTTACATCGATTGCAAGGATAAGCAAAAAGCCATTGATTTTGCCCGCGCACAAGTTGGGACAAAATACGACTGGCGCGGCATAATAGGCCTGGCTGTTCGTAAGGGTGAGCTGCAAGAAAAGAAAAAATGGTTTTGCAGCGAGCTGGTAATTGAAGCGACCGGACTTTTGAAAAAGCAAAATTTTAGAGCATCGCCGCAAACTGTTTGGTTTTTGTCGCAATGCCTAGACTTAGAAAAAAGCCCGAATTAACGGGCAAAGGGCGCAGGTTTCCAAGACTGCAAATTAACGTTAGCACAGTTCAGAGGGTTGTCAAATGGCCACTAAATCAAAACCAGTAAAGCCGCAAAAATCATCACCAACCGCCAAGCCAACTGTAAAAAAACCGAAGTAAATTTATGTTGATACGTATTGCGATCGCATTGCTGGCTATTTTGCTGTGCTTTAATTTCCCAGTTTACTACGACGGGGCTTATACAGAGCTGGCAAATTTGCGCGAGAATGCTTACAGGTCTTTTGCGTTGATCATCGTCATGATGAGCCTATCGCGTAGCATTTACTCTTATGCAATAGCGCTTATTGAGCTTGGATTGATAGCGACAAACTGCTACATAGCCGCAAATTGGGGTTTACGTGCCGAAATTTTCGCCGCAGTACATTACACAACATTACAGCTGACTGCTTACATTGCTGAGCTTGCTATAATTGGGCTGGCGGGAATATTCGGAGCGGCAATGGTTGGAACAGATGATGACGGTAATAATAATAAGCGTGTGCCTACTTGGTTCCGCGCTCCTTATCGGACTTTGCGCCGTTGAGTCGTTTAATCGACGCCGCTGCAAGCGCAAAGGTTGCGGGCGCGACAGCACTGGGGACGGTCGCTAGCGGCTTTGCATCGTTTGTTGGGATGATCCCAGATGACATAGGCAAGGGCGTGTCGCTTGTTGGCGGAATCCTGTCAATTGTCATGATCCAGTATTGGCGGAAAAACACAAAGAAGCTCGACTTAGAAACAAAAATCTTGCAACTCCAGCTTGAAGCCGCACAACGCGAAGCTAACCACAAAAGGCGGGCAACTGATGAGAGAGAAGGCTGAGCAATTCATTCTATGGCTTGGTGACTTCGTTGAGGATTCGCAAAGCGGGCGCCCGAGCGTTAAACGGTTCGGCCTTGCGCTTGCTGTAACAGTATTGTGTGGCGTCATGCTTGGGCTTGGTGGCGTGATAACCGCATCGGTTTTAGCATCAAGCGGGCGCGATCAAGTTGATATCGTGCGCATCGCAGCAGATACACTCCAAATCATCGCAGGGCTTGTTCTAGCTGCAGTCACAACCGGCTACTTAGTTGATAAAGCCGCAATCAGAAAAACAGGTGCGAAGAGTGAGTGAGCAACTGAAAAAAATCCTTTTTGCAGTATGCGATAAAACAGAATCCACTGCAGGCGCTCAAGCGGTTTATTTGCCGCTGTCAAAACTATTGCCAGAGAACGGAATCACCGACCCCAAAGAGATTGCAGAATTTTGCGCCCAATGCGCGCATGAGTCTGGCGGCTTTCGTCGGTTGATTGAAAACCTGAATTACAGCGCTGAAGGCTTGGCGCGCACATGGCCAAACCGGTTCGCAATGGCGGACAAATCGCCCAATGAATTGGCCGTTAAAATCGCCCGCAATCCTGAGTTAATTGGTAATTATGTATACGCCAATCGCATGGGCAACGGATCGCCGGAATCTGGAGAGGGGTGGAAATATCGTGGGCGCGGAATTATCCAGCTGACCGGCAAATCAAACTACCAAGCAGCACAAGAAGCGCTTGGAATTCGGTGCATGGATAATCCCGACATGATAAGCGGAATTGATTGCGCCGCACGCGTGGCAGTTTGGTTTTGGGTTAAAAACAAGTGCGGAAAGGCGCCTAATTTTGAGGCACAGACGCGAATCATAAACGGCGGAATAAAGGGCTTGGATGATCGCAAAGCCCGCCTCGCCCGCGCACAGGAGCTTAACTGATGACAACCGGATTAATCCTTGCCCCGCGCAATCCAGCAACCGGACTTCTTGATCCTAATTACTATCCGGTGAATCCAGACAATAGATGGAAAACTGCCAGCATTTATCAGCTAGATCAAAAGTATCCGCTTGTAGCTGCCTATCCGCTAACTAGCGCTGCCGACCCGATGGCAAGATGCTTTTGGGCAAATACTCATTACGATTACAGTATTTACTTTGAAACTGCATTTGGTCAGCCACCATTCCGAGACACGCTGATAAGCTCTCCAGCCTCCGCGTATTTGGGATCTGGCGGAAAAACACAGGAATTCACCCGCACTGCTGTAGCTGGGCTTTCTGGGTACTATAAGTATACTCAGCCGTCGAATTTTGGAAAACTCACATGGCCTAACGCAACACAGGGCGAGGTAGGTAACTTCGTGTTTCGGCGTGAAGATAGCGCGGGAGACACATTTTTGTTTTTCCTGACGGTTACCTGTGACGACACCAAGTGGAAATTTGGTGACGCATCCGCACCAGATGAAACTGGTGATGGCTCTTTTGCAGACCCGTTTAAAACTTACGCCCAGTTCCATAACTTGGCATCGGCTAATAACTTCTTGTTCCACTTTGCTGCTGGCGACTACGCAATCCATAACGGCACTCCAGGCAATAACGCAAGCATCACAAGCACAAATGGTGCAACTTACATACTTGAGGATGGCGCAAACTTTGTCTGCGATGATGGTCATTTTACTGGTGGCCGCGACGACATGTATTTCGATGGAGTTAATTTCAAAGGTGGAAGGGCTGCAACTGCAAACGTAAAGCTTATGCAGTGGACTACGCGAACGCACAGAACAACGTACATTGATTGCAGTGGACAAGACATACCTACAGGCGATATAAGCACACAAGACAACCCAGCAATGATTGCCTTTTGGAGTGTTGGTGGTGCGACACCTCATACCGATATCGTTATGAGAAACTGTTCGATTGATTCTAGCTGCCTATCGCCAATGCTGATCACGTTTACCTGTAGCAATGTTACAGTAAATAATTGCGTAGGTGACGCGCTCGATATGCCGCCTCAAAACATATCTGGAACTGACAGATATGTCGGAATGTTTATCAACTTTAAGGATGCAACAAGCAACATATGTACGCGCTTTTGCACAGTTGATGGGGTTACAAACAACGGGTTTTTTAACTACGCAAACCAAACGTCTCAGTACGCAGATAAGCAGGTTTTTGAGTACAATTATCTTGACTACACTGGCAACTCAAGCTTTGCCCCTTTAATTTGGAATCAAAACGGCGGAGCGCCTAACTACAAAGGGACGAATCAATTCGCACAGAAAAACACTATTATCGGCGGAACCACTGTTCCTGTGGCAAGTTTTAGTAATGGCGTAGGCGGTGAGAAAATGAAAGCGGCGGGGACTATCTGGAAGTCAACCAATGTTAATTTTTACTCTAATACAGCTGGCGGTGAGGACTTCGGCACTACTAACGTCAAAGTTACTGCGCTTAATCCTGATGGAAGCTTGGATGCAGCTGATTTAGCTGCTAACGCCGGATTCCGTGGTCATGAAATTATCTCAACTTTGGTGACTTGATATGCCGATATTAAATGTAGTCGCTAATGATCTAACTGTAACTGATCCTTACGTTATTGGCGCACCTCCTGACAATTTGACAGGCTGGACACAAATAGCAAACGCGCTTCGTGTTGCTTCTGCCACGCCAAAATATTTCTTAGGGACAAACAGCAGCAACTGCATCTGGATAAATTCAACGCAGCTTGCCGGGACTGTTTTTTACGCAAGAATGACGCTTGATGTTTACGGAAGCGAGTCGCAGGGCGTTGTTATATGCAGCGCTTCAGGTGTAGGTTATCAATTTATAGTTAATAGTTCGGTTGGTGCTCGGCTGTTTGCGATGACAACGGGTGGGGTGTTGGGAGCGCAGAAAGGATCAACGGTGGCTACATCATCTACCGCGGGAGAAGTGGTAGAGGTTGAGTTTAGGGTCGGCGACCCATCCACGGGCAACGTGCGCTTAATTTGCAAAGTTAACGGCGTAACGAGAATAAATTTCACCGAAGCTAACGCAAATACGACATGGTATGGCGGAGGGGTGGTTCGCGGCTCTGGCCGTATGCGCGCCATTGAGGTGGAATACACTGCAGCGCAGTCTGTAGCATCGATAAACGGTGGAAACGACATAGAGGTTGGCGAGGCTGGTATTCCCGCCGTATTGGGCGGCTTTACCGGCGCGATTACGTCAATCACCACAGATCAAACCGGTATGACCGTATCGGGAATAACTGGCACAACTAATGCCCCAATATTCAATTTGAGCAACTGGACGGAGGCTGGCGATTATCCTGAGCTGCCTGTTTCTACCCAATTCACGTTTAATTACTCAGCAGAATCAGCATCAGGATCTGAAACCGTAACTTACCCTGCTGGATGGGTTAAGCAGACATTCAGTGGCGCGATAATCGATAACGACCGATACTTCGGCTACATTTTCAACGATGCTGGGCACACAGTAGATGGCTCGGTGCTTTATTACGATCCAGCGCCAATAGATGGACTGGTGATTAATCCTGATACATCATGGGATCCTATTGCAAATGGCGGAACTTTTGATGCTTGGTTGAGGGCGACAGATGGCAAAATGTACTACTTTGAGCTAACCATTCAAGAGGATGGCACCGCTACCGGTCGAGGACTAACCTCAGTCGGTCTCACATCAATCGGCCTAACATCATCCGGACTGACTTCGGTGGGTCTATGCTAATTAAGCCGCTATTGATCACTGTAGGAGCTTTAACTGTATCGCTTGCATTGGCCTCCTATGGCTTTTGCAAGCAGGCTCAGGCTAATGGGCGGTTAGCGGTAGAGATTGAGGCTAAACAAGCTGAAATCGAAGCGGGGGAAGCGCTGATAGCGGCAGAACGCAAAAAGACAACTGAAGCAAATCAGCGCGCAATTGAATCACAACTAAGGGCAAAGAATGATGAGAAAGAACTGGAAAAGCTACACGCTTGCATCGCTGATAAGTCTTGCGTGCCTCGGGTGCGCATCAAATCAGCCTGCCCGGTGCCCAGTGCCACCACCAGCGCCGCAGGATCTAATGCAACCAGCGCCGGATTTGCAGAAATTAACGGATCAGATTATTACCGTTTAATCGAAGCTCAGAAAAAGGCGCTTTGGATGATTAGCGGACTTCAAGCCGAAGTTGCAGCCCGATCACACCCTGATTTTTGCCAACCAAAATAAAAACCGCAAAACTTTCATAATCTTCACTCCGTATTAATTGGTCATAACAAGGCGTTCCAGCGCGGATGCTGCTATATCTCGCCTTGTAGTTGGTTTAAATTTGGCACCGCTGAACATTGGCGTTATGCTGCCGCTTCGGCGGGCTTTTCTTTTAACGAAACACCACAGAACGGGCAGAAACTCGCAACAAGATAATCTTTCAGCTTCTTGGCTTTAAGTTCACCATTTTTGTTAGGGAGCTTGTAAGTTCCTTCAATCGGTAAAAAAGGTTTACTGCTAAGAGTGTCTCCAAAAATAAGTGCGTATCCATTAATTTCTATCGAAATATCTTGAGCGGTAGGCGCGTTCTTTTTAAATCTATCAATAAGTTCTTCTGTAATTTCAGTTCTACAGTTACACATAATCTTTACTCCGTATCGTAGTTGTTTGCATAACAAGGCATTGCAGCGGATGCTGCGTAGGTCGCGCCTTGTGGTTGTTTCGGTGCTGGCACCGCTGAACTTGGCGTTATGTATTGCGCGGCTCGTACTTTGAGCAAAGAGAAATAAAAACATCACCTTTTTTCCCTTGCTCAGTAAGCTCGGCAGTAAATGCCCACTTGCAGCCGCCCTTCATGTTTTCGCACTTTTTGCAAAGGTCGCCATCTCCTGGCTGAACTTTACGCTTAGGCATATCAAAAATATTCATAAATCCTCACATAACAAGTCGCGCCAAACGACGCATGCTAAATATCAGTTCATAGCTGCATTGTGCTGTGCGCGTTTGCGCTCAGCGTTATATTCATTCAGATTTTGCAAAATAATCGTTAAGCGCTTCGGCAATAATTTCGCCTATCGCATCCTGAATTTCTGCACCGTCCGGTAAATATCCGAGCCTGCCCCACCCGCGAAGCCGCGCAATTGTTCCAACCACAAATCGCCCTCATCAGCAACTTTATTTTGTTGCTCGGCGCTGTCAAAAATGTAGCCGTGTGTGAACTTAAACGGTGGCTTTAGTAATTCCATTGCTTTTTGTTTTGGTGTTTTTTCTGTCATAGAACCCTCCATCAATAAATATAACAAGTCAATCTTGCGGACGGAATTTAAATCTTCGCCCAATTCTTTTACTCCCAGCCGCCGCAAATCTCGGCGTTATGACTGCGCACTTAGAAAGTCGTGCAGTAGCTGCAATTCCGAATTGGTTAGCTGCCTTTCAAACACTATCAGAACTCCGGTTTTACCGGGTGATTCATGGTCAACTATAACGCCTCTTGCTTTTGGCAATTCTGGCCTTTTATAAAGCGGGTATGCCTCGCCTTGCTCCATCCAATAATCTGCCACCTCCTTGTCGGTGGTATGGGTGCCACAAAAACGAGGAGATTTTACTCTCCATGAGTCTATATTGTCTTCTTGCATAATTATCTCCAAATAATGCTGCTATTATTTCTTAACGGCGACATCGCAGCTTCGGCCAATTGGTCATAACAAAGTCATCAAACGGATGCGGGTTAAACCGCGTTTTTAATTACTATCTACTGCGCACCGTTTATAACGGCGTTACATTCACTGGCTAATCTTCGTCATCAAAATCTAATGCACTAATGCCTTCTACACACAGCGCCCCAGATTGAAACTGGCTAACTAATTCAATAGCGTCTCCACCATCAGCATTTGCAAGTATTTTTAAAAATTCGTTAAGCGTTAAATTGTCCAAGTTATTTCTCCTAAATTAAATCGCTATGCAAATGTAACAAGTCAATGTTGCGGACGGAATTAGCGTCCAGTTCTTTTCTACCACCTACAGCCGCCGCAAATCTCGGCGTTAGAATTTATCGGCTAACGTGTACTTCTGCATCAGGGTTTTCTATGCATTCGTTCAAGTAATTCTCAACGAATCCGCATAACCCTTCGTAATCACCCCAACCATTGATTGGATTAAACCCTTTGTAAAATTCTGGCTTTGATCTTAGTTCTGCCAGCCCTGCTTTTAGCGGTGCAATTAACTGATCCGCTTTAGTTATACCAATTTCATCGGGTCGCCATAGTTCTTTATAAATACCTGCTTTTTCTGCCATCGTATTTAAGTTGTGAGTTATGTTTTCGCTATAAATTGTTGTAAGCTGTATTTTCTTTAAGTAAACATCTAAACTCATTTTTAGTCTTCCATCAAAATTCTAACAAGGTAATGAAGCGGACGCATCACCAATCCGCGCTGTAGTGCCCACCGTGTGGCGCACGCTTATAACGGCGTTACATTCACTCGCTCGTTTCTTCAAAGTGTTCCAAGTCTGCTTCACGCACTTCGCACCAAACCTTATTTGGCGAGTCTACAAGTGCGAATTGATGCCACCAGCCGTTTGAAAGTGCTTTGCCTAAATAAACAAGGCGCTCTTTTTGGTGTCGCCAGTTGTACTTACCGCCTATTACTAAATTCATGTTCTACTCCGTAGTTAAAAGTAAATGTAACAAGTCAATCTTGCGGACGGAATTTACATCGCCGCCCAGTTCGTTTACTCCCAGCCGCCGCAAATCTCGGCGTTATGTGTCTGCCAGTGGCCTGCAATGACAGCAAGAATCACCATATTCAATTTTCCCAGTTGAGTTACAAATTGTGCATTTGTCTCGCCTTCGCTCATCCGCTAATTCTTCCAGTGAGGAAAGCAAACCACCTCTAATTACTGGCAAGCAAAAGCCAGTTCGACCAGCATTTTGCCATTCATCAATCAAATCAAGCACTTCATTAAGTGCAGCTTTTTCTTGGTTAGTCACATAAACCCCCACATAACAAAAAGTTGCAGCCGATGGAATTACCATCTAGCTATTTAATTACCCTCATACAGCCACGGGCTGAACTCGGCGTTAGGCTGCCTTGCGGCGTTTGTACCGCATATCTAGCTCGCAAGCTTTAAATTCGCAATACTGCCCATTAGGGTGGCGCAATTGGTAACACCATTCACGGTTAAAAAATCCTCTTGGCACAACTTGTAAAACAGTACATTTTGTATTTAGCCAGTAGCTAAGCTCTCTCGGCATATTCACATCAATTCTGGAAATTACGCGCACTGTTTGCCCAACAACAAAATCAGGAATTGATTCTGGCGCAGCAAACATTGCCTTAACTATTTCATCTTGCACGGTATTAAACCTCCATTAAAAGCCAGCCTAACAAGTCACATCAACTGGACGGAATTAGCGGCTCGCACTGTTCTAGCAACGTCAGCCGCCGTTGTGCTTGGCGTTATGTGTTTTCGAGTTCCGGCCAATGGTCGAGCCAATTCGCTTTTTTCAGCTCAGGGAATGCTATTACTGCGTCAGCTAAGGGCATCTTACCAACACGCTTCCCTTGCGCCTTTCCTTTATAGCTGCCGCGCCAAATGGTGCAATCTAAATAGGCATCGCCAGTTTTACAAAAAGCGGCAAGTAACCAAAATGAATCAGTTATTTTATGCCGCGTGTAGTACGCCTTAACCTCTCCATTCAGAACCTGTGCGCACTTATCTGAAAACTCAGCACACCGAGCTTCGTAGTCTTTAATCGCATCTAAAACATAATATCCGTGCCCCATTACTGCCCCCGAACACATAACAAAGTCATCAAACGGATGCGGCTAGAACTCCGCATTATTTATTTTCGTACTGGCACCGTTTATAGCGGCGCTATCTCTTATCAACAATAAACCACTCGCGATTAGAAAGCCGAAAAGGCACAGTTTCTTCTCCGCCCAAGTACCACATGCCAGTAGTATCTATGCACACTGGTAGACGCTTTCCGGTCTCGCGGCTCTCAACTATCGCATTGCCCCAAATCGGTATTTATGGCATTTCCGGCTCTGGGATTTTGTTTTTGATTACACTGCCGACTTTTAAGTTTGCAAAGCCGCGCTTTCTTGCCGCTCTGTTTTTTAGCTTTTTATCGATTGAGTTACAAATGCGCATTAAAAAAACTACGGCAACAAAAAAACCTAGAAAGCCAATTACATCGTGATAGTGTTCCATGATTTACCCCTTAGCAAAAATCGCTTGGTTTGTGTCCGGCGTCGTACATATCTTGGTTAGTTCCAAAGATTTTGTTAAATGTTTTTTTGCAGTAGCTTGGCTCGCGTTCGGCTGATATCTCGGCATCTTGCAAATCAAGCATATCGTTATACTGTCTAACCAAGTATTGAAGCTCATACTCGGTATTTCGTAGCGCGCTTTCCTTTACGTTTTGAGCGCAGGTTTTCAGGTTTAGCCTGTTAGCCATTGTGATGGTGTGAGGCGTTCCAAGATCAAGCAAGAAAGCTACTACAGCAGAATCTTTTTGATTATCTGGCATATCATCCCAAACGATACGCTCGCGCACATGTGGAGCCTGCTTGCACCACGCCATTAGTGTTTTTGCTGATCCTATTTTCATTTCCTTCCCATTGTGTTATTGATGACTCATTATAAATCCGGCATTTGTTAATGAGGGTAAGCTAATTGTTAAGTTGGGTTAATGTTACTTAGCAAGCTGCTTGATTATTGGGTATGGGTACACGATTCTGTGAATTCTTCTGCCATTTTTTATCACGAATGACATGGAGACTCCTGCCACTTTTGCACTGCATGGATCTGGAACCCCGCTAGAGTTTATTCCAAAAATACAGCGGTATATTTTTCCATCCAAACCGCTTCTCACATAGCACTCATCGCCTACCTGTAGTCGTTTCATCTTTCAATCCTCCGCTCTGATATCTTTTCAACCCAACTTTGTGACACGCCTAATTCATGGGCAATAGCGGCGCTTTTTAGACGCCTTGCTCTTGTCCTTGTTGCCTCACGCAGCTTGGTTAGCGAATCAATTACACCGCTTAACTTTGCCACTTCAGCAATCAAGCTCTCGCGCTCTTTTATTAGCGCAAAAGCTTTTTTGTATTGTTCGTCTGAGTATTTTTCGGGCATGATTAGTAGCTTATCTTAACGTTGCGAACCAAGCCCTTCGCCATGGCAGTGATAACCAGTTTAGCGGTTGCATCATCCAGTCCTGCAGTAGCAAGGTCAGCCAATATTTCATTGTTCACGCGCTTTTTGTTTGCGGTGTCTTTCTCGCGGCGCGCTGCTTCGGCATTTAATTCTGCCTGTACCGCTGCTACACGTTGGCGCTCGGCTTCAATAGCCTCTTGCTTTTCACGCTCTGCGCGCTCCTGTGCTGCTTTGGCGGCGGCTTCCGCTTCGGCTTTCTCGCGCTTGGCTCGCTCAACTTCGGCGGCTGCGGCTTGTTCGGCTGCGATGCGGGCATTCTCGGCAGCTTCCTTGGCGATTTGTTCCTCGCGTTCTTTCTGCGCATGCGCTTCGCGCTCTTGCTTATCTTCAAGGGCAATTCCAAGCGAACGCAAAACTGATTCTTTAACTTTTTGTGCTCGCTCCTCAAACTCTTCATATGAGGCATCAACAATTTTGTTTTTCACGGATTCAATTGTTGATTTTAATTCGTGCAAATCAAGGTCTGTGTTTTCCAGTCTTAAATTAAACCAGCGAATATTTTGCTCATGAATTGCAATTCTCGCGGCCTCTTTTTCGCGCAGGTAATCGGCATACAAGTAGATTGCCAGCTCATGATCGCGGTCAACCTGTTCCTGCAATTCACGCGCTGCAATTTCGGCAAGGCGAATGCGCTCGGCTTCTGCTTCAGCAGCTTCTTTTTCTGCCTTAATTCTTGCTTGCTCGGCATCCCAATCGTTCAATGGCTTGCGCACCTCATCGCGCAGCGCATCCATTTTATCAACGAACTCGCGCAGCTCTTTTTCAATGGCAGCGCACTTTGTTTCCTTGATGTATTTGAGGTATGCTCGACCGGGCTTTTCAACAAAGGTTTTTGACCTTGATACCTTGTGCGCATTCGATGCTATCGCCTCGCGCCCCTTGACAGTGGTTAAATCGGGAACCTCGCTTAATGCTTCTGCCCTTGCTTGCTCATAGTAATCATTGACCTTGCCGACACCGTAAATCTCCGGCCACTTGTCCTCTGTAATTTCTTCAGTTAAGACTAATACTTTGCTTTCGCTCATCTCATTTGCTCCTTAGCTTGGTTTCGTATTAGTGAATAATGCTATAGCTACTATTTAGAATGATTTCTTTTGACTGCTTAATAAGCTCGCGGAATTCGCCTACTCGATCATCAATCATTTGGTATTCGCTTTTGAACTTGTCGGCGCAATACTTAACAACAAAAATCTTTTTATCATCGGGGAACGAATCGCAATAGCTGATAAAATCAATCCAGTCCTCTTTGGCTATTTTCATGTTTCCAATCATCTGCCAAAGGTAGGTTGATGAATCGCATGACTTTTTCCTTATGCGCTCATAGTGGATTGATGGGATGGCTGATTTAACCTCTATCAGACCGCCACCGGCAACACGACCATCGGGTGAGCCGCCTATATCGCCATCCTCATAGAATCCACCGTTAAGCACATCGCAAAAGTATTCCTCGCTGTAGCGCATGATCGCCAGAGGCTCTTCTACATGGCCGCGATCCATATCCTCATTTCTATAGCCGCCAGTTGTTTTCCTTCCTGTGATTTGCTCGGTCGCAATTTCAATGGCATATTTTTTGGCTGGCTCTCCAAACGCTTTGCCAAAATTAGCCATGACAATTCCAAGCTTGCTTGATGTGATTCGCCCGCAGCGAAGCGAATCCCATAAATCATCATTTTGCTTTACATCATGGAATCTCATTACGCACCAGCCTGCTCGATTATTAGCGCTTGGTTTTCGTCGCTGATAAACATCCTGGATAGCACGGCATTTAGGTGGCCGTCGCGCTTGTAGGCTGCAATAGCGTTGTTCCATGCCTTCTCGCTGGCTGGCACAAGCTCAAGGCGTTGTAGGCTTGGTCTTTGCGGGCTAATGCGCAGACCTTCTACCGTATCGCGGCCAAACTTAATTCCCTGCTCAACGTAGACGGTAATTGCACCAGACCAGTCATCAATAAAATGACTACCGCACAGGTCGCGCATAACACGGCTGTTGTGCGCGTTGAGGATCATTGGCTTTAGTGGCTCGCCTTGGCGCAATTCCTTTTCAACAAAATGCGCAGTGTTAAATAGATCCTTGGTTTTCTTTGTCCGGTCAATCTCAAGCGTGACTCGCGCCACGGTTAGAATTGTCGGCCCAACTATGTCTGCGCTACTAAGGTAAGGCGAGTTAAACGCTTTACGGTAGTGTGTTTTTTCATTGCTCATACTTCCCCCTTTGCCGCTGCAATTGCGGCGTCGATTTTTACTAATAATCCGGGCGCAACAACATCCTCTTCTGAATATGCGTAAACAAAATTACGCGTTAGCTCCAGCACTT
>Ga0181343_1000734_pt1 | contig 13726 bp, 13 predicted proteins | sample Su13VDMLBSD_FD_130110 | JGI IMG/M metagenome (GOLD analysis project Ga0181343, IMG submission 130110) | Freshwater viral communities from Lake Michigan, USA - Su13.VD.MLB.S.D | ecosystem: Environmental > Aquatic > Freshwater > Lake | place: USA: Michigan | collected 2013-07-15 | reverse complement strand
TTTGTTCAGAAACCAAATCTTCATCATCGACTTCTGTTTCTTCATTTTTTTGGCCACCATAAGATTGGATGCCAACACCATTTTTATTCTTTTGCATCATTTGTTTTCCTGGTTTGCCTTCTGGATCACCTTGATCTGCGGCAGAATCTTCACCAGGCTGACCAGCCAATTTTTTCATTGGCTCAGCGCCAACAGGTGGTGTTGCGCCGGGTGGTGTAGCTGTTGGTGCACCTTTTGTTGCATCTGGTCCAGAATCGGTTGTCTTGGTAACTTCTGTACCAATATCACCAACTTCTTTTTGACCTGCAACTACGGAAACTGGTAGACGAGAAGGACCGTCTGTTCTTTTAGCCATAGCTGAAGATACGCTTTTGTTCAGAATATCAGCGGCAGCTTCAGATAGATTAAACTTTTTAACCATTTTGAAAATCTCCTTGGTTTGGTATGTGGGTATTTATAATATTAAAGTTTTTTAAGGAAGTTTTCGAAGATTCGCAAACTTACTGATTCGATTTCTTTACGAGATGCTTGACGAATTTCTTGTCTCGCTTCTTCGTAATGATACTCAGTCCATTTGCCATCTACTAGCATCCATTCTTTGCCTTCCATAATACCTTGTACAAAAGCACCGGGTGCGGAAGGGTCAGCTACAATATCTGCCGCTGTGGCTAGATAAAAATCGGGTTGAACAACATTGACACCGTTGACCATTTTAAGAGAACCCATACCTCTAGATGACACACCAAGTTGTGCGCCACCGTCAATAAGGCTTCTTGCAATGTTACCCATAGGCGTATCAAGAATCTTTGCTTTGCCGATCCATTGGTTACCATCTTCACGCAAACCTGTAATCATGTGTGATACGCGATCCAAGTTAATTGTTGGTGAGTCTGGATGTCCAAGTTCTCCAAAAGCACGATTCTTATTGATATATTCGCTTGTATAACGGTCGACTTCTTTTCTCATTGTGTTAAATTCGTATAGTCGACCGTTTTTGTTTTTCTTTTCGGCAACGAGGAACGGTCCTTCGATATGAAGAACTTTTTGTCCGTTTGCTTCCTCTGTAATGTAACTTACTGTCTCTGTAATTTCTTTAATAAGTTTCATCTTAGTCCCATTGCCCTTCTTTTTCTAAGTGAAATCTTTCTTTTTCTTAAGATTTGATTTCTCTTTGCTTTAATCTTAAACTTTGCTCTACGAGCACCTCTTTTACGATGCATACGCTCTATAGAGGACATTCTTACCAATCTACCGCCGCGAATCGTGTAACCTGGCGCAGAAGAAAACTTTTTTCTTCTCTGTACTTTACCTTTTCTAACACGCAATCTAACCAACTTCATTCTACCCATCTTCATAACATTCGCTTCGGGTAGGTACGAATCTAAATCGTAATCTTCTGCAACAGTTCTCAATTTAATCTGATGTAATTTTTCCTCAATTATTTCGTTAATCCTAGTTGAAAGCAACTCTCTAGCTTCTACCAGATTACCAGAGAGTATTGCCTCAACTAATTTAATCATGGTCTTAAATTATACTGTGGTCCAAAGTTAAACGCTGCCGGATCATTGAACTGACCGCGTTGGTAATATGCATTGTCTTTGCGTAATTCTAGAATAATTGTATAACTATCTCCGTTCACCATACCGCGTGTTGTGATGCCAATATTACCATTTGAACCTGGTGCGCCTGCTGTTGGATTTGGAATTGTAATCCAGTTGCCGGCGCCATCGTATTCTCCATTACCATTCAAGAAGAATGCCGTATTTGATGCGGTTGCTGTCCAATATAATTCTACATCAGAATTCGCACTAGCAGAACAGTCGTACCACATACGATTTATAGCCAAGCCATAGTAGGGTAATGTGGTGTTTGCAGAACCACCTTGTGTATTAGCTACGAGAAAACCGTTAGTTGCTAACGCACCAGAAAGTGTGTTAGCTACAATACGTGCTGTGTTGGATTCTTGACCTGTACCATCAAACTTGGCAGTCAATTTGATAACAGCATGTTGTGTGTCATCTTTTAATACGTTGATTCCATATACATTTGCCATTTTTATTCCTTAGAAAACTTTGCGATAGTTTGGAAGTGTTTTGAACTGGCTTCAAGCATCTCTAACATTTTTGCTTTATTAGCCTCATTAATTTTTCTGTAAAGAGATATGATATTCTGTGCCATCTGTGGAGTTACTTCAGTTGTTGAACCATCAAAGTGTTCAACAATAACCTTTTCGCCATATTGAGAAGAATAACCTAACTGGTCAATTACAGTTTCTTCGGTAAAAGATGCACCCCATTGCATATCTTCATATGGAACGGTTACATATTTGTTTATTTTATCCACATAATACAGAGCAACTCTTTGGCCATTGGGGAAAGAACGAATAGATTTTCTACGCATAATCAAAACTGTAGGAGGATCTTTTTCGTGTGGTTGGCCAGTTTTGCCTTCTGCCATTGGTTCCGATGTTGCCACTAAAGCCTTTGTGCCTTTCATTTTGGCAAAAACGGAATCATCAGCATTAATCATCTCACCATTAGCATGCCTGCGTTGAACATCATTTAAGTTTTCAATAGCATTTGCCAGATATTCTGGGTGTTGTGCGTGAAACATAATGTGTGCCGCATAATCACCAATGTCTACTTTGCCTCGGTTTTGAATGTCTAAGTGTTTATGAAGTTCTTCTGGCGAAAGATATCCATCGTGGTCCTCATCCGGACCACCTTCAAAATTTTCCTTCTGAAGAAAATCTTTTAGTCGTTTCATTCTGTCTCTGTGGCAGCTTCGTTGTTTTGGCCGTGCATAGCAAGCATATTTGCTGCAACAGCAATTTTCCGTTGCTCAATGGCAGCAAAAATCTTATCATTAATTGCGTTGTATAGTGCTTCTCTCATTTCAGAAGCATTGTCAACTAATGCATTATCAACAACAGCTTTGATGTTTTCGTTATCCATTTAATTCTCCAAATGTACCATAAAATATTTATAACACTCTAGACAGCATACGCATTGCTGGAGTGTATTCGTTGTTTAGGCTCAAGTCGCCTTTAATTTGTGAACTGGTAGAAACAGCATCTGAACCAGAATCACTTGCAGGTAAAGGCGCTGGTGCAGAAGCACCGCCTCCGCCGCCACCATCACCACCTCCAGCAGCCAAATCTTGTTGTGCTTGTGCAGCAATGTCTTGTGGGTTTAGAATCTTACCTTCAGCCTTTTCTTTATCTATCTCTTTTTCCATTTCTTTGATTTCATCGTCAGTCAGATGAAGAACATTGCGTTGGATCCATGCCATCGAGTAATAACGACCGACATATGGATCAACAGAACCAAGAAGAGAAAGGCGTTCGCGTGTCAACTCTGCTTCTTTTAGTTCGGCAAAGTTGTTATCTTTTAAGAAGTCGTAGTAAATGTCCTCTTTGAATTCATCGAATTCATCAGCAGTACAGATACCTTTCAGAACACATTGAGTTCTAAGTGCTTGATCGAATATTTCTGAAAACTTCTGACGCATACGATCAACAAACTTAGAGAACTTGACCTCATCGCGGGTGATTTCACCAACGCGACCAAGTGAGAATCCTGTAGAGTTTGGATCTAAACGAGAGACTGGTACATTCAATGACTTGTAAAGTTTCTTTTCAAAATACTTTACATCTTCTAGTTCGCCTAAGTTTTGTCCACCTGGCAATGTGGTAATTTCTGTACCTTTACCACCTTCGCGGCGTGGTAGCCAGAAATCTTCCATCATAGAAAGGAATTTACGGTCGTCACGAACTTCACCAGTTTGTGCATCATAGACAAGTTTATTTTTATACTTGACCATAATATCGCGTAGGTATTGTTCCGCCTTTAATTTTGGAAGATTACCAACGTCGATGTAGAAGATGCGGCGTTCAGGTGCTCTGGAGATACGGTAGATAACCGTTGCATCCTCTATCATTCGCAACTGATTGAGAGGCTTAATTGCTTTATGTAGATAACTCAGAACAACCGCACGGCGTGAATCCATCAAGCCAGAATTGACATTGATGATTGCATCTTTGGCAATACGAACACCAACTGGTCCGTAGTTTGATGATGAACCTGATACCACTTTGTCGTTGTAGATGTAATATTCATTGACAGTTTGTACCACATCTACTGCTGTACCGGTATCTTTATCTTTTTTAATCTCACGCACCTTACGAATTTTGCGCGGATCAATATATCTGAGTGCTTTAATTCCGTCACCAGGATTCTTCTCATCAATGATGACATGATAAAATAATCTGCCATCAACATAATACCTACGGAAAATATCCGTAGCCATATTTTGGTAATTTAATAATCTTAAAACAATCTTGAATTCTTCTTCAATTGCCTTTTTGATTGCATTAGGTTGTTTAAGTACATCTAAAACAACTCTTACCGATTTACCATCATCATCTTGTACGATGGCTTCGTTTACAATATCATCAATAGCAGATTCAATTTCTGGCTGCATAGCCATTTCACGGTAGCGAGAAATTAATTCTACTTCGTTCTTTGCGGTGCCATCTAAGTCAACATATGTACCGTAATAAGCCGCCGCGGAAATGGTTAAAGCACCATCTTCGTTAGAAGGCGGCGCAAAAGTTTTTTCGGATTGCTGCGATAGAGCATCCTTCTGTCTTGATATCTGGAAACCAAAGAGGTTTAGTGCCATATTTTTCCTATTTCAAATTAATCATAACGAGAGGGACAAAAGTCCCTCTTCTATATTAGGTAGTAGAGTCGGTTTCCCACCATTGATATGCCATGGTCATCGTGAATTCTTCGATAGTATCGTTCGAACCCCAATCCAGATCAATAGGTGATAGATCAACAGGGAAAGCACCAACAAACTTGTATGACTTGATGATATTTCCAGTTTTGTCGTATTGATTTACAACAGCATCAGATGAATAACCTGCTGGTGAAGCGGCCGTTGAAGTTCTGACGTTATCGCCATGAGCGTTAATGCCATTCATCCATGATTCAAATGCTCGACGAATTTGAAAGTTTTCATCGTTGATGACTGTAATTGTCCAGTCTGCGAATGATCGGTTGCCAACAAACTTTAATTCACGACCAAAGTAATAAACTGGCACAGTACCAAGGGTTGCACCTGGTAGTTGTGCCGCTTTGGCCATGAATGTTAGTTTTTGTCCGGCTCCGACTGAATCGCCCGCAAATGTTGGGAACACTAAAGAGACTTGGAATAGGTTGGGACGCGCACCGTCTCCAACCATATTTGCTCTAAATTCAGCTACATTAAAAGCCATTTTTTTCTCCTATTTTGGATTATTTATTAGACTGCACCAACAATTTCATTGAAGTTGACACCGCTTCTAACAGCAATGAAGTTCAAACGAACATAGTTGATTGAACGAGCAGGCTTAATGTAAATGTCACCAACAAACTCATTGGAGTCAATAACTTGTGGAGTGTTATTTGTTGTATCGCAAACAACACGGTAGTCATAGATGCCACGACGACCTTTAACATCACGCAAGAATGGTTCAACTAAAGCAATAAACTGAGCGCGTGTAAACTCATCATTCAACTCAAATAGAGAGAACTTAGATGCTTGAGAGATGGCTTTTTCCAATACGATAAACAAGCGGCGAACATTGATTCTACCAAATGCTGATGGTTGTGTCAGCAATGTCTTGTCGCCGTATAGGATTGTTCCCATACCTGGCATCGAAACAACTGGGTTGACACCGACTGAATAGATGGTATCGCGTTGTGCTTGTGTTGGATTCCATGCTAGTTTAACAACGTTGCGGATTGCACCACGAACGGAACCGGCTGGTGAGTACCATGGATCTGCAACATTATCTGTGTAAACACACAGACCGGCAATGTCACCGTTCAATGGAATCCAACGATATACGTTGTTGTACTTGTCAAATTGATACTTCCAACCAGAATCGGCCATGGCATATGAAGAAGCCCGAGCGATTGTCGAGGAAGCCCATGTTGTTACAACAGTTGTTGGATCTGCTGAAGTAGTAACTGTGCTTGGAGGTGATACAAAAGCAACGCAATCTTTACGCGCAACAGCAGTATCAATTACTTTTTGCTGAATTGTTGTCGAAGCATCACCGGAAATCAACAGAGAAACATCAACTACATCTGGATTAGCTAGAACATCCCAAGCAGTAGAAACATCGCTGTCTTGTACCGCCTTTGTTAAGCCGCCAGCCAAGGAGGCGGTTGCGCCTGTATTAATACCAGAAAAGTCTACGCCAGCGGCCGCTCTTCCCCAAGTACCGCTTGTGCTTGTGTAATCTACTGGACCTAAGGCGTAGATATAACGAGATTGGTCACGAAGTACTGTTCTATAATATGCTGGAGAACCATCATCATTTACTGCATCAGAAGCCTTGGACAAGAATGGGAATACTTCAAGCACGGTATTTTTTTGACCGTTGCTGAATAAACCATCTTCGTCAATAACTACGATGTGAATTTGGTCGTTTGCGCCACCAGAAGAAGCAACAAATGTGCTGGTATTTGGCGCAGATGTAAAGTTGCCTTTATATTGCCAGTTTGCAAATGATGTACTTGCATTCAATGTTGTGTTGGCGGCATTGATGGAAACTTTTAGAGAGTTTCCTAGAGCACCTGCATAACGAGAAGAAAATGAAATTGTTGTAGAATCTGTAATATAACTTACATCATACACATCTTCGTTAGCAATTTGAACTGCTGTACCAGTTGCAACCGAATTGAATGAACCTGTATTGGCAGCACGAACAACTTGCAAATTATTTCCGTATGCTAAGAAGTTAGCCGCAGAAAAGAATGAAGTCGCAGTATTGCCGTCTGGTTTACCAAAAGTGCTTACCAACTGTGTTTCGTTTGTAATTAATATTTTTTTGCCTGCTGGACCCCATTGAAATTGACCAGCATAGCCACCGGCTGTAGTTGATACCGCAGGAACAACCGTAGTTTGGTCGACCTCTGATACGCTTACGCCTGGAGAAATCTGAAATGCCATTTTTATCTCCTTGTTATAATGTTATTTGGCAACAATAACCTATGGTCTATTTATGAAATGGTGATTTTCAGCCCATAAAGAAGCCATGTGTTTTAACATCTTCCTCTCTGGTCAACCACACATCTCCACCCTCAACAATGTAATTACTTGACTTCCCATCATCAAAGATACCAAAAGATGGTACTTCTTCGTCAGATTGGTTCAACATCTCCAATTGCATTTGTTTTCTTAGGTCATGGTTGACAATTTCCCTGAAATATTGTTGTGTCGTCATCCATGCGAACATAACCAAAGTCATCACTATATCGTCATTTGCACCTTCTTCTGCTTTAAAAGTATTGTGTTGCTGCACAAATGTTGTAAGCTGAGAGATTGTGTCAAAATCATTGATAATAAGTTTGTTGTTTTCTACCAAAGTCTTTAAATTCGAACAACCGATTCGTTTAACTTGAGCAGACATTTTGATACCAAGCTGTATACCTCGACCAAAACCCGTACCCATGGACTGAGCTTTCTTGTTTCCGGTTTCGATCTTGATTAAATTTTCATATTCCAGGTCTTGATGCAGAGTATCTGCAACCTGTGGTGTATTGTTTATTTCGACGAGTACATATGCGTTGTTGTATAGTCTGGCTGTATTGTAAATGACTGTCGGGAAAAGGACGGGCGAAATTGAGGAGGAGTTGTACTTAGCAACTTGTTTATACGGAACTGCGGAGATATCAAAGACGGAAAAGGATGAGGCATCCATGTTTCGTCCTTCTGACGGGTCCACGGTGATGGCGTAAAGATGGTCGAGTTTTGTTTCATTTTCGTCAGCTTTAATCGGCAGTTCAAATATATCCAAAAGCTCATGTTTGACAACCGGATCATTATATACCAATTGAGCAAGTTTGGAGCCAGATATCAGAGTGTTAGTTGAACCTAAGAATTCACACTCAAACTCCTGACGAAACTGTTCTTCAGAAGTGTTCTTGATTGTTTCTTCTTTCCATTTCTCATCGCGTCCCGGTACCATCGACCAATGAATTTCAAATGTCTTGTAGCCGTTACGCTTATTCATTGCATCCATCCACAACTTGTAGAATAGATTCATGCCGTTGGGTGTAGATACAATAATAATCTTGGTAGTTTTACCGGATGAGATAACGGGGTAAACAGAGTTGAAGAATTCGTTGGCGATATTGTTTGGAACGAAAGCGAATTCGTCCAAGAATACGATGTTAAATGCACCACCTCGGATAGCAGAACTTGATGTTGATGCAGCAATAATCTTTGATCCGTTTTCGAGTTCTACATTACCCTTGTTCCATGTGAGTACACCTTGTTGCAACCACATTGGTAAGTTTTCATAAGCCAGTTGATATTTGGCTAGAATGTCTCTGGCTAAAGAACCTTTGTTAGCCAGAACAGCAATGTTTTGGTCATCCGAGAATAGTGTGACCCAAAGAAGATATGCAACCGATGTTGTTGTCTTACCGACCTGGCGGGGACATTTAGTTATCGAGAAACGATTTTCATGGTATGTCTGAATCATCTCTCTTTGAAAGTCCCACATCTTAAAGGGCATCAAACCTTGATCGACGTTGACAATCTTGATATACTTGGCTGCAAAATACACAGGATCTTGTGAGCATTTTACATACTCAGCAATCTGTTCTTGTGTGTATTGTACCTCAACGCCAGCCCTTTTAAGTAAAGGATTATCGCGGTAACTATCCTTATTCTGTATCGGCATCTTTTTTGCCTTTGAGCAGCTTGTTTAGTTCTGCTGTTGAACCCACAAAGATTGCTTTGTCCACATTGACGCTACCATCTTTTTGTTTGATATTCTTCATATCCCTTACCGCTTTTTGCATCGTCATAAGTTTTTCATTTGCTTCTGCGGTATTTTTAATTAGAGTAGCAACAACTTCAAATGCTCTGGGGTGTTCGGTATCTGTAGCAATGGCCATAAGATGGTCGATAGCATCGCTACCTTTTTTAACCAACTCTTTCAAAGTTTTTCTTGACTCTTCATAGTCTTGATCCAAATCTTGTTCGAGCCTAGCCGGTGTACCAAATTTGGTTTCCACTATTGGTAGAGTTTGTTGTTCTACTACCGATAGTGTTTGTTGTTTTGGTTCCACATCAAATATTTCAGACATGCTTTTTTCAAAATTACTCATGTTTTAATCAATCAGGACTCAACAATGGTTGTCGTATATGTATAATTATTTGGTAAAATCACATTGGATGGATTAGGTGTGATCGTGATCGTTGCAGATTCTCTCGGCACTATCGAATAATTATTTGCAATCCAAGTTGAATGGCTTGTATATCCTATTACATTTGAACTTGTGACGAAATGACCATGCATACTTGAAATGGTTAATGTGTTCGCAGCCGGCAACCAATATTCAACTTTAGCTGTAGCCGTGGCAGTTTCATACGAATAACCTTGATAGACGGTTTCACCTATCAAATAAGTGCCACGACCATTTCTTAGTTTGATAACAACATCTGTCTCACCTAAATTTACATCATCTAAAATATTTGTAATAGACGATCTAATAATTTTTGGTTCTGAAACTGGGCCATACAAGTAGCCCTTGACTGTAAATCTTAATGTCCAAATAATGCTTCTGATTTTTGAATTATAGTCACCTTCATAATCTATTTCGTGAGAAACATCATTGAGTATAAGAGGAATTTGTTTAACGATACCCATTTCAGGTACCAGATTGACAGAAATTGTGTAGTCTGGTGTAAAGAATGGAAGAATCTTTTCCATTAACTGTGCGCCATCCTCAATGTTACGCACATACGCATACAATTCAAAATCGAAATTAAAAGGAACCGGATTATAAACTGCAAGTGTGGTGTTTTGTGCGCCACCAGCATGTGTTAGTTTTTGATTCGTGTTTAATTTTCTACTCGCATCATAAGTCATGTCTGTCATTTCAAACGACATGATTGGTAGAGTTACCTGTACCTTTTTGTCCAGGTTTGGATCACCTTCTAGGCGAGAAACATATTTTTCTTTTCCACCATACACAATGGGAACAAGAAAATGTTCTTGTTCTACACCATTTGCATCATATCGTGAGAGTGAAATGTTGTTGAAAACATTTCCGAAAGCCACTACGAGTTTTCGGATTATTCTGTGGTAAGCGTAACTCATGTTGGTAATCCGAATGGGTTATTCTCAGACAGGTCAACATAGTTGTCTGCTTCCGTTTGAATTACAAAGTTGTCGTATATCTCACGCTCTTGTGGATCAGTCAAAGGATCTACTGCGTTTACAATAATATAGTTTGCTTTGCTGGTGTTTCCAGTAACACGTTGGGTGTTAGCAAAAGTTCCAAGAAGATCGGTAACTTTAAGTGTTCCTGTTGGACGATCCCAATATGTAACTGTGCCTGATACGCCAGCAACGTTTGCAGTAACGGCTTCACCCACTACAAAGTTGTTTGATGCGTTGTTTGCTGTCATCATTAATGTAACATTGTATGCATCTTGGACAACCACATTGTCAACATCTGGAATACCAACTGCGATTGTTTCTTGCGAATATTTGAATTTCTCAAGCTCCAATTTATAGAAATAGGGATACTTGTTACCCAAAACATAAAATGATTCTGAGTAATTTACATACTTAATTTCATACATCTCGCCTCGCTGAGACAAGAACGGCACATAAATTAAATCACCTTCGCGTGGCCGAACATATCTGTCTTGTGGTACCCAACGAGCGAACGAACGCTTGGAAATAATTACAGACATGTTATTGCGAATCTCTAGCCCAAATTTGGAGAAGAACTCTCGCTCACCTTCGTAGCCGTCCACATTTGTAACATACAATTCAAGTGGATATGCGGCAGTAAACTTTTTCAGCGGATCTTCACCATAGATTAAGTCTCTAGCAGCCTCATTTATATTTGGGATGTAATAGCAATCCACACCATTAATCTTAATGGTTTCAATCATTACATCCTCGATAAGCCTTTGCTCGGCTGTATCGTTGTAATTGTTAAAATATAGATTTGTTGCCATTAGTTCAGATACCACTCAACTGGCAACTCATAGCTATTAGACATTTCAAGTTCTAGGTCTTTAATTTCTTGAATTGCTTCATCGAAGATTTGTTGTCCGTTAAGTGTAACACCGCCAGGCAATTGAACACCGGCGAACTTTTTCAGATTGCCGCCCCATGTTCGTTTGATTAATGCTGTTGCGTACTCTTTGAGCCAACGGTCGTTCCATACTGCTGCATAATCTTCTGGCTTAATTGTCGCATAGCATTCTGCGATGACAACTGTACCTGCTTGTACTTCTGCTCCCCAGTTCCAGTCAACAAAAAGTCTATGCATATGTCTTTGAAAACGGATCGGAACTTCACCAGTAAACATAATCTCCAACGAACGGAGATGCTGCATCGTTAAGTTATAGTTGATGTATGATGCAGAAGTGAAGTCATATAGTTCGTTCAAACGCAATTGATACCGCAAATCGAACATGTTTCCGGATGCAAGGGAGTCGGTAATCGGAAAAACTCTTGTGACACCAATGATGTTAACATGATTGTTTTGAGAGTCTACCGTTACATCAGGATCTAAATTGATATAACGGTTTGACATATCTGTCGCATCCAGAGTTCTTATATAATATAGCTTTTGGAGCGCGTCAAAATGATAGTCTTGCCAGTATTGCAACGCATCATCAATACGATCTTCCACCTGGTCGTCATCGACGTTGATATCTATGGTGGGAAAACCCAGACGGCGGAGGCAGTATTCTTTGAATGTTTGTCTGTTTGTTACTGATGGCATTTTGATAGTCCGCGTTATGCTACTAGTATATTTAGTTAAAATAACCCGGTCATGTTCCGATTCTTATTGGTCCAACAAGGCTCACATTAGAACTATAAAAAGCTGGCTTTTTTATGTTAGCCGTTCCAGAACTACTAACGTTTAGTGTAAATGATCTTGTACCTGTTATATTGAGTTCATCAATTATACTATTTGTGCTACTAGTAAGCGTCACAACTCCTGTTGATGTGGCCCTTATAGCAGTAAATCTATTGCTGCCTGTGATTGTGAGAGTCCCTGTGCCACCTTGATTCAGAGTCGGGTAGGTTTGAATACCTCCTCCGGCAAAAGTTTTAGAGGATGCGGAAGTCAGGCTGATAATTCCGGTTCCAGTAACTGTAAGATTGGTAGCTGTGGCAGCACTCCAAGGTGTGCCAGAACCTGCAATTGTCCATGTGCCAGAACCAATGGCAATCGTTCTTGTGCCAGTACCGGAAGAACTTACTGCCGCTACGGCACCTGATAATGTAACACTATAAGTTGCCGCATTAAATGTTCCTTGTGCAACAGTCAACACACCAGTATTTGATGTGCTGGCTGTCAGAGCATCTTGTAAAGTAATGGTACCGCCTGGTGAATTAATCTCAAACTGTTGTGTAAAGGTTCTTCCCGCGCTGGTAATTGTTTGACTGCCTCGTCCAGGAAAAGTTATTACAGTTGTTCCAGACAAAGTTATGCCTGTGCCATTAATCCAGTTACCATAAATTGCCATGATGCCAGAGGTCGTCGATAGCGTCATTGTGTTTGTCGTGCGTAACGACATATCAATGGTGCCGATTTGATAGTTGCTGGGAATGGAGATGGTAGATCCTGAAGCCGGATAGGTCGCAGCCGGAAAAATAGCAGTATCTTGTGCTAGTGGGAAAGCTGTAGCGTCAAGAGAGCCGCCGCTTGTCAGCGACCAAGAACCTGACCCAGCAGTACCCCAGTTGCCACTACCCGTTGCTCGGAAATAAACTGTTTTTGCGGCAGGAAATGTAATCCCGCTATTACCCTTGCAATCACCAAATCGAGTGCCGGTAAGCGGCGCAGCCGATCCCGTGATGGCAATGTCTCTAAAGTCATAATCAGCCGCTCCGGCCGACAGAGTGGTCACCGCTAAGGTGCGTTGCGTTCCAATCGTATCAGATTGAAGTAAGGTGCGGTATGCCGCAGTTGCGCCAGCGTTTAGTGTCAGCGTGGAGATTGTCTGATTGGCAGAAAAACTAACCCGGTTTACACCAGTAGTGCCTCGACCGACGAATGACAAGGTGTTAAATGTGTTTGTGCCGGCAATAGTTATTACTGCTGCGGCAGCAGAATATGTGAAACTAACATTATAAAAAGTTATGCCACCAGTAATAATGCCCGTTGTTGCACCTGATAAATTAATCTGCGAGGTGTTAGCGTTGAATGTCAAATTATCTACATAGGAAAGATTAAATGCGGTAGAACTGCTACCAGTAAGAGTTACTGTGCTTGATCCGAGAGTAAGTGTTCTTAAGGTAGAAACACCTGATGTAAAAAGAGAAGCAGTAATATTATAATTTGATGTATTGAAATTTCCCGCCTCAAAATTTAATGTTCCAGTAATTGTGAGTGCGCTGCCTAATGCTAAGGTTCCATCATAATCCAAATATGTAACAGAACAACTAAGACTAGTACCGTTTGTTGTGATTGTTCTACCTGGCTCTCCGACATCAAAAGTAATAGTTCCGGTACTATTCCAAGTGGTTGTTCCCGCTGCTAAAGACATGGAACCAGCAATACGAAGTGTTGGAGATGTTCCATTTTGAAAAGTAACCACACCTGCGGAAACTGTAATATTACCACACGCTAAAGCACCGGTCATCGTGACCGTGTAAGTGGATGCTTGATTGAAAAAAACATTA
>Ga0181343_1000730_pt1 | contig 13831 bp, 27 predicted proteins | sample Su13VDMLBSD_FD_130110 | JGI IMG/M metagenome (GOLD analysis project Ga0181343, IMG submission 130110) | Freshwater viral communities from Lake Michigan, USA - Su13.VD.MLB.S.D | ecosystem: Environmental > Aquatic > Freshwater > Lake | place: USA: Michigan | collected 2013-07-15 | reverse complement strand
TGGGTTCTCCTCGACACCAGGCCGCTGTACACCCGCGACAGCCGCGCGACCGTCCTCGGGGTCTATGACCTCATGGAGGAGGCCGAGGCCCAGTGGAAGTGGCTGTCGAGGGGCGTCGGCAGCCACATCACCCCCGACTGCCAGAGGTACGTTATCCTCGAGCTGCCCCTTGGCGAGGCGGGCATGGCCGCCGAGGTCGCGCGCCACGACGTGCGTAGGTGGCCCAAAATAGGCCATTGACTTTGTCCAGGAAGCCGCCTATACTGGTACCAAGATCGGAAACAAGGAGCCAGCGATGACCGAGATCACCGTCACCAAGACCCCGGAGCAGCAGATCGCCGAGTACGCCAAGGGCTGGGCCCGTATGCGGATGCGCTCCTATATGACCCAGTTCCACAGCTCCTTCGAATTCCACGGGCCGACCGTCGGGGGTACGTGTTGGCGAAAGCTGGCCAAGCTGATGGGCTGGCCGAAGGAGGTGGTCGAGGAGGCCTGCCTCCAGGAGCTCCTCAAGGCCTACCGAGCCCAGAGGTGGCCGCGCCATCCTCGCGAGATGCCGGTGGCCGTGGCCAGGAAGCTGCTTAGCCCCACCCTTTATCGCCATCAGGCGACCTCCGAGTGGATGCGGTGACATTGACCTAATAGGCCCTTGACTTTGCCCAGGAAGCCGCCTATACTGACCTCATGATCAAGCGATCCACCAAGGCCTCCACCCTCTCCGCCACCTCTCAGAAGGATCCCTCCATGTCCCAGACCATCCAGTCCTCCGTCACGTTCGACCGCACCTCGGGCAAGTATGTCGCGATGGCCGACGGCAAGGTCGTGACCAAGACCAAGTCCATGAACCGCGCCAAGCGCCTGCTCAAGGCCCATCTCGCGGGTCTCAAGGAGGTCGCGCGCGACGAGGTCGCGTCGGGCCTTTCGTTCTCGGTCGCCGACCGCTTCGCCTTCACTGAGGCCCTCGCGCAGATGGTGGCCAAGGGCCAGTCCCCCTCCGCCATCGTCACGGGTGAGGGTGGCATCGGCAAGACCTACACCATCTGCAAGGTTCTCGCAGCCAACGGGTTCGTGAACAGCCTCGAGCCCGAGGCCGTGCATGTCGCGCCCACCAAGCAGTACGTCATGATCAAGGGCTACTCGACCCCCTATGCGCTGTACCGCACGCTGTTCGAGAACCAGGATCGGGTGATCATTTTCGACGACTGCGACAGCATCCTCAAGGATGCGACGGCGATCAACCTCCTGAAGGCTGCGCTCGACAGCTATGCCAAGCGCGTCGTCTGCTGGCAGTCCGAGGTCAAGGGTTCCGACCTCCCCACCTCGTTCGAATTCAAGGGTGGCGTCATCTTCATCAGCAACCACACGCTGACTTCGCTCGACCAAGCCGTGCGTACCCGCGCGCTCTGCGTCGACCTGTCGATGAACGCCGACCAGAAGCTGGAGCGCATGGCTCAGCTCGTCGCCGACAAGGACTTCCAGCCCGATATGTCGGCGAAGGTCAAGGCCGACGCGCTGCAGCTGATCAAGGAGAACCTGCCCAAGGTTCGCAACCTCTCGCTGCGCACCCTCATCCAGGTCTCCAAGATCCGCCACGCCCACGGCGCCGACAGCAACTGGGCTCGCCTCGCGCTTTACGTCATGAACCAGTAAGGGATGATCACCATGGAATACAGGATCGAAATGACCGAAACCTTCGCTGGTGAACCCAACTACAGTTGGCTGAAGCGCACGGAGTTCGTCGCGCCAGCCGACACCAGCACAAGGGAGATTGTGCGACGCGCCAAGGCCTGGGCTGGCCTCACGGGTGTGCGATGCAAGGTCGATGACGCAGGTGGTGATATGATCACCATCAGGCCAAGCGGCCAGTCCGTCGTTTTGTTCGTGACATGGAGTTGACCATGAACCTCGCAACCTTCCTCGCACACACCATCGTCGCTACCGTGCTGCTCGCCGGCTGGGGCTTCGCTGTCGTGATGGTCGCCGGCTATATCATGGAGCGCCGGCGGCCTCGCCGCTGAGGTGATAAGGCCTTATCAATAAGGCGAAAACTATATGGGGTTTGGGAAGACACTCTTTTAGCGACCATGCCGGTTCAGACGCGAGCCTATTTTTTCGCTGTGGAGGTCTGCAAAAGCATTCTGCATATATTCTGCATATATTCTGAGCATATTCTGCACGATTTGGCCCCCCGTCAGTTTCTGGTGGAATTCCGTTAAGTTCTCCCCCGTACTTTGACACCCCCCGTCAAATTCTGAGTTTATTCCTTTAAGTTCTCCCTATACATTACCAAGCTTATATGTTATCATACACTCATTGAGAGGAGAATATCTGATGTATGTTGAGAATGTTTCTGAGATGGTTGGAAAGACCTTTGGTCGTATTGAACGCATCGGCAGCGATGATGAGCTGCATTTTTATATGGTAGACGGCACTCATTATCGCATGTATCATTCCCAGGATTGCTGCGAGAGAGTTTACATCGAGGATATCGTTGGGTCTCTGGATGATCTTGTTGGTTCGCCCTTGGTTCGTGCTGAGGAGCGCACTTCGAAAACCTTTGAGAATTCTGATCCGGATGCTTTTAGAGATTATGCATATATGTGGACGTTCTATGAGTTTGCTACGATCAAGGGGTCTGTGACGATTCGTTGGTATGGTGAATCGAACGGCTACTATTCTACAAGCGTTGATTTGGAGCATGTGGGTCCTCTTAAGGATCAAGCTAATTTTTGAGGAGGTGCGTCATGACTAATGGTGTCGTTGTTGGTTTTGCTATTATTGCCCTGATTGTTGGCATAATTATCTTTGGACCGCTTTTGATCATTTGGTCCCTGAATACTTTGTTTGCGCTAAGTATTGAGTATAGCTTGTCCACGTGGTTTGCTGCTCTTGTTCTGAGTGGCGCTGTTTCGGTGCGAGTTAGTAGATAATCTGAATATCTGTCTGGAAGGATGAAATGACATGAAGCTGCATGATTTGAGAATGAGCAAGGAAACCTGCGACAAGTTGGTTGCATGTGCAATGAGCATGGAGATGGCTGAGGAGACGCGCGGGGATCGTGATGGTACTCCAGCCTTCATCAGTCGCACGAAGGGTGGGATCAAGGAATCTTCGGCGGTGAAGGACATGGATATGTTTGCCGATCACCGCGAGTATTTGATTTTGAAGAATTACGAGAATCACCAGGAATCTGGATATACGAATTATACGTCGGCTGAGATTGATGGTTTGGTTCCGTCGGAGATTCTTGATTATTTCAAGCTGCGCCGCGAAGACTGTCGCATCGACGTAAAGAGGTCGACTCCCGGAAAGATACACATTCCACATAAGGATTACTACATCAACTACAAGTATCATCTCGTTGACAATAATGGTAATCTGGAATACATGCCCAAGGATTCCATGAATGGCGTTGATGTCATCAGGTTGTGGATTACATTGACCGAGCCTCGCTTTGGGCACGTATTGATCGTTGAGGACAAGCCTTTTTATTGGCTGGAGCAGGGATCGATTGTGACATGGGAGACGCATGAATTGCATACTGCGGCTAATCTTGGTTACGAGGATAGGTTCATCATGACGATCACGGGAAGCGTTTGTCCATAAGATGGATACTCCATGCGTGAAGGTTTGCCGTATCGAAGGAAGTGGATACTGCATTGGATGTGGTCGAACGCGGCGTGAGATTGCCGAGTGGACTGGATTGACCAAGAATGAGCGGTTGACCGTGATGGCGACATGTCTTGTTCGATTGGCTGAGATGACTCGTGGAAAGGGAAAGGGTAGAAGCAATGACAAGGGAAGAGCAGGTACTTGAGGATTTGCTATTTCATGTAAGGAATTCGGAAACCGTCGCCGATGTCCTTACCGAAAAGGGTCGTGCGATGATGGAAGCATATTACACGATCAATTGCCTTTTGCTGGAAAAAGAAATGCGTCATCGTGATTTGGAAAGTGCTTGACATTACCAGTGCGATGTCTTATTATTATAATGTCAGTCGCAATGAGGAAATAACATGATTCTTTCGTATTTCGTTGATCCGGTTCTTGAAGAGTTTCCTGGTCGCTGTGGTTATCAAATCTTCTGCTTCGAAGATGATGACTGCGTGTGGGAACAGTTCTTTGCGACGAAGGAAGATGCCGAGGAGTTTGGTAGGGATTATGTCGCTGGGTACTTTGCTGACGGATTCCCCGCGAATTCGGTCATATGGAAGCAGGAGCGTGAGGTTCGTATTTCTTCCGATGTATAAATATGTCCATGAAGACATTCAAGCATTTTCTACAAGAACGATTCATCAATCTTTTTCCCGGTGATCCGCGCAGGCAGCAACATGCCGCCGAGATTCATGGTATGCTGCAAAAGGCCTATGCAAAGATTGGTGGTATACAGGGATCTGGCTTTCGTAGCCCCGAAGACATGGACAAGAACATTCCGATGTGGAAGATCCATCGACAGGGCGGCAAGATTCGTGGCGTTGTCCTCTATAAGGATACAAATGGACGCAAGTCCGTGGCTACAGCGACTGATGGTTCCGAAGAGGGCAAGAAGGGCGTAGCTCAGATCTATCGTGATGATGTTGTTCGTGATCGTGCATATGGCGAGAGATCTGCTTCGGCTTTATCGTTCACCAAGAAGGTTGTTGGGGCCGAGCATTTGAAGAAGCATATAATTCCATATGAACATGTCCAAAAGACCTTGGGTGGTGACACGGAGATACGTCGTCCACCACATGATGATCCTGAGATACAACGCCATCCCGAGTTTGCCGAACATTTCTATCAAAGAAAAATTGGCGACCATTGGCACACAAAGTTGATGTTTGGTACACCCGGAAAGAGTTTGAAGAGAGTTTGAAATGAGATCCTACAAGATTGTTGAAGTGGTTGATTCTCTCCATCGTAGCTACAAGCTTCATCTATATGAAGGTGGCATCGAGGAACCAAGGGCTCCAGTTTTTGAAAGTCGCCATCTCGCGCAGGAAGCTGCGATGCACTATGTTACCGAGTATGATGGATACCTTCCGTTTGATGATGAATAAATAAGTTTCGCATATCATGTATCTGATGAAACATATACACACTCCAATGATGTGGATTTCAGAACATGAACATAAACATAGATCGGATCCTGAGAGATCCAAGACAAGACCTTTTCGTTTATGACAATTCTTCCAAAAAGTGGTATTGCCGCGAAGGCACCGATTATTTCTGCCCCGAACCAAGCATTGAATTCTATACGAAATTAGTCGTATTGGATTTGCTTGCGACATTGCGCGAATGCGAGAATCCAGAGAAAAAAGTTCTTGACGGCGCCGATAGAATAGACTACAATAGATTTGTGAATACGATTTGTGAAAGGTTCAATATACCATGGAAAGATACTTCACCAAGCCCTCCGAAGGGTATCATTTCTCAGCCGACGGTATAAAGACTATTGAAGATCATTACGGCGGCAAGTTCGTTGGTTCTTTTTGTATCAAGAGAACTGATGGATCTTGGAATGATACGCCGGTTGATGTATTCTATCAGCCGTATCCTGATGTCACCAAGGGCCATACGCATTACTTTGGCATGTATCGTCATCCTCTGACGAAGCATGTAATGATCACGAATGCGATGTCCGCATTTGAGCATCCGATACTGGGTGCTGTTGCGGATGATGGAGAGATTGTCGTTTCTGGGTATCGACACGATTATCGGAGAAGCAAGGATGGAACTGTATTCATTGATGGCGGCCGAGACTATACTAAGTATGGCCGTAATAGTGTTGATCCTGATGTGGGTGATATTCGGACCCCACTCGTCCAGGTAAAGGTTGTCGAAGACAATCTTGTGGTGGTCGTATGATTCTGCAACTGAATCCTACGATCCCCGTGATTACACCAAAAGGTCATGCTCAGGCCGTAGCATTGATTGACTATGGTCCTGAGCATGATCTTATTTGGGTTTGCTTTCTTGATTCAAATGGTCAATGTTGGTCATATCGCAATGCTGAGATTCGCGGCGAAAAGAACTTGACCATGGGAAGAAAGGGCGAATACTGTGGACAAATCTAGTTCTCAGAAGATTGAAGTCACGAAGCAGGTCAAGGATTCGCTGCGCGAATTATCGGCTGCTATTGCCGCACATCAGCAAGCATTGGATAACGCTGTTGCCGAGATTGAATATCTTGAAAAGCAAAATGGTCAATTGATTTTTCAAATTCAATATGCATTTACATTTCCCGATGGCGAACATTTGACATTGGAAGAACTGGCGAATGATTACTATCGTCTAAAGAAGCAGGTCGGCGAATGGTGATCAAGATTACAGTTTCATGAAATTATATCCAGGAAGTTCAATTGACGCCGTCTAAGGCATACATACTTGTTGAACACTTGTTTCGTTCACAAAAAGATAATTGAGGTGTCACATGAATATCAAGACGATTTTTACTACTGTCTTAGCAATACTTTGCATTTCATTTGCAGCATATGCACAAAACGCAAGAGATCAAATTCGTGCTGTTGGATCATCGACGGTTTTTCCTTTCACTACAACGGTTGCTGAAAATTTCAGTCGAACATCAGGTCTGAAGGCGCCTATTGTAGAATCTACTGGAACGGGTGGTGGATTTCGTCTGTTCTGTGCTGGTATAGGAACACAGCACCCAGACATTTCAAATGCGTCTCGTCCGATCACAAAATCAGAAATTGAACTTTGCGCCAAGAATGGTGTAACGAGCATTACTGAAGTAATGATTGGTTACGACGGCATCGTATTTGCGGTTCGCAAGGATGTAAAGCCTTTTAGTTTGACACGCGAACACGTTTGGCTTGCTTTGGCTCGTCAGGTACCAAAGGACGGTAAGCTTGTAAATAATTTCTACCAGAAATGGAATGAGATTGATCCTAAACTACCAAACGCTCCAATTGAAGTCATGGGACCGCCTCCGACTTCTGGAACGCGCGATGCATTTGTTGAAATGGTAATGGATCATGGCTGCAAGAGTTTCGATGAAATCAAGTCTCTGCAAGATGCAAGACAGAAGCAAGCTGCCTGTTCTTCAATTCGTGAAGATGGCAAGTTCATTGAGGCTGGTGAAAATGATAATCTAATTGTTCAAAGACTGGTCTCTAACAAGAATAATTTGATTATTGGAATCTTTGGGTATTCGTTCTTGGAAGAAAACGTAGACAAGCTTATTGGATTAAAGATTGATGAGGTAGAGCCAGAGTTTGAAAATATCTCGACACAGAAATATCCAGTCGCTCGTTCCTTGTTTGTCTATGTCAAGAATGCTCATGCTGAAGTTATTCCTGGCATTAGAGATTTCATAGCCGAATATGTTTCAGATCGTTCAATGGCTGAGAATGGATACCTTGAGAAAAAGGGTCTTGTGCCATTGGCGAAGGCACAGAGAGAGCTTGTGCGTAAAAATGCTCTTACACTAACACCAATGAAATGAAAGGTTTATATCATGGCGAAGTATATTCTAAAGTCTGTTTCTGTTGATGATACTGACGACGATATGGCAGCTACTGTGACGTATGAATTTCAGTCCGATCTGGCTGACAATGTCACTTGGCATCTTGCTCAGTTCATGCGCGCTGCAGGATTTACCTGGGTAGAGAGTCTTGAGATCGTCAAGGAGTATGATGATTCAGAGTTCGATGAACTTGACGATAGTGAATTGACGATTGATGATTCAATGATTGTCAATAAGGATTCCACAGAAGACAAGTATGTGTCTGCGACACCAACTAAAGATACCAAGTAATTAGTCGGTTGGTCGCATACCCATTGTGCGTTCTTGACCAACCATATGGCTCTTGATCATCCATGCTAGTTTTGCATGTTTATCAAGGCGGTCTTCCAAGTAATTGACGAGACCGTAATTGTCTTCGCGTTCTGCTAGCCCTCTTGCTGCATTGATTGAATCGACCAATGCGGAATTAGCGGCTAGCAGACGAGCGAACATATTTTTTGATCCAGGAATTTCTGCCGTGTCCGACATTGTCGATAGCGATTCAAATTCCTTCATTGTTCCTGGTGCATATGAACCAAGTGCGCGAATTTGTTCGGCAGCAGTATCGACTTCTTCAAACAGTTGCACATAGACCTTGGAGAAGAAATCATGATAGGCTGAAAAGAATGGACCTTCAACATTCCAATGATACTTGTGTGCGAGAAGATACATGCTGAATGTATTTGCTAGTACAATGTGCATTGTACGCACAAGATCTGGTTTGCCCAATTGTTCTTCCAGAAGTTCCTCATTTAGAACAGTTTCTGTTGTATCTTGGACTTCTTCTTGAATCACATTTTCATTTTCGGACATAGTTGACATTCCTCTAGAGGTATGATATATTTATAATCATGAATATCTTTTATCTTTCTCACGATCATGCTCAGTGTGCCCAATGGCATGTGGACAAACATGTAGTCAAGATGATTCTGGAAAGCTGTCAGTTGCTTTCTACGGCTCGTCGTTTGATTGACGGTGTTCCAACAATTGAAAAACGATATGTTGCAGGATCATTGCATCCGGCACGTTTTCGTAATATCAAGCGATGGGTGCTGGAAGATCATCCAGAAGCTGACAAGATCATCTATCAGGCTACGCATGTAAATCATCCGTCGGCCGTGTGGGTTCGTCAGTCATTGGAGAACTATGTTTGGTTGTCGGATCTGACGTTTGCTCTTATTGACGAATACAAGTATCGATATGGTAAGGATCACAAGTGCGAAATTGTTGCTCGTCATCTTGCGACTCCTCCCATGAAGGATTTTCCTCATAAGGGATTCACGGAGCCGACACCTGCAATGCCAGATGAGTACAAGGTTACTGGCGACAGCATTGCGTCATATCACAATTATTACCGTGGTGCTAAGGCTCGTATGGCATCATGGAAGAATCGTGATGTACCGTCTTGGTTTACTAAATAAGAGTATGTTCAACCTCAAACCAGGATTATATTATGCCAACGTATGATTTTATCAATGAAGAAACTGGTGAAACATTTGAGATGCAGATGTCTATTGCAGACATGGAAAAGTATCTCAAGAAGAACAAACATATCAAGCAGGCTGTCACCAGAATGACTTTAGGTGATTCGGTTCGTCTAGGAATCACCAAGCCGCCAGCAGATTTTCAAAAAGGAGTTATTGGTCGCATGAAGGAAAAAGTTCATGGCAATAATCTGAAGACTTCGAAATTCAACATTCCAAGAGAGTGGTGAGTGATTAGTCCCATTTCTCCCGTGTATAAAACAGTATTCAACACGCAAAGAGGATCTCGCGAAAACGCAAGGTCCTCTTTGTCATTTCAGAGAGGCGTACATGTCAAAGAAAAAGAAGAAGTTAAATCAACAACAGCAACAAAATCATTTCTCTCTACGAACAATATCACCACTAACACTAAATCAATCATCAACATTCAAGGCCTTTGAGCAAGGCAAACATCTTCTTCTACACGGCGTTGCCGGAACAGGTAAAACATACATCTCTCTATATCTGGCGCTAAATGAAGTTCTAAACAAATCCAGATACAAACACATTGTCGTCATACGCAGCGTAGTTCCTTCTCGCGATATGGGATTTCTACCAGGCTCAGCAAAGGAAAAAGCAAGAGTGTATGAAGAGCCATATAAGATGATTTGCGATGATTTATTTGGTCGTGGCGATGGTTATGATATACTCAAGATGAAGCGCATGTTGGATTTTACCACGACTTCATTCTTGCGTGGAGTCACATTCAATGATGCGATCATCATCGTTGATGAGTGTCAGAACATGATTCAACAAGAGTTGGATACTGTCATGACTCGTGTTGGTAACAATTGTCGTATCGTGTTCTGCGGAGATTTTCGTCAGACCGATTTGGCAAAGCATGAAGAACGCAGAGGACTCTTGACATTTATGAATATTCTTGATAAAATGTCTTGCTTTGAAAAAATTGAGTTTGGTAAGGAAGATATCGTGCGTAGTGCATTGGTAAAATCCTATATCATCTCTAAACTGGAGTTAGGATACGTTTGATATGTTGATTTATGCTGCACCTGCGATCATTTGGATGATCATGCGTCTAATGAGAAAGATCATACTCACTTGGCCCAATGCATTCAATGCATGGATGTGTGTGATCACCACAATCGTTATGGGCGGGATCATTTTTAATTTTCTGGTAAAGCTTATAAGTTAATGAAAAAGTTTCATCATTCATTTGTGAATCTTCCAAATCTTGAGGAAGAGTATATTGACGGAAGGAGGCATTATAGAACTCCAGAGGGAAATGTGTATCCTTCCGTCACTACTATTTTGTCACGATTGCCAAACGAGAGTTTGAAAGAATGGCAAAATAGAGTTGGAGAAGAAGAAGCCAAGCGAGTATCTGGCGTATCAGCTCGACGCGGAAAAAATCTTCATCAAGTCTGTGAGCGATATTTGCTCAATGAAGAAAAGCCTACGCGCGGTCATATGCCAGATGTTTCATTTATGTTTCTTGAGTTAAGAAAACATATTGATCGAATTGATGAAGTATACGCCGTTGAAGCGCCTTTATATTCTGATCAATATAAGTTTGCAGGAAGATGTGATGCAATAGGTACATTTGATGGATATCCGGCGATCATTGATTTCAAGACGACCAAGTCGGAAGCTGATTCCAGCATGGATAAGGTCAAGAAATATTTCATGCAGTTGTCCGCATATTCTTTGGCATATGAAGAAAGAACTGGCGTAAAAATTGATTTGGGAGTATTGTTATTTGCATCGGCAGAAACTGAATCTAGCTGCATTCCTGCAAATTTGACTAAGTACAAGACTCAATTCATTTCTTTGTTGACAAGCCCTAAATAATATACTATAATACGATATTACTGTTGATAACAACGTAATAAACTGTCTGGACGCGGCTTCAATGCCGCCACCTCCACCAGTCAACACACTAGGGCCGTAACCCAAGCAGCTGCTTGAGAAACCCCAAAAGTGAGGGATTAAGTGTGTTGGCTAATGGGGGTGAAAGGGATTCGACAGAAGTGTAAAGGTTGCGGAGGTAATCGGTAAGGAACGACCGACAATTAGTCCAAAACAATAGATGCAAACGATAATTACGCATCTGAGATGGCACTAGCTGCCTGAACGGGGTTCGGTGGGGACCTGGCAACAGAATCCCACCACTTTCATCAATCGTAGGAGGTATCGATGAGTGAAGTATCTTGTTATGTTATGAAACCCCTTTCTTATGCAACCGATAACGAATGCACGTTCAAGAATTTGCGTTCGGTTGATTTGAAACGAGCAAAGAAGCATCGTGGAGTATATAAGCTTTCGTATGGACAATACGGAAGTTCCAACCATGTTTCTTATGTGGCAACACGAGATTTCGACTGATGTATAAAACTCTGATGGTAGGATTATTCCTACTCATCGGGTTCTTTGGTGCAAGACTGTATCCATATGATACAACAACAAATGCTGTAGCACAAATTCCTGGATATGAAAGGATTTACGAATACGAGCATTTGTTGCTATCATTTGTTCCAGATGAACCATTGCCCGATGAGCAGGAGACAAAAGTAGTCAACGTCGATCCTAAAGAGAGAGAGTGTCTAGCCAAAGCCATATATTGGGAGGCTCGCAATCAATCTCTTGATGGAAAAGTCGCTGTAGGATACGTTGTAATCAATCGTGTCAATGCAGGTCTATGGAAGGACTCCATCTGTGGCGTTGTCTATCAGGGTTGTCAATTCTCTTGGGTCTGTGAAGGTAAGGGTAAAAGAAACCTCTACAAGCTAACGAACGAGAACGAAAAAATTGCATGGGCTGAGGCGATTGCTCTTGCAAATGAACTTCTCATAGAGTATAATGACATTGAAGATATAACGAAGGGTGCAGTCTTCTTTCATGCTCATTATGTGAGACCTGATTGGTCAAAGTGGAAGAAAGTTGAACGCACCGTTCGTATTGATGATCATATATTCTATCGTTTGAGGTCCATGTAATGCCAACAAAAGATGAAATGCTATCCTTTGCCAAAACTATTGAGCAGATAGTCAAGGAAAAGGATCTAAACTATATTGATGCTGTGACGCATTTTTGCGAAATCAATTCTTTGGAGATTGAGTCAGTTACAAATCTGATCAATCATTCATTGAAGGCCAAGATTGCATATGATGCGTCACAGCTCAATCTTTTACCCAAAAGCAATACATTGCCAGTATGAAAATTGTTGCTCTGGAAGCATACAAGCTATTTCATTCGATCAAGCTTCACTTTACTCGTCAGTCATTTGACTTTTTCAAGAGTAGAGTAAAGATTTCGGAGAAAGCTTTTCTTTCTCGTCGCGATAGATTTGCATTTTATCGATTGGCGAAAGAGTATGATCGTGATCAATTCATCTCCCTGACTCTGGCGAACATTCTCAAGAATGATTCGTTGTGGTCAATGAATTTGCTTGAGCCAGAAGCTGCAGATAATCTAGTCGAATATCAAAAGAGACTGGAGTCGCTCACATATAATTTCAAGCAGGACTTGAAAAAGCTTTTGGATTGGTCGCACGAACACGGTGTTTTTTTGGATCGTGCTTTTGTACCTGGCGATTCTTATCCCCCGTTACTGACAATGGTCATGAGAAATGAAATTTCCATGGAGACATTTGTCATTCTAAATGGTGTCATCGATTTTCTCCCCATGTGGAAAAGAAAAATAAATGATGAGATCATTTGGCCAAAGTTTGCAATCAAGTGCGAGAAATATGCTCCATTTGTTTTGCAGCGAGTTGATTTGAAGAACATGAAAAAGATTCTGAAAAGTGAGTTTTTTCCTTGACTTCGAATCAACGCATGATATATAATAGTGAATATTATGCATCATGTGAACAAGATGTAATACGAAACATACAACGCATACGAAAGGAAAGACAATGTCTTTTGCATCACTAAAAAAGGCCAGCGGTTCTATTGACAAGCTGGCGCGCGAGCTAGAAAAGCTTAATACACCTGCAACCAATTCATCGGAAGATACTCGTTTCTGGAAGCCAGAACTTGACAAGGCTGGTAACGGCTTTGCTACGATTCGTTTCCTTGCAGCACCTGCTGCTGATGGTGACGATGCTCTTCCTTGGGTTCGCGTCTTTGATCATGGCTTTCAAGGACCTGGTGGTTGGTACATTGAGAACTCCCTGACTACTCTAGGCCAGAAGGATCCTGTCTCAGAGTACAATACGATTCTGTGGAATTCTGGAATCGAAGCTAACAAGGAGATTGCTCGTAAGCAGAAGCGTCGCTTGAAGTATATCTCCAACATTCTTGTTGTTAGCGATCCAAAGAATCCTGACAACGAGGGTAAGGTCTTTTTGTTCAAGTACGGCAAGAAGATCTTTGACAAGATCACCGAAGCAATGAATCCGGAGTTTGACGACGAGGAAGGCATCAATCCATTTGATTTCTGGGCTGGCGCAAACTTCAAGCTTAAGATTCGCAAGTTTGAAGGTTATCCGAACTATGACAAGTCTGAGTTCGACAAGCCTTCTGCACTTTATGATGGTGATGATACAAAGCTGGAGAAGCTTTGGAAGTCCGAGTATTCACTCAAGGATTTCCTTGATCCAAAGCACTTCAAGAGCTATGATGAGCTGAAGACCAAGCTGAATCGTGTTCTTGGTCTTGACGGAGCACCAGCTGCCTCAAAGAGCAAGGCATCGGATGAGAAGCCAGCATCAAAGGAAAAGGAGACGCCTCCTTGGACTGACGACGAAGACGATGACATGAAGTTGTTTGAGAAGTTGGCTCGCGAGGACTAAGTACTGAGCGAGTAGCGAAAGAGGGGAGTGAAAGCTCCCCTCTTTTTT
>Ga0181343_1000729_pt1 | contig 13835 bp, 20 predicted proteins | sample Su13VDMLBSD_FD_130110 | JGI IMG/M metagenome (GOLD analysis project Ga0181343, IMG submission 130110) | Freshwater viral communities from Lake Michigan, USA - Su13.VD.MLB.S.D | ecosystem: Environmental > Aquatic > Freshwater > Lake | place: USA: Michigan | collected 2013-07-15 | reverse complement strand
GCTAGAGAGCCGTTTGTTAGCGGTTGGTTATACCGAATGTCCGAGGTAGAATAGCGGCAATGACCGATCAAAGTCAGACAACCGTCTGAGACGCAAACATTTATGTCATAGATTTTCAGAAATTTCTGTGCACAAACAGGCTCAGTGATTGTCTCAAGACCGTTTTTTCCAATGTAGGAGATGCCAGTAGCATGTTTTCCTCTGACTTGGGATTCAATGGCAATGCGTTGTATTGTTTGAATGTTGTCTTGCGTGACTTCTTCCAGGTCACATCCGAATAAAGCACACATTACACTAAACTGCAGAAAAGAATTTGTCGCCAGCGAGAGACCAACATATCGGCGTACTGCTGTCGGGTGGGGGGATTGGATTGAGGGTCTGCATTTTCGTATAATCCTAATGCCCATGCATCATTGAGTTCAACTAAGCAATAGCGTTCCAAATCAGGCCTCCACCCAATGTCAATTGTATAGGCACCTGGGGCACCTCCGTACTCCAACTCTATCATTACGGCTTCAACCAGGCCAAAGTCCGGCTCTGGGCATTGCATGTTTGAATCATCGTATCGAGACCAACCTTGGATTTTACCACCACCAATGAAGTCGTGAACATAGAAGCGAAATTCGGCTCCGAAGGGTACGGCTTCGGTAACCCAGACTGGAGTATCATTCGGAATGAGCCCCGGTGCCTCCATTTCAAGATGCCCTTTCACATTTCCTGTGAAAAACTTTATCTCAATGGGTTTGACAAAATCAATAAGGGTTGCCTCACCGTAAGTCCCCTTTCGCATAGATCTCATCAGGAACTGGTCAAGTTGACCGTCGCAAATGCCATAAGAAAAGTCCCCGGGAAGCTCGATGCTCACGTGCTCGCTATAAGCTTTAACAAACTCTACGGAACCTACTGGGACAAGTTGAGTTAAGGATTCCTTGGGGTCTAACTTCTTGATATCCGAAAAGTGACAATACTTCACTGGATAACACGAAAAGCTGCAGGCAATTTTCTCGGTGGGCAGCGGGCCTCCGGCTTGGAGAAGGAAGAGTGGGTCTTTCATTGAGGTTGAGAGTTAAAGGATAGATAACACAAACATGAACAAGCCAAAGGCTATGAATGCAGCTAGGATCTCAATCATTCTTCTGGGAAATCATCTGAGATTAATTCTTCCCACAGCGATCTGACTTCCTTTAGGAGGGTATCACTAGTTTCGATATCTCCTTCCAGACGCGCCTTAAAAGATGCATTAACTTTTTGAGAGTACTCTCTCATCTTTTCTGAATGGGAGATTGCAGGGGTTGAGGAGGATCCGTAAAGCAAAGTATAGGTGAAAGCTTGGGCTTTGTGCCGGTCTGATTCATTCAACTTGTGCCAGAGATCGTCCAACTCCTCTAACAGGCATCTTCAGCTTCTTCTTCGCCTTGTTCTCTCAGTTCTAGCACGAGCTTATGCTTACGATTATAAATTTCAAGATTGTCCATTTGCAGCCAGCATATTACAGAAAATACGACCCTGCTCGATGGCATCTTCCACAGCAATGTGAGTGTGTTTGTCCTTAAGAGGAAACCATTCTTTCGGGTAATTCTTTTTCGTAGATTGCCGGTAGCCTTTCTTGAGAAGCGCCATAGCATAGGTCTTACCATCAAGAGCAGAGAAGCTGAACGGCGACTGCCCAGTGAACTTAATGAGGTACCAATATACAAACAAGAAGTCAAAACCTGCAGGGAACCCCACAAATACCGGCGAAGCTTTTCGAAGAGGCCCATTAGAGCAGACAATTGTTACAATATGTTCCACCCATCGAGAGAATTCACGCATGGCTTGGTCCGGGGCCAGGGTCCGTTCTCTGGAGGCCCTGTAAGCCTCTGGGTGGGCCTCCCACCACGCTTGGGTAGACGGGTCCGGCTGAGCCTCCGAAAGGGTCTCTAGGTTCACCGAGAAGATAGATATCAGCCTTCCTGATGAGGTGAACGCAGCTGACCCCAAGGAGAGCATGCTGTTGGGGCCGGGAATCGGCCCGTCAGTTTCAACGTCTGTGCTAAAGTAGATTTCCATTTATTTGTGTCCGGTCAAGAAGCAATCTTCAGGTTTAATCGGGTAAAGGCTCGAATCGATCGTTAAATGCAGCAGCGGCATCGTCTGCAAGAGCCGCCATTTTATCAAACTGCGTTCGCAGTAGAGTGGAATTGACCTCTAGGAGACTATAAAAAGAATAGTAAGTTTTAACGGCATGCAGATAAACTTCCTGAGCTATACTCAGATAACGCTCGTCAGATGTCATTGCTTCGTTAGTTGGTTTGATCATAAAGTAAGTATAGCGTTTCGGTTGTTCGGAAACAAGGGTGGAAGCCGAAGGCTTCCGGGCGGTTACCGACCTTGTGTAAATACTTGTACGAGTTTCCATCCCTCACCTGGATCGTCCTTAAACAGCTTCATCTCTTTCGTAACTTCATTCTCGTAAGGCGAAGAAAGCTGCCAGTTGGAGTTTGAACAGTGTTCCAAGTTTCTTTCTTTTCGAAAGTCTAACCACTCCTGAGAAGTCCACATTCCTTGCCACACGCCCCTCCAGTCTTTGTGATCTTTGCCCCGTTCCTTCAGGGACTGAAGTGAAAATTTCATGAATTGCTTTCGGCATTCTTCGCAATCAAGATTGTCCAATCGGGTCATATTCTCTCGGGAGTAGAAAACCAGAGAAACCCGCTCAGCATCCTCAGTGAGTTTTGTCATGGGGCTGTTCCCGTGAAGTAGGACTTGAGTGTCTCCTACAATAAAGTCTCCATCTCTTAAGTTGAAGGCTAACTTCACTTCGGGGAACACTAAGTAGTGGCCTTCATAGTCTCCCTTTGTGAACGCAGTCAATACAGCCAGTCCCCCTTTCAAGTTGTTCTTGTCAACGTGGTAGGCAGTCTTGAAATTGAAGTTTAGAGTTACGCTCGTAAAGGCAGTGCCGAACAAGTTGTAGTTAGGGTCTTTAGCCCTCGAAATTACTTCCTTAACTTTGCTCCAAGTCTCCGGAAAATTGTACCTGAAACCTTCGCAGGCCGCGTAATAAATGTCTCTGTATTTTGAGAACTGCTCATAGTATCTCTGAGTGGTTCCGCTCAAACGACCATAGGGAAATCTTGCCCCACGGTCAATTGCCCCCAGGACGTTACTATAGCAATGGTTGAAATTTAACTGAGAGCTAATGTAAGTGTTTAAAACTTTTTTGACTTCTTCTACTTTGTTTTCTGAGGGCAGCCAAACTTCTAGTAACCAAGGTTCAAACCAACCCCAAAGTAGTTCCCTTCTCTGATTTCTTAGACTTTCTAGTTTGGGGTCTTCGGGGTTCAGTGTGCGAATTTCTGCCTCTAAGGGCTTCATTTTCTCCGCAAGTTCTGGGTAGTCTTTCTTTATATACTTAATCTTGAGAGTCTTGCTAGTGAGTTCGTTGGAACTTTCCAGAGCCTCTCGCGCTTGAGGAAGCGTTGTAATCAAACCCACTGAAGCACCGGTGAAGAAAGCAACCTGGCCTTTAGTTAAGCGTGACTCGGGACGAGTTGTAAACTCTGTGCCCGCAACGACACCTCTTTGGGTGCCATAAACTTCTTTTGAAGCTGCTCGGAAAAAGTCCCAAATTTCTTTCTGTTTGGAAGAACCCTCGGAAAGAATTGGAAAGAGAGCTTTTCGGAAGGACAAGACTTTCACACCTGAGACGTAAACGTCACAGTCTTTGTCTATGACAGTGTCATAATCTGTCGCCTTAGGGAATTGTCCAATGTATTCACTGCGAGGGCAGTTTTCAAGAGCATCCCTATTAATCTGTAAGGGTTCGACCCTTGACTGTAACTCTTTTGATATTGCCTCTCGGATCATTGTCTATTTACAGGAAGGATCAAGTTAGATACGGGCTCATCTTCGATGCGAATTGCTTCCTTAGCAGTTAGGTCATTGGTTCCCTCAATTCGGGTGAACGACAGAGCATAACCGCCACTTTCAGCTTGTGAAGCTACGGAGTAAAGGCCAAGCGATCGCATTACCAAAGCATCTATAGTCAGCCCTTCTCGTTCTGCCAGCGAGTTCAAAGCCTCAGCAAAGTCTGTCGGCAAATTAATTGAGATTGTCGTTTGGGGAGTTTGTTGTTCGGTTGTCATAGTTGTTGTGTGGTAGAGGACTTTAAAAGTTCAAGCTAAGCCTGCAATGTCACGGAACGTTTTGGCTTTAGAAAACTTGGCTTCCAGGGCTTTTGAGATAGACTCTGCAAAAATCACCTTAATTTTTTCAGTAGCCGAGGCAGTACAGGGGTCAGATTTCAACTTATGAATCGCTTCTACCGCTGAGTTGTGATCAGAAACTCCCAATAGGGTGAGCAGTTCCTTATATTCTCTTTCAAGTCCTTCAGTTTCATACCGTATGTCGTTCATATTTCTAGACAAGTCGTACAATATAGATTCTGTTGCTTCAAATAGGTCATCAACGCTTGGCATGTTCCTCGTATTAAACTTCAGTTCTAGTATAGCTGGATAAAAGCGGAGTAAACCTGGATCTACTCCGCCCCGGTAACCTAGAGGTTAATTTTCAGTTCCCCAGTAGTTGGTGTTTGAGCAACGCTCCGCACCGTTAAGTTCTTTGAAATCCATCCATTCCGAAGACTTCCACATTCCTTGCCACACACCATTCCAGGTTTTGTGACCCTTACCATACTGAGTGTAGTTCTCAGCGGCGTACTTCATGAAATCGCGGCGGCAGTCCTCGCACTCCATGTCATCAAGCAAGGTCATACGCTCGCGAGAATAGAAAACGAAGGATACTCTTTCCGCATCAGGAGTCTTTGGAATCATCGCGGTGTTGCCATGAATCAAACCCTGGTTGTCACCTGCAATAAAGTCCCCGTCACGAAGATCAAAGGCGCACCGGATTTCTGGGAATACAAGGTAATGACCTTCGTACTCGCCTTGAGTCATTGCGGTAAGAACGGCAATACCCCCTTCGCAATTGTTCCCGTCATAGTGCATAGCACAACGGAAATTCCAGTTTAAGGTGAGGGCGGTAAATACCGTACCGAAAAGGTTGTAGTGTGGATCTTTCACGTTACCGAAGCGGTCATGAAGACGATCCCAACGGGGGTTTTCCTCGGTGTTCAAGGTTTCTTTCAGTGCTGCACACGCAGTCTGATAAATGTCTGTATGACTCACGAAACCGTCGTAGTTTTTAAGAGTAGTAGCGGTTAAGCGACCGTAAGGATTTCTTGCCCCTCTATCGAAGGCACCAAGAACGTTAGAATAGCACTTGTTTGAACGCAGTTGCTTGCTGATATACCTGTCGTCCCCCAGCTTAGCTGCCTCTACTTTGTTTTCAGCCTTAGCCCAAGTTCGTGACAACCAGGTCGGGAACCACTTCGCAAGTTCTTCTCCCTTTGCTTTCTTCAGCTCTACTTTTCTTTCTTCGCTCGTCGTTTTCTTACGAAGTTCGGCTTCGATGGGTTCAAGAGCTTTGGCAATTTCCGGGTAGTCTTTCTTGACTTCTGTGATTCTAACAGTGAGCTTTCCATGGTCCGGAGAAAGAGCGGCAATTTTAAGAGCCTCTTCAACTTCAGTAACTTGACCAGCCATGGCCTTCTTAAAGAAGTTCAGGATCCCGTTAGTCACTCTAATTTCCAGATCGGTTGTAAGTTCCCGACCGGCAACTAGACCGCGCTGGTCAGAATAGAGATCGCGGGCTGCCCAGCGGAAGTATTCCCAAGTCTTTGGGTCGCCCTTGGAACCTTCTTTCAGCTTTGGGAACAGGGACTTACGAAAGGCGACAACTTTGACACCGTCAACGTAAACGTCGCAGTCTTCTTGAATAAGATTGTCGTAGGAGGATTCGTCAGCGAAGTAACCGATATAATCTTTCGGGTCGCACTTGTAAAGTGCATCGAGGTCGATTCTGCTTGGGGCAGGGCGAGAACGTAAGTCACAGACAACGGTTTCACCAACGGAGCAGCTATTGTCGCATTTGGTATTTTTATCGCAGACTGCCGCAGCGGCTTGCTTTTCACTTTCTATTGCCATAGTCATTTCGTATGTAGGTTGGTATAACAGTGTCCAACTAGAGTAGATTTACCCACCCTTTCACCTGATGTTGGTTGGTGATTCAGGAATGTTCGACAGAACAGTTTCAAGTAGTTTGTAAGAATCCCCTTTTCTTTGACCTAAGGGGACCAAGTCCTCAAGAGCACGAAGAGACATTTCTCTTAGTGTAGACCCCGCAGAGGCTCCTAACTCTCGTACTATCTTAGCTGGTACACTCGGCCCGTAACCTTTCGCTCCTGCTTGTTCTTTCCTGTCAAATTCCTGTGCAATCTCTTCGGTGGCCCACTCTATCACATCTTGAACTAATTCTGGCATAATGGTTTCTCGAATAGTCGACATGCTGGCGCCAGGCGAAAAGTAGTACTCCGCCCATTCGTTTAGTTGTTCTTGTGTAGGTTTCATTTACTGTCTCAAGGTGAAATAAAAAGAGACCCGAAGGTCTCACTGGAAGTATTCGAACTTTTGGTCGAACGCTGCCCTCATGATAGCCTGCATGTTGCGAGCTACATCGAGGTCTTTACCGCAGTAGATCTCTTTCTTAGCAAGTTCGGAAATCACGAAGGGTTCGTCCTTGGTAACTTCTTCATCGTAGAAGTGAATACGGTAGTCAACTCCAGCGGCTTGACAGCTTTCATTGATGCGTTTCGCTTCGGTGACGAAATTTTCGCCGTGTCCGAGAATACCGTCGTCCATACCTTTGAAGTCAAGGTACTTGTGGAGCATCTCGTGCAGAAGAACGCTGCGGGTCTTCACAGGGTCCGAGGCGATCGAGCGGGCCAGGCGGATGGTTCCGTGGCCACGGCGAGCCGAAGCCTTGTAGGTGCCCAGAGTGCGCTGTCCCATGCGACCATCCCACTTCAGAGTGCCAAAGCGAGTGCGAGTCTCGCCGTTCTTGTCGGTGTAAGTGTCGGAAGGAAGGACAGGCAGTTCACCGTTGAATAAGCGAGCGTTGAGATAGGCGTAGAGATCGCCAAGGTCATACATCACCGTGGGGTCGGGGCAGAACCGACGGAAGAACGAGGAGGAGAGGGTAGACTTGAGTTCCATGCTCTTACTATAGCGTTTTCTCGGAGCGAAAACAAGGGCGGAGACCGACCGTTTCGGTTCGGTTAACCCCCCCTTTTTTTTTAGAGCCTATCTCTTGGAAAGTTCAGTCATGCTCTCCCGAAAAGTCCTCCACCTGAAACCCTTCTCGTGTTGCAATTACGGTGTTGTCCGGACCGAAGGTCGTTTTCATGATTGATTCCATAACTTCAGAGGTCAAAAGAGTCGAAAGATAGTCTGTTGAAATGGGGTCTACTCCTTCAGGGGCCACAGCACCGTAACGACCTGAGAACGAGTACTCGGACCAGATATCCTCTTTTTCCCCTTCGTAATCACCCCACCGGGTGATTTCCTCAAGGTCTTCTCCTTCAGCGTTCGTGAAGTAAGGGTCATTTACTCTAAACTCACAAGGTTCTCCGTCGTTGAAGTAAGGTGCGTATTGATTCCAAGTTACGGCTTTGATGGCAGGGTTCCTTTCCCAGAAGTCTACGAAGTAATCTTTCAGCCTGCTCTGAGCTAACCTACTGAAAGTTTCTTTATATTCTGTAAATTCTTGAATGAGAGAGTCAAGGGATTGTGACATGGTTTAGTCTCCGATTGGAATGAATTTGGTTTGTTTGTTTGGTGATTTGTTAGTACCTGACATCCACGGTTGGATTTCCATGTTATTCAAGTATTTCTCGACCGTGGGAATAAACCCGAGGTCTTGAATAATGTGGTCTTCGGCAATGTCTCGCGGAGAGTAAGTAACCCCCGCAGAGTTTACACGAGTGCGTCCGAACATTTGCTCGACGACGAAACAGCCGAAAGAAGAGTGCAACAAGGCGCGATGGCGAATGTCCGGGAACGCAATTTTACTGCTGTCGATGAAGTCGTCGATGTCGGCATAATCATCTGGTGACCCACCATACTTTTTAGCGTGTTTTCGCCCATGAAGAAAAGGTTTCATAACCTCGAAATTTTCTCAATACACTCGGCAGTAACCTCTTCAGGTTTGCGACACCCGTCGATCGTAACGTGAGAGTACTCTTTAATGAAAGGGAGCTTAACCGCATTATCGAACCCTTCAATTACTCTGTTCATAAACGAGGGTCCCTGAGCCTCAAAACGATCTTTAACCTCAAAGTTCCTTCCATGCTCCCGTCTCAGTTGTTTATTCCTCCTTTCAATCCTCAAAGCAGCTTCATCAGCAGGGACATCGAAGTAGATCTCAAAGTCGGGATAAAACGAACCACAAGCGAGTTCGTGGGCTTGTTTAACAGCCTGCCACCCTAGGGCTCTTCCCCAACCTTGATATGCCATGGTGCTGGTGTAGAATCGATCGCATAGTACCCAATTGCCCCTTTCGAGTTCGGGCTTAATTACAGTTTCTACATGTTGGGCTCGATCAGCCATTAACAATAGGAGTTCGGCTCTCGGAGTCAACGTAGTGGCAGGATCTTTAAGTAGAGCTCTAACTTGTGACAAACAACCGGGTTCTCTGGTTTCTACAACGTGAGTCCCTTCCGGCAGTAATCCACTTGACCACAGCCAATCAGCGATACTTGACAGTTGAGTTGTCTTTCCGCATCCATCTATTCCTTCAAAGGCAATGAATTTGCCTTTTTCCGCTTTAGTTTTCATCTTTGTTTTGATACAAGTTAAATAATTGTTCTGCCAAATTCAGAAACTTGTCACTGTCCTGCAACCCGTCAATGAATCTTTGAGGTATGTCAGAAAGTCCGTAGTACGCTCCTGCAATTTGTCCAGCTACAGCACCTACGCTATCTGCGTCTCCGCCAAGGTTCACCGCAGCCAATACACATTCTTCAAAGGACTCCGTGTTAAAGAAACAATACAAAGCCGCACACAAAGTGTCAGTTGAGTATCCGCTTACATTATGCCACTCACTTTCCTCAGAAGTCACAGCATTCGCTATTCTTTCCAGAGTCACACTACACAGGTCAATTTCATAAGCTTCATCGTTAGTTTGACAGTTATATGTAATGTCCCCTTCGCAATCACTACTTACGATATAAGACCTTAGCATCACACTGAGGAAATCCGCGCAAGTTAATGCTGAAATGTGACCATGGGTAGTTAGACTTGACAGGCTGGCAATCTCTTGGGTTTTGTAGTTATCCCTAAAGAAAGCTATAGCAACCGGTGCGAGCCTCATTATGTTTCCGTTTCCGCCTGAATTTGTGTTCAGTGGCACCTTGCCTGTGCTGCCATAAGACTGGAGAGCATGGGCCGTTCCGATTCCAATATCAAAGCACTCACCAGTACTGCTGTTGTGCCCATACTCTTTCCAATTAATCATCCTGTTCAGGAAGTCTCCTTGGCTGAACCCTTTGTTGGATAGAATAGAGTCAGCCAAGCACAAAGCCTGGGAAGTATCATCGGTCCATTGGCCTGCTTTAAGATTGAATGGTCCTCCATCCCTGAACCCGACAACGGGCTCAAAAGACCCGTAACTGCCAAATTCTACTGGCGCACCTAAGGCATCGCCGATTGCGAGTCCGATTAAGCAGCCTTTGGCCCTATCTAACATAGGGCTGGTTAGTTCGTTTGTCATTGTTTGATTGTCTTCAGGTAGTTTTGATAGCGAGTGAAACGGCCCACTGAAGGAGTCACACCTAGGCTCCGACAAACTTCGCAGTATGACAGGAATTCATACCACGGGGTTGAGGGATCCAGAGCTTCTAGGGGTTCACGGGCTTCTGGGGCTTCTAATTTCAAAGCAGAGTTCGGTGCCAGCATCTATGGAAGAATGCGATGAACCCAAGCTCTACCGATGTCGGGTTGAACTTTTTCGGAGTAACAACGGGCTGCGTCCCATCGGCTTGTCCCAACAACGCAAGCAGCGTAAATAATACGGGCGCTATAAAAACCATCAAAAAAGTTTACCGATGGTTTATTATAGCTCCATGTGGGGCCATCAAATTCACTCCAAGGGTCTTTGACATTGAAAGAGGTCTGCCCTGTACCTGTTATTACTCCATCGAGAGCAATAACGTGGCCGCTGTTAGTGAACCATCCATGAGTAATCAAAAACTCGCCATCTTTAAGATAACGGACCATGTCGTTGATCGACGCACTTTCGTCATAAATGTACTTTTTTCCTTTGTATCGTCTAAGAATTTGCCCCATATTTGAGGGGTGGCCTGCATCCCCCAATTTCAGAAGCTGAGATCGGATATCATAGATGTCTTTACTGCCGATGGACATGGCAATGCAAGCGGATTGACAAGTGCTGCCATCCGGTTGAGACAAGTTTAAGGCCCGTACTTTGGTGCCCCATTCTGTTTGTGTCATAGCTTGGTTATTTTGTAATTGAGTTCTAGTCTGTAGTTAATTATTAAATGATCGTTAAATCGGGTGCCATCAATCGTTCCTCAGCCAGGGTGGTGCCTTAAAGAAGTTTGCCAAATCGTCTGGACTTTGGGGGCCAATCAGATGGCGCTCAGGGTCAGAAAAGCCGAGATTCATGCGATCAACGAGTTCGTCCATGGACCCCGGCTCAGGCTCCCCCGATATTGCCCTCCGCCTTGCCCTTTCCAGGATTTCATAAGCATGGCGGTTATGAGTTGCCCATTTCTGCATAAATGACGCCTCTTCAAATGAAACTTCGTCACCAGTTGCAATCCTTGCCGCTATTTCTTCGAGTCGTAGTCTAGTTTGGGCTGATATCATAATAGATTGGGGGAGTTTTGTTGCTAAAGCACTAGTCAGCTAGAGGACGATCACCTTTACCCACCAAAGACTTAACCATGAGTTCGGTAAATCGCTGTTGCTGGCAAGTTGATATTGACTGGGGGTAGCCATCAATCGCTGCCTTCAACGCAACAAGTTCTTGCCACTCTGCCTGGGTGATTTCGGATTCGTTATCCTGAGTTTGAGTAATGGGGGAAACTTGTTGTGAATTCATTTTGTGGTGGCGGGTGATTTGAGTTCAGGAGTTACCACAGTGGGAGCCATAACCCCGGGGGCATACACAGTTAGGGCACGATCAACGGCAATTATCATGCCTACTGGCGGAATACAAGCTGCGAGCTTCCACCAAAACCACGGAGCCACGGCAATTCCGGCAAACCACCATGCCATTGTGAGTACAGACAGGGCCTTCGAGATACCAAAATCCACCTTGAGTTCGATAGTTGGCTGCTTTACAATGGCTTCGATCGCTTTGACGGCTGATTCGTAGTCGTTAGATTTGGGGGAGTTGGGAGAGATATCGGTCATTTTAGTGGAAGTTGTTGTACCTGACGAGTATTGCCGGGAATCACGAAGCCAAAAGCAATCAGATTCTGTCCTATTGTAGGGAGTTAGCCCCAGAAGTCAATGGGGGCCGTGGGGGGAGTTTACCGTAGGATTGCCGTGAATGCAAAGGCCGTGAATGGGGTAACCGTGAATGCAAGTACACGCTACCAGTCTCCTTCCTGCGAACATCGGACCACAGTTGACCCAGGACCCGCAAGTTCCAGCGCGGTGGTTATGGCGTGAGTTGAATTATGGGCCAGTATATTGTGAGTATGCTGTCGAGTGGATGAGTGAGTTGAGTTGGGAGTTATTTCAGTTAGGACACGATACGGTCGGATTATGGAGTTTGGGGCCGTGGGAGTTTGCGGGTCGGTGAGTTTGCGGGGCAAGGAGTTTGCAGTTAGGTAAGTTAACTATTGGGTGTAATGTTACAAAACTTAATGTACCGGGGCAATGAGTTTGACGGCTGGGAGTTTGACCGCAATGAGTTAGGCTCCGGACGCACCATACCCACGACAAAAAGCCCCGGCAAAGCCAGGGCAAGGCAGGCATTGGGCCGGAGCCCTCAGGTAATGGACTCGATAGACTCGATGGACTGGTTCAGCATGGTCTTCAGCAGGCGCAGGGTCTCCAGGGTTTCAGGGGCGGGGCGGAAAATGGCCTCGCCATCGGGGCGGTACACTTCCCTCAGGGACCCGATCAGGTTGGCCAGGGCGATTCCCTCATTAACCGCTTTGTTCATGATCCGGTCCACCTCAGCGGCGACGGGGGTGGTGGCGGTAGTGGCGGTGGGCATGGGTGACTCCCGGTTGGTGACTCTGTAATTATAGCACAAGGGGGAGGGGGGCGCAAGCCCCCCAGCCCTTGGGCCACTCATTCCCAGGTGGCACTAGCGACCCAGCCAGGGATGCCACGGTCGGCAAAGCCGGAATTCATCCGCTCTGCTTCGGCGATAGCGGCCCTCTTGTTGGGCGTTTCGTACAGGGTCTCACGACCGGTCTCGGTGGCGAGGATGACACGGTAGATGCGGGCCATTGTTGCCGGTGGTTGGTGACTCTGTAATTATAGCACACTGCCCGGGGGTGCCACGGGTGCTGTTACGTTCTGCAACAACAGGCTAGCCATCCCCAGCCAATACACCAACGTGTACCTCGCCCACTACTATCCAGCCCTTGGGCTTCCGGCTGAGGGGGCCAGTGTAAACGACTTGCTCAAGGTACCCTTTACGGTTAGTGCGCTCAAGCAGCCACTGACTAGGGGTAGTGGTTTTGGTGGCCATTGCGGTTCGGGGTGGTTGCCCTTGGTTGGTTGACTCTATGATTATAGCACGGATAGGCGGGGGGGGCGCAAGCCCCCTCAGGCAGGCATCGTGAAGTATGTATCCTCTGCGTCCCATCCTTGCTCGATAAGTTCTTCGATACCCCGTTCCCCATCTTCCTTGGAAGGGTGCAGCCAGTTCAGCTCCCAGCCCCCATCGGAGCCAACCCGGAAAGTGGCACAGACGGTACCGGGCAGGAGGTGGTAGGGGTGGCCCTCAGGGCAGTAGCAGATGGATGGGGTGGTTGCCATGGGTGTGGTGCCGGTGGTTGGTGACTCTGTAATTGTAGCACACTATCGGGGATGCTGTGGGGGTCACGCCCCCGGTTCTACTGATTCGTTAGGCTCAGACCGATGATCCCACTTGGATCCTATCAATCCCCGTAGGTCTGCCCGTGCGTCTTCAAGTGGATATTCGCCATTTAGAACTTGCACAAAATAGTTCTTGTGGTGTCTCCACACGGCATCCAGATCGTCTTCGGTGAATTGAGGTTGTTCGATCATGCGGGGCCGAGGGGTAACTCTGTAATTGTAGCACACGGCAGGCAGGGGGCGCAAGCCCCCCAACCCCTGGGGCCATCAGGCGGCCACGGCTGCCTTGGTGCGGCGCTTACGGGCAGGGGCAGGGGCCGGTGCATCGGCGGTCACAGCAGCCTTGGTTGCCTTGGTGCGACGCTTACGGGCAGGGGCCGGTGCAGCAGCCAGAAGGGCGATGGGGCCACTTGCAGCAGCCAGCATCGGTGCCTCAGCAGGCAGGACAATTTCGGAAAATTCGATGGCAATCCCATCGACAACCTCAACCATGGCGCGGGCAGCGGCAGCCAATTGGTCGTTGCGGGCATCAATGGCCTCCCGGGTTTGACGGCCCAGGCCATAGGCAGTGTCTGCCGTGATGGTGGCCATGGTGATGATGTAGGCGATCACAATGCCAGCAAGGCGGGCAGCCTTCTCAATGGTGGGTGCCCAATCGGCCTTCAGGATGGTGGCGATGGTGGTAGCCATGGTGCGCTTCGGTGCGGGACCCCCATATTATACACCACGGGTGGCCAGGTGGCAAGATGCTGGGTGATTTTGTTTGCATTCCGTAATAATGCCGGGTCGGTGTTGGATTTCGGTGAGTTTGCCGGTCGGTGAGTTTGCCGGTCGGTGAGTTTGCCGGTCGGTGAGTTTGCCGGTCGGTGAGTT
>Ga0181343_1000728_pt1 | contig 13836 bp, 21 predicted proteins | sample Su13VDMLBSD_FD_130110 | JGI IMG/M metagenome (GOLD analysis project Ga0181343, IMG submission 130110) | Freshwater viral communities from Lake Michigan, USA - Su13.VD.MLB.S.D | ecosystem: Environmental > Aquatic > Freshwater > Lake | place: USA: Michigan | collected 2013-07-15 | reverse complement strand
TGGTGCACTGCGGAGGATCGCATGAGTGCGGCGAAGGTCCAGGTGCCGGCGCCGGTGGCTTATGTGGTGCTGCAGCGCGGCGAGCTGGCCGGCGTGCGGTATGTGGGCGGGTGTGCGTTGGGGTTTGGGTTTGCGCGGTGCCTGACGGCGATCGTGGTGCATCCGCGGGGCTGTGGTCGCGGGTGGACGCATCTGGAGCGGTTTTTAATGAATTGAGGGCTGATTTTTATGGATATCGCAGCAGGTGAGCAATCAACGGGCGCCGGCAAGGCATGGGCAGAGCGGCGGGTGTATCCAGCAGCGGAGGCGGCGAGGTTTTTCGGTCGGTCGGTGCGCTGGGTGGTGCGGCGCGTGCAGGCGGGTGATCTGGAGGGGTTCAAGCTGCCGCAGTTGGTGGTGTCGGGGCAGTCAATGAACCGGTTTTTGGCGAAGCGTCGAGTGTGAGTTGCACTCACGGGCCTTTGTTTTTACGCGGATTTTTACGGTTTTTGGTGATGAAGAGCGAGATTTCAGCGGCAGATGTGGAGTTGTGGCGGACGGAGCTGGGCTTTGATGTGGAGTCGTTGCCGGCGGCGTTGGTGGCGCATTCGCATGAGCATAATCTCACACGCACGCAGCAGATCCAGCTCGAGGCGATTGCGAAGCTGCGCGGTGGGGGAATGTCGGTGCGGCAGATTTGCGAGGTGTTGAAGGTGTCGGAGCACACGGTGCTGGCGGTGGAGCAGCATCATCCGCAACTCGTAGCAACGTTTAAGGAGCGTATGGCAAGCCGTTGCGAGCAGGTGGCCGCGATGGTGGTGGAGTCAATACAAGATGATGTGCTCTCGAAGCGGATGAAGACGGGAGAAAAGGGATTGGCGGCGGATATTCTCTTGCGCAATGCGGCGGCGCTGCGGGGGCAGGTGCCGGTGGCGAATCAGCATGAGGTGCGCATAACCGTGGAGGATCTGCGCGGGGAGCAGGCCAGGCTGCGGGAGATGTTGAAGGCGGCGCCGCGGGTGATTGATGTGGAAACTTCTGATTCACAATCAGGCGGGAGTGATGGGAAAGGGCTGTAATATGGCGGATTCTAGGCAAATGGTGCGGGTGGTGATGTGGAATGGGCGGGGTGAAGGGGTGCCGGCTGGGGCGCAGCGGGTGGTGGTGATGCGGGAGGCGCTGGCCGCGGTGCGGAGATGGGCGGGCGACCAGGCGGCGGCCGCGGCGGAAGGCGCGCGGGCGGAAGGGGCGGGGGGGGGTGCCTTTCGTGCGCGGGGGGTGGGTATCAGCGATGGGTTAAGGTGAGAAAATTTTGAGCACAATGGCGCGATGATTATGAAGACGACTGATGAACTGGGTCGGAACCGTTTGAGCACGCTGATGTTCAGCAGTGCATCCAACGAATGGGCCACGCCGCAGGATCTGTTTGATGCGCTGCATGCGGAGTTCCGGTTCACGTTGGATCCGTGCTCCACGCATGAAAATGCGAAGTGCAAAAACCACTTCACGATCGAGGAAAATGGGCTGGCTCAAGATTGGGGTAAAAACCGCGTCTTCATGAATCCACCGTACGGGCGGCAGATCGGGGTTTGGATGCAAAAAGCCCATGAATCTTGTCTGTCTGGTGCCCTCGTTGTCTGTCTGGTGCCCTCGCGGACTGACACAATCTGGTGGCACTCATTCGCAGCGCAGTACGAAGTCCGCTTCATTAGAGGACGTATCAAATTTAACGGGCACAAAAACTGCGCCCCATTCCCTTCGGCGGGGGTGATTATGAACCCAAAAAACGCGGTTAAAAACGGCTAAAAACTTATGCTGACGCTGGAAAAAATTGGGCAGATTGAGCGGGTGGCGCAGGCGATGGATGCGCGGCGGGTCGCGACGCTGGCCGCTTGGTGTTTCATAGAGGGCGGACAAGAGCTGGTGCAGGTGCAGTTACTGGTGCCCGAGGTTCAAGAGTTGTGCCGGTGTGGGCGGGTGGTGGCGCAGTTGTTGGCGGTGCATGAAGCCAAGGCGCAAAAATTGCGGAAGTTTCGGGCGGAGAATCCGATCGCGGGGCTCTCGAAGGAGGAGGAGGCGGCGCTGCATACGCATGAGATGATGATCAAACTGTTGAAAGGAGAGGTATGAAGAAAAGAGTCCGATACTCAGTTGAAGCCAGATACGACGGAGGCAAGTGGGCACTGTGGTCCTCGCCGACTACAAAGCGTAATGCGCTGATTTCCCTGCGGCATGCACGAAAAACATCAATCCATGGGGACGGGTTTGAATATCAGCTCGTCCAGGTCACAGAAACAAGGCGAGTGGTGAAAGGCTGATTATGGCGCGTAAAAAATCACAGAAGCAGGCGGGTGAGTTTCAGGTGTTGCCGCCGGTAAAGGTGCCGGCGCGGGACAAGGATACGCCGGTGTATGGGCCGGGCACGGTGCCGTTCATGGATTTGCCGAAGGGTGTTGCGCAAAAGATGCTGGATCAGGCGGCCGCCGAGATTCCGCGGGTGAAGTTGACTACTTTGGTGGTGTATCGGGCGTTGCCGGTGAATCGGCGGATCGTGGAGGCGCATCCGCCAGGGAAGCCGGGGCAGATCAAGGTGGTGCGGGTGCAGGATAACTCAAACTTCATGCGGGGGATGGTGCTGGAGGCGCGGCATGTGGCGGGGCAGACGTTCGAGCTGGTGGGCGGGTTGCCGCGGTGGCGGGGGAAGTGGGGCTTGCCGGGCAAGGTGGATCTGTGGCGTCCACCGGTGGAGAAGAAGCTGACGACGGTGGAGCTGAAGGTGCAGCTCCGCGCGAAGTACGGGCGGGAGGGGGAACTGATTTGACGGACGGTGAAACCAACAAAAAAGGAAAAAGTATGAAGGAAACAAAACTAAGCGGAGTGATCGGGAAATCAGTTCTGAGGGGTGGTCCAATTCCGGTCATGGGGGCGCAGGGAGACATGCCGGGCAACGCAGTGCGCGAGCCCGAGGTGTGGGCCTCTCTGAGTGAGATGGAGAAGATGATCTGCGAGCTGGAGAACGCGGTGGAGAAGTTGGGCATCCAGTTGGATCCGGTGTTGCGGCAGACGGAGGAGAAAAACGTGTTGGGTGTGGATCTGCCTCGCACGCCGACTTGCACGAGCCTGGGGGGGCGGCTGGAGGAGCAGAATTCACGGATCAGCCGGTTGATCGACAATGTGCACGGGTTACGCACGCGGTTGGAGATCTGAGGCAGCGCACGCTTTAGACGGACGGTGAAACCAATAAAAAAGGAAAACAGTATGACGACAGCATTAGTACCTATCAAAGAGCAGGCGGCAAAATCAAATCCGCCGATCCGTAAATCCGAACTGATGACGGCCATGCTCATTCGTGCAGAACAGAAGCACGCGGAGCTGGATAAGACCATCAAAGAGGCGCGCAAAAAGGCAGGTGAAGAGATTCAGGCGGCCTTGTTCAAAGAACTGATGAAGACGGGCCTGAAGGTGCCGTTGATCGACGGATTCTGCCCTTACAATCAAACGCTCACCTTCAAAGTCCCGAACGTATCGGCTGGTTTGAAAGAAAAAATCGCCGCATACAACAGGATGCCCCAACGGGCGATGGAGTTCCGAAAGGAGGCGGTGAAGGAGCAAATCCGCGAGTCTCTGACTGGTGACCATAAACCCAAGGCGTTGGAAATTCTGGAGGATCCAAAGTTGCGGATGGCGATTGACCAGGCGCTGGTGGAGATCGGCGGGCGGGGGTAACTCTGGATGCTTAGTAAGCAATCCCAATGCCGTTAAAAAGGAAAGGCAAACAGATGATCAGCACGAATGAGTTGAGTGCGGGGGCAGCGGTGACGCCAGCGGGCCCTAAGCCGTCGCGGGCGGAGGTGAGCCGGCGGAATTATGCGAAGAAGATCAAGCGGCTGCCAGGGGAGTCGTTTGGGCAGGGGTTTGAGAGTTACCGGTATCGGCTGGCGGCGTGCACGTTGGCGGAGGCGGCAAAGGATATGGGGGTGACGCGGCAGGCGGCGCATCAGTTGGAGCGGACGGCGTTCTACAAGATCCGCCAGGGGCTGACGTGTCCCGGGAATGAGTTGCTGGGGCTGGTGTCGCCGGCGCAGCGGGTGGTGATGATGCGGGAGGCGGTGGCGTGGGCGGCGAGTCAGACGGCGGACGTGGAAAAAGGGGCGCGGCTGGTGGAGGAGCGGTATGAGGCGTTGTATCTGCTGGCGTTGGAGCGCGCGTTGCCGGTTGCACCGGCGGGCAATTAAGAAAACAGGAAAAGGAAAAAGACTATGGATAAAGATCATGAACAAAAGCGGAAGCAGCTCTGGTGTGATGTGTATGTGGCTTACGTGCAATCAAGCAATTCAACGTGTCAGGATAGCGGGAAACATTGGGCGGATACGGCGCTGAAGCGGTTTGATGAACGATTCCCGCGGCCAGTGCCTGCGGTGGATGAAGATAAAGCGGCGGGCAATTAAGAAAGGAAACATGGGTATGCAATATCTACTGACACAGGCGGAGTTGGATGAGTTGAAGGGGAACAAGGACAAGGTGCTGGAGGAGCGCATTCAGGCGGGGCTGGGGCAGTTGGAAAAGGATCTGCGGCCGTGCATCCGCCCAGATTCGTTTCACCGGGCGGGGATGTTGGAGATCGATATGGAGTCGTATGGCCGGACGGTGCGCAAGTTGATGGCTACGATCCGCGGAGAGACGCCGGAGCAGAAGGAAGCGGTGCGGAAAAACGGGTAGTTGATTGGGAGACACGGAACAAACCGCCCCGGAAGGGGCTGATGAAGAAAGAGAAAGACAAAGTACCATGGCGAAAGTTCAAATGGCGGAGCCTGATTCGGCTCACGGACGAGGCGCGGCCGGCGCGGTGGTGCTGGCGGCGGGACAAGGTGCAGGGTCGCCCAGCGCTGCTGCTGGTGAGTCCCAGGGGCCCGCGCTGGCAGTTCAAGCTGAACGGGGGAGCGTGGATAAGGAGAATATGAAGGGGGAAACATCGAACATCGAGAGGCCGATCTTGTTCTCGGGGGCGATGGTGCGGGCGATTCTGGACGGGCGGAAGACGCAGACGCGGCGGGTGGTGAAGCTACAACCAGTGCCCGATCCGGCGCGGGCGGTTCAGTGGGATACAGACAAAGCCATGTACGCTTGGGAGTCCAACAGTGGTAAAATGGGCATCTTTCACCCGCATACCTTCAAATGTCCATACGGCCAACCCGGCGACCGGCTTTGGGTGAAGGAGACGTTTCAGGAGGTGCTGGATGTGAAGCCCAATGGCCGTGGACACAGTTGGGACTACAAGAGCACGCGGTTTGTGTATGCCGCTGACGGGCCCAAGGAGTTTCGAGGTAAGTGGAAGCCGTCGATCTTCTGCACGCGGAAGGCTTCGCGGATCTTGCTGGAGATTGTGAGTGTGCGGGTGGAGCGGGTGCAGGAGATCACGGATGCGGATGCGATCGCGGAGGGGGTGGTGCGGTTCATCGGATATTACTCACCTGCTGGGCTGGTGAATGGCTCGTTGCATTGTGATCGCTACGCACGGCTTTGGGATAGCATCAATGGGAAGCGGAAGGAGGGGAAGCCGGATTACTCTTGGGCGGCAAATCCTTGGGTGTGGGTGGTCAAATTTCGGCGGGTTGAAACGGAGGGGGCACGATGAATGTGACGCCGGAATTGGTGAATCATCCGCGGTTTCATGGGCTGCAGACGGCGCTGAAGGCGGCGGGGTATCCCGGGCTGGCGATGGAGGTGCTGGTGCGGCTCTGGGGACATTGCCAGGTGGCGCAGCGGGGGGAGAATTGGGGGAAAAAAGACCCGCTCTACATCGAGGCAGTGGCGCGTTGGGAGGGAAAACAGGGTGAATTGTTCAAAATTCTCACCACGGACTTCTTTGGCGAAGGGCCTTGGGTGCGGGTGGATAAGCGGGGGATTGTGTCGGTGGTGAATTGGGAGAAGCACAACGCGAAGCTGGTAAGTGCTTGGAAAAATGGGGTTTACGGTGGGCGTCCACCTAAGAAACAGGAGGTTGAACCAAGCAAACCGAAGGTTATCCCAAGTAAAACCCATGGGTTTCCGGTGGGTTCCTCGCGGGATAAGCTATTAGATAGGAGTGGAGTGGATAGGAGTGGAGGTACTAATACACCCCCCCCAGCGGGCGGGTTGCACCCGCAGGCCAATCAAGGGGAGAAGGCAAAAGAGGGCGGCGGGGCCGTCTCGAAGGAGTATCATTGGCCGACTTGGGCGGAGTGGAAGGCGGCGGGGGAGATGGAGTCGCTGACGACGGAGCAGATCCAGATGGAATGGGATAACCAGGAGCGGAAGCCGGCGGCGGAGCGGTGGCGCGGGATCGATGTGGAGCGGTTGCGGCATCACGCGGCGTTCGTGCGGGAGCAGCGTCGGATGCGCGGCACGTTTGTGCGCGGGCCGGGGTCTGAGGTGCCTAAAAATGGGCCGCAAAATGCGACGGCCATCCGTATCGGGAAGGAGAATCGGGCGAAGGAGTTGGAGCGGTTGATCGGGGAGCATGTGGCGAATCATCAGAGTGAATATGCGGTGGCGGAGCCGACGGAGAAGGAGCGGCTGGATTTGTCGGCGATGCGGCAGGCGTTGTCGGAGTTGCGGGCCGAATTGGCGGCCGGGTAGGCCGGTTGCACCGGCGGGCCAATGGAAAAACAGGAACAGCTAAAAATCGAAAGGTAAAAACTATGAGCGGAAACAATGAGAACGGGAAGTTGGTGGATTTTGAGCGGGCGGCTTTGGCGCAGAAGTTGGTGGATCTGCACGCGAAGGTGAAGGGGGATATGGGTGAGCGGTGGGAAGGGGCGACGGTGATGGAGCGGTTGTGCATCGGGGCGATGATGGACGCGACGGGGGAGAAGAATCCGCTGACGGCGGTGAAGCCGTTGGTGAAGAAGTTCTCGGCGGCGGGGATCGATCCCATGATGTGGATGGTGACGGCGGTGGATATGCAGTCGTTGCACGACGGGCCTATGGGGGAGTAGTTGCACTACGGGCCAATTTTTAACCGCGGAATACGCAGAATACACGGAAAGGGAAACAGGAATTATGAACGAGCATGAGGATTGGAAGAAGTCGCGGCGGCGGAAGCAGCAGCCGAGTGTGGATTTGTCGAAGTTGGATCGGCTGCCGCCGCATTCTTTGGAGGCGGAGCAGGGGGTTTTGGGGTGTTGTCTGCTGGAGCCGAAGGGGGCGATCAATCTGGCGGGGGAACGGTTCAAGCATACGGTGGAGGTGTTTTATGATCTGCGGCATCAGGTGCTGTTCACGCATCTGCTGGCGATGCAGAAGCATGGGGAGGTGGTGGATCTGATCACGGTGATGCAGCGGCTCTCGGTGGCGAACCAGTTGGAAGAGATCGGCGGGGTGGGGTATCTGAACGAGTTGCAGGATCGGGTGCCGAGTGCGGCGAATCTGCCGGCTTACCTGGATACGGTGTGGGAGCGGTATCAACTGCGGCGGGTGTTGCAAACGGCGGCGCGGGCGCAGGCGCTGGTGTATGAGCCGGAGATGCTGGACGGCAAGCAGCAGGCGCTGGAGCAGGTGCTGGATACGATCGAGAAGGAGTTCATGGCGTTCACGGCGTTGCGGACTTCCAAAAAGGAGTCGAGCGCGGAGGAGCTGACGATCGCGACGATGGATGAGATCGAGGAGTATCAGCGGGGGAAGGGCGCGATGCGGGGGTTGTCCACGGGGTTTGCGTATCTGGACAAGATGCTGTGCGGGATGCAACCGGGGCAGTTCATCATCGTGGCGGCGCGGCCGGGCTTTGGTAAAACGAGCCTGGGGATGAATGTGGTGGAGCATGTGGGGCTGGATCTGCGGGTGCCGTGCGGGGTGTTCTCGCTGGAGATGACGAAGGAGGAGTTGTGGAGCCGGCTGATGTTCCAGCGGGCGCGGGCGGATTATCAGCGGTATCGCACGGGTTACCTGACGAGTGATGACACGGAGAAGTTACCGGCGGTGGCGAAACAGCTTTTGGTGGCGCCGATCTGGGTGGATGACGAGGCGAGTATCAGCATCATGGAACTGCGGAGCAAGGCGCGGCGGATGGTGCAGGAGCATGGGATCCGGCTGATGATGGTGGATTACGTGCAGTTGATGAAGGGGGAGCGGGGCAAGCATTACAATTCCCGGGCGGATGAGCTGACGGATGTGAGCAACGGGCTGAAGGCGTTGGCGAAGGAGTTGCGCATCCCGGTGCTGGCGTTGGCGCAGTTGAATCGCGAGGCGGAGAAGGAGAGTCGCAAGCCGCGGATGAGTGATCTGGCGGATTGCAGTGCGCTGGAGAAGGACGCGGATGCGCTGATGTTCATCTGGGAGCCGAAGTTGAAGGATGAGCAGCAGCGGGAGGTGGTGCAGCAACTGGGTGGGGATTGGAGTAATTGGAGTCACCGGCGCAATGTGTTCGTGGCGAAGCAACGGAACGGGCCGACGGGGGATTGTGAGATGATCTTCCGGAAGAGTTGCATGCGGTTCGAGCAGTATAAACGGAATGCGGCAGCGGTGCGGGGGGCGGAAGAAGAAGAGGATTGAACAGAAGAGCGCGAAGGAAGCGAAGATGGAATTAAGCATGGAAATACATTCAGCAACGGCAAAGGAGCACCTTTGCCCTACCGGGGTGGGGAAGGAGCGGCGGGCGTTGTTGCGGGCGACGCCGCATCCGCTGGTGCCGTGGGAGTTTACGGAGGCGGATGTGGCGAATGCGCCGGAGCACGTATTGCCGCAGATCTTGCAGGCGTATCATAAGCGGGAGGAGTTGATCCGGCTGGCGAGTGATGAGGGGAATCCGTTCTTGTACGGGTTTGATCTGCCGCATTGGCGGGATGCGGATCGTGAATTGCGGCGGCCGGATATGAAGGGGCAGTATATCGGGGGCGGGAAGCGGGCGACGAAATCGGAGCGGGCGGCGAAGCGGATGGTGCAGGCGGCGATGGCGTTTCCGAAGGGGCGCATGTGGTGCATGCAGGGCTCGGAGAAGACGAGCATTGCGGAGCAGCAGTCGCTGATCTGGAAGTATCTGCCGCCGGAGATCAAGGCGTTGAACGGGAAGAAACGGCACGGGGCGGCGAAGATCAATTACTCGCAGGATGGCGGGTTCACGGATCGGATTTTGGTGCTGCCGAATCGGACGGAGATGCATTTCCTGACGTATAACCAGGATTACAAGGAGTATCAGGGCTGGCAGCTCGGGGCGCAGTTGTCGATGGACATGGAGGATGCGATGGCGGATCGGGCGGAGCTGATCAACTTGGGCGCGTGGCTGGATGAGGATGCGACGTGGGAATGGGTGAACACGGTGCGGTTGCGGTGCACGACGCGGAATGCGAAATGGATCTGGACATTCTCGCCATTGATGGGGATCACGACGGCGATCAAGGAATTGATCGGGGTGGCGCGCACGACGGAGAGCAGGCCGGCGGAGTTGTTGAGCGAGCAGCGGCGGTATGTGGATGATTGTCCACCAGGGCATATGCCGTACGTGCAACAGGCGGGGACGCCAGGGGTGAGTGTGTTGTATTTTCACACGATCTTGAATCCGTTCCCGCCGAATTATGAGAACGTGCGGGAGGCGCTGCAGGGCAAGCCGGAGTCTCAAATAATGCAGGATGCGTATGGGTATGCGACGGATACGAAGCATCGCGCGTGCCCGATGTTCGGCCAGGTGCATATCGTGAAGCCGGGGCAGTTGCCGATGGTGCGGTTAAATGTGATGGTGCAAGATCCGGCGGGGAATCGTAACTGGTGCGCGATCTGGGTGGCGGTGTCGTCGCAGCGGGCGAGCAATGGGAAGCATAAGAAATACATTTATCGGGACTGGCCGAATGCGCAGGCGTATGGGGCTTGGGCGGTGCCGTCGAGTAATCCGAATCAGTTTGATGGGGATCGAGGACCGGCGCAGCGGTCGATGGGTTACGGCATTTTGCAATACAAGCAGGAGTGGCTGGCGCAGGAGCGGGTGTTGCCGACGGGCAAGCGGTTGGACGGGACGGATGAGGTGGATCCGTATCGGGTGAAGCTGGCGGCGGAGGCGAAGGAGCGGGAGGTGGTGGTGCAGGAGGTGATCGGGGAACGGTTCATCGATCCGCGGGCGGGGCGGGATGCGAAGATCAGCGAGGATGGGGGGACATGCATCATCGATCTGCTGGGTGCGGAGCAGCGGGATGGGAAGTCGGGCGAGGTGATCGGGCCGGTGATGGATGTGCAGCCGGCTAAAGGGCTCAATGAGCGGGAAGGGTTATCGGCGATCAATGAGATGCTGCATTACGATAAGAAGCAGGATCTGGATGGGGTGATGAATTGTCCGGAGCTGTATGTGAGCGAGGAGTGTGAGCAGGTGATCTGGGCGCTGTCGAATTATACGGGGACGGGTGGGGAGAATGCGGGGTGCAAGGATATCATGGATCTGCTGCGGTATCTGGCGACGGCGGATGTGCAGTATTACGATGCGACGGTGAGGGCGGCGTGGGGTGGGGGGTCTTATTAGCCGGTTGCACCGGCAGGCTTATATGAACCGTTTACCTTGACGGGGGGAGTATAGTGCGGGTTGGTCTGTCTTTCTGTCTGATTGATTTTAGAGGGTTTCTTATGGCGACTGAGAATTATCGTGATCCGCTGGCGGAGGCTTCGATGAAGCCGAAGTTGAAGGAATTGATCCAGCAATTCCAGGGCTGCACGCCGTACACGTCGAACGGGTGGAATCGGCTGACGTTCAATGAGCGGCAGCGGTTGAATATCTGGGCGAATCAATGGGCGGACGGGAAGAAGCGTTCGACGGGGGATCATCAGGCATTTCCGTTTGACGGGGCAAATGATCATCGGCCGCTCACGGCGGATGAGCTGGTGAATGAGGCGGTGGATATCTGCACGACGGGGTTCACGCGGGCGCTGGGGCGGCAGATGGCGGGGCAGAAGGAGGAGAGCCAGTATGCGCTGAAATTGCTGGGCTGGCTGGTGAATGACAAGCTGGTGCATCGGTTGCAGAATGAGGTGGAGTTGTCGGCGCAATACATGCACACGCTGGGCTGGGTGATGCTGCATCCGACGTGGGATCTGGAGATCGAGTATCAGCGGCGGACGGTGACGCTGGAGGAATTGATGTTTTTGGTGGGGCAGATGCCGCAAGGGAGCATTCCGCAAGATCTGCCGGCGTTGATCCTGGACGAGACGATGGATGACGTGACGGCGCCAGCGATCCAGCAGATTTACCAGGTGTATGCGGTGGCGCAGGTGAATGCGGTGGCGGATGTGGAGGTGCCGGAGATGAAGTTGGCGAAGGCGAAGCGGGCGGTGAAGGAGTTGCGCGAAGAGGGGCAGACGGAGGTGGCGCTGCCGTATGTGTGCCGGAATGAGCCGATGGTGTATGCGTTGAAGCCGTGGGAGGATGTGTTCATCCCGGGCGATTGCACAGATATCCAACGGGCGAGCGTGGTGTATCATCGTGAATGGCTGACGGAGCAGGATATGCGCGCGAAGGTTCGCACGGAGGGCTGGAATGCGCGCTGGGTGGATGAGGCGCTGAAGTTCAAAGGCAAGTTCTCGAGCTGGGGCAATAACTACGCCTATGCGGAGATGCCGACGAGCATCGTGACGGCGATGCAGGGGACGGGGCCGGGCACGAGCTGGACGCAGACGGAGACGGGCAAGGATGGGTTGGTGGAGGTGGTGCATGCGGTCTATAAGGCGCTGGACAGTGATGATATCCCGGCGGTGTATCATACGGTTTTCCATGTGAGTGTGGCGGATTCCTACGCGCTGCATGAGATCATGGACACGCCGGAGGGGAAGATCCCGTATGTGGCGGGCCAGCGGGAGTTGTGGAATCGACTGATCACGAGCAGCCGCGGGGTGCCGGAGATCGTGAACACCTGGCAGCGGGTGGAGAAGGTGACGGTGGACGGGGTGGTGGATTACACGAGCGTGGCGGTGTTTCCGCCGCTGAACGTGTATCAGAACAGCGTGGGGGCACGTTACAAATTTGGGCCGGGGGTGCAGAACACGGTGACGCCAGGCAAGGAGCCGGGGTTCCTGAACATTCCGCAGGTGGGCTTGCCGTGGGCGTTCAATCTGCTGGAGGTGAATGAGAAGAAGATTGATCGTTACTTTGGGCGGCGCGGGCCGAATGTGGATCCGACGGTGAGTGACACGAAGAATCAGGGCCGGGTGAATCGCTTTCTAATGATGTGGACGCAGGCGTTGAAGATGGCGCTGGGGTATTGTCGCATGTACATGCCAGATGCGGAGTTCGCCAAGATCACGGGCGCGCCGGAGGGCTGGCTGGAGAAGCGGCGCAAGCAGCAGAATCTTTTCGATGCGCAACTGGGCTTTGATGTGCGGGAGCTGGATCCGGAGTTCGTGAAGGGGATGTTGCAGACGGTGAATGAAACCGTGATCCCGACGGATGTGGGCGGGGTGGTGGATCGCGCGAAGTGGACGAAGATGCAACTTCAGGCGACGAATCCGACGTGGGCGAGTGAGTTGATCCAGGATGGGAAGCAGGCGAGCCAACAGATCTTCCAGCAGGTGCAGCAGGATCTGGCGCTGATGGCGCTGGGGAATGAGCCGCAGTATGTGGAGCTGGACCCGGCCGCGGGTGCGAAGCTGCAGTATGCGCAGCAAATCATCGCGGCGAATCCGAAGTATCAAGAGGCGCTGCGGAGTGATCCGCAATTTTTCAAGCTGGTGCAGAAGTACGCGGAGAATCTGATGATGAGCCAGAAGCAGGAGGAGAACAAGACGGTGGGAAGGATTGGGGTGCAGCCGGGGCCGGAGGTTTAACCACAGATACACACAGATAAACACAGATTAGGGAAGGGGAGGAAATTATGTTTAGCATTTTTAAGCGGGAACGGAAAGAGACGGCGGTGGAGCGGGCGTTGCGGGAGGAGTTGGAGTTGGTGAAGGGGGAGCGGGATATGACGCAGAAGACGCTGCAGTTTGTCCGAAAAGAATTTGAACAGAAGCTCGCGGAGGCCGGGAAGGAGTTCGATCAGGTAAGGCGGGAGAGGGATGCTTACTGGAGGAGCATTGGGGAGTTGGGTGACAAGGTGAAGGAGTTGCAGGAGCAAGCGAAGGAGGTGGAAGAGTTGCGGCGCACTGAGCAGATATTGCGAGCGGAGATCATTCTCTTGGTGCGGTCGGAGCGGTTGAAAGATGTGCAACTGGATCCGCTGGTGGTGAGCATGGGGCTGGCGGGGGTGACGGCGGAGACGGCGTGGTGGAAGGCGCTGCATAGTATTCTCAACCAGGAGATCATGCTGGCGCGTGATGCGTCGGTGCAGCCGAATCTGGCGAGTGAGACGCGGCATTATAATGCGGGGCGGTGTGCGGGGTTGGTGGATCTGCAGGCGACGTTGCTGGGCGCATGGGCGAGGGAGCAGCAGGTTGCACCTGCGGGCCAATAAAGATTTGTGGGGGTGGTGACCTTGACACGGTACGGGGTTCAGGCTTTATGTGAGTAGTCGGTTGCAGTGGGTTCTTTCTGTTTCCTTCCCACGCGCAAACGAGAGTTGTTGTAGATGGCGGCGGTCCTGTTTCCCACGCCGCGCCGGTTGGTAGCCGGCGCGGCAGCAGGATCTCCGGAGAGGAATACCAAGGAAACTGTTTCTACGCCTCTTGCGGCGGTTAACAGCATGATCACAAACACACAGCCCGGGGCGTCCACGTCCCGGCCCGGAGTCGCAGCCCCCGGGTCCAAATCAGGCGCGTCAGAGGCCAGTGGCCAGCAACAGAGCACTGGGCCGACATCAACCGAGAGTCTACGCGAGTCAATTTTGGCGTCCTTAACAGGACACGAACTGACTGCGGCTCCAGCAGCCAAGGCCGACAAAACGGAATCATCCGCGGCCAAAGCGAAAGGAGCAG
>Ga0181343_1000727_pt1 | contig 13841 bp, 8 predicted proteins | sample Su13VDMLBSD_FD_130110 | JGI IMG/M metagenome (GOLD analysis project Ga0181343, IMG submission 130110) | Freshwater viral communities from Lake Michigan, USA - Su13.VD.MLB.S.D | ecosystem: Environmental > Aquatic > Freshwater > Lake | place: USA: Michigan | collected 2013-07-15 | reverse complement strand
TCTAATGTGATCTGGTCAGCAACATCATCACCCAAACGTGAACGAATCAAGTCCATCACATACTTGGCAGCGTCTTTAAACTTGTAGTAACCCAGACGGAAGGCCGCATCAGTCAACCTTGTCAAGATAGGAATAAGCTTTTGCTCTTCCTCGGGCATCATGTTTAGGCGTGTGCCCTTAGTGATCAGCATTGAAAGATCACCCAGCGCGGCTTCTAAATCGTCCTGCGCTGTCTGTTTACCCTTTTTAGTCTGCAAAGATTTAAGTTCAGCCTCCTTTGCAATACGCATTGGAGTACCTTCTTTCTCAGCCTGTACTTCTTTGAGCTTGGACTCAATCTTCTTGTCAATGTCTTTGTCAATAACGATAGGTTTGGGAGCTTGAACGGCAGGCTTCTGCTTTTTCATAGCCTCTCTGGCTTCATCAAAGCCACTCTTTTCACCCAGCAGTTCACTAAGCCTGTTAATTTCAGCGGTGATCTCTGGAGTGCTGCCCTCACGCATCTCTTTCATCAAGAGTTTGCCACGCTGTTTGTTGATTTCTACTCTGTCAATGGCTTCTGGCGCTACAGCTGCAGGCGGTGCAACTGGCGCAGCTTCTGCCACAGGGGTAGGCACAACCACTGGCTTGGGCGCTTCTACTGGCTTGGCCTTGGGCTTGTTGGCCGCAATGAACGTATCAACCACTTGATCCATTTGCTCAGTGGTCATAGACGCTGGAGGTGGCATTCTCTCGCCACGCTTCATAGCCTCTACGCCTTTAAGACCCTCTGTTGTCCTGTGCTGTTCTTCGGCCTGCTTGATGGTGTCCATCAAACGCTGACCCATTGGAGTCGTATTCTTGCCTTGGATAAGACCGTTATCAGTCAGCCAATTACGGGTTTGCTCTGGCAGTTTGTCAGCCACACCTTGCCAGCCATCAATGATTCCATTAAAGATTTCAGGCGTACTTGGGCGCTCTTTGGCTGTAGGCTCTGGTAAAACTTCTTTAAGTAATTGCGTAGATGGCGGCTCTTCAATAGCGGGTGCTTCAGGAGCTACAACTGGCTCTTCAATTACAGGAGCTTGCGCAACAGGTGCTTCAACTATAGGTTCTTGAACTATAGGCGCTTCAGCCACAGGGGCCTTTGGCATATTATCAGTGATAATATCAGGCTCAGTTGCGGCCAGTGCTTCCTTAAGCATGGCATCCATGTCTTGAGCTGGCTGATCTTCCTCGGCCACTGGTTCTACAGGGGTAGCGACAGGGGCTGGGGTTGGAGCAACAGGCTTGGGTGCCAAAGCAGTAATACCCGCTTCTGGGGCAGGAGGCGCTGGCTGTGGAGCTAGAGTTGCAATGCCTTCTGGTGGAACTTTTACCGCTGGAGCTTCTCTTTTAAATCCACGGGCAGCTGTAGCACCAGAGCCCATAGCAGCGCCGGTCACAACACCCATACCAGCAGCTTCAGGAACACCTTCTAAAAGAGGCCTGTCCAAAGCAAAGTTCATCCACATTGTTTCTTGTGCAGACTGCGGCATCTCTTCAAAGACGCCCTCAGTAATGCCTGATCCTATGGCTCTTAAAGCAAATTCTTTAACCGTCTTAGGAGGGGCTTGAGTAGCTGCCGTACTTACTCGACCTGTAGCTAACAATGTATCAAGGTCATCAAGGCCAAGCTTTTTAGCCAACTTACCGCCAGCCGCACCAAAGGCCGCTGTGCCTACGCCGGATCCAACGGCAGACACAACTTGCTTACCAGATAACAACTTATCTTCTGTCTGTTGGCGAATCTGCTCTGCAGCCGCGCCAGCACCAAGCAGGCCTTCGCCTGCAGCACCGGCCAAGTAAGGAGCAACGCCCGGAGCTGCCTTCATCAATCCCCTAGCAACAGCCGCACCACCAATCATCTGGGGCAGGGACTCACCCACTGACGTAGCAATAACACTTGGGTTTTGAATGGCTGCACCAATTGTTGGCAGGAATCCTTGAGTCTGCTTAACTCTGCGATTTGCCGCTTGCTGGGCTTCAGACAGGTAAGTGTCAAGAATATCTTTGGCTTCTTTGGGCTTGTATCCAGCCTGCTCTAAGAGCTTGCCGGCATAACCCATACTTGGTATGTCAGCCAAACCAACAAACGCTTCTGGTAGGCCAATAGCGCCCTTAAGGAAGGTAACTCCGGCATCAATGACTGAGCCGCCAAACGTCCTGTCGTAACCTTTTGCTTCTCTTGCCGCGACTTGTTGCAGATACTCATCCGCAGTCATGGTGTTGGCCGCGCGTGGGGCAACCGAAGCAATACCGCCCGGCTGTTCAGTAGGAGCGTTTTGAATAACTTCCCATTTATTACCAACTAAATACGCCGTATCCCCTTTTTCATTTTTAGCAACTTGTGCTGGAGGAATCCATTGGTTATCAACAAGGAACAACACCTCCCCAGTCTGAGGATTAACGGCACGTTGCATAATGAAATCCTAAATTATTTGACGGGAATAAATCCAGGTGGTGGGGGGATCGTACCCGGAGCTGGTTTGCCAGATAGTTTATCCAACCAAGACCTAGTATCTACAGGTGGCGCTGTAGATTTTAATCTTTCTCGCGCAGTAGGTGCAGCTAATTTTGCATCAGCAAATGCCGCATTTCTAATTGAATCCAACACATCCTGAATAGCCTCAAACTCAGGGTCAGCTGGAGCAAATTCAGCTTGACGTTTGAGCATGGTTCTGTACTGCGGATCGTTGTTCAACGCAGTCATGACTTTTGTAAGCTTCTTGTCGTCAGCTGTAGGTCTATCTTCACGATCTTGCTCAAACTTTTTAAGAGCTAAATCATGTGCGCGTTTTTGGTTTGCTTCTACTGCAGAGTAATGTTGTGCTTGACGCGCATCTCTGTTTGTATCTCTAACTGCAGTCTGTTCATCTCGGCGGCGAGCTTCTGCCAAAGTAAGTGTTTCTTTAGCGCGCATACCTTGCAGCTCGGCAATCTTACCCTTACGAGCTTCAACGGCAGCCTTGTACTTCATGCCATCTTCAACACGGCCTTCAGCAAACGCACGTTGCATATTATCAACGTCAGACTGCAGCTTGGCCATCTCAATGGTCTGAGCACGTTCAATGGCAGCCTGTTCTTGCTGGCGCTTATAGTCTTCAGCTTGAGCTGCGCTATATGTCTTGCCAAAGCCCAAGAAAGCTTCACCAGCACCAGAACCTTTACGGCCACGGGTGCCTTCAGCTGCATTCATCAAAGCATTGGCCAATGTAGCCAGACCCTGACCAGATTGACGCTCTTGGAATTGCTGTTTTTGGGCTTCGTTCTGACCCTTCAAAGTACCCATCAAGCCAGTCATTGCTTCGCCGGGAGCCTTGTTTAAATAGGCAGCCATCGAAGGATCTTTGGCAATAAGAGCTGCGCGTTCGTCTTCACGACTCACTGGCATTGGTAAATCGGTTTCACCTTTGAGCTGAGTCTTCATAATGTCGGCGGCTTCTTGCTCTGGCAAAGGAACCAAACCCTCATCAGCAAACGCAACTATTCCACCGGGAGCGTAGTTAAAACGCTCTGATCGCATAGGCAGATTGGTTAATCCACCGCCAGCCATACCTTGAGGCGCCATCTGTGGAGGCGCTTGTGGAGGTGCTTGCTGTGGCATACCTTGGGGCGGCATTGGGGGGCGCATACCTTGAGGAGCGCCTTGGGGCATTTGGGGCATACCCTGCGTAATGCCCTGTGGCTGCATAAACTCCTGCTCAAGCTGCTCTTTAACAGATTGCTGCGGAGGTTCAGCTGCGCGCTTTTCCATCTGCTTGCGGCGGTTCATTTCACCTAGCGCAAGGTATGGAGGCACCATAGGATTTTGCCCGTTCGCATAGCCCATGATGGCCTGCGTAGGCATATCTTTTAAGTGTTCGTGAATTTGTATAAGGTTCATGGTGCTGGCCCTAAATCGAGTCCAAATCCTTTAAGTAACTGACCCACATCTTTGTATCCAAGGTTAGTAGCAACGGCTGCACCGCCACCCAAACCAGCCAACAAAGTGCCAAGACCGCTTAGACTTCCAGCGGTATTCTGAACAGACTGTACAGGTAAACCCTGAAGCATAGACTGCTGGAACTGAAGCATTTTCTGTGGATAGTCACGCTGTGCATTGAACTCATTAAGGTCAGCTGTAATGCCCTCTTGTTCAATACCGCGCTGAGTAGCACCTTGCTGGGCAATCAACTCAGCCAGACCTTTAGCCTGACCTTGCTCAGTGTTGAACTGCTGCATGGCTTTATCGTAAGCATTTGCATAGCCTTGACCAATAGTTTTATTCTGCTCCATCATAAGATTGCGGTTGTTCTCCGCATTCATAATTGCTTGACGGCCACCACCGTATGCGCCAGCTTGAGTAAGCTTGGCATTGGTTCCCATGTTAGTGATTTCGTTCTGGCGGCGCAGCTCATCCAACTGTGGGGTTAGCACAGCCTGCAGATACGGGTTCATGTAGTTAGCAGCAACACCAGTAGGGCCAGCTGGTGCAGCTCCGGGCGCAGCGTTTGGGTTTGGCAGCTGATAGGCACCAGTAGAACTAAATGTATTTCCAAGCTGAGATGGAAAGTTAAGACTTCCCAGACCTTGAAACACATTACTCTGCAGACCTGACTCGCCCGCAGTCATTGGGCCTTGATAGACCTGATACGGCTGGGCTGCCAGTGCTTGGGTCTGACCCAGCATTTGAGTTACATAAGGCGCTGCCCAATCAGACAAAATACCAGAGTTAGTTGCTCCGGACGAGGGGGAGCCCATTGCTCCGGGTGCTGATACTGTTGACATATATTTTCCTTAAGCTGGAAGATGTTTATCTGCCCGTGTATTGGCAGCAATATTTTTAGCTTTTCTGCGTGACTTCTGGATGCGATCCATCATTGCATAAAGCTTACGAGCGCCAGCTTCTGTTGAGCCATTGCCCAGTTCAGAAACAATACGAGCAGGTACTACAAACTCACCATCGGCCAAGCGGGCTGGCTGTTTGTTGTTAATTGATGCGGGGATGGAGTCTGACACACCATCGCCGGGGCCACGGAGCAAGCGGCCACCATCTGAGTAACCACCCAGATCAGATATGCCGCCACCCATCATGCCGCCGCCCGCAAACTTTTCTACTACAGTGTTCTCTACTGGAGGAGTTTCTGCGGGTGCTGTGGTTGTAAAGCTTCCAATAGGAGAATACTGCATGGGGCTGAAGTAAGTCACGCCACCAGAGCCCGGACGGCGAGCCAGCATATTAGGGCCCATTGCAGCCTGATAGCGAGACTGAACATTCTCTACCGGCAGTCCAGTAATGCCAGCCATACGCTGCGGATCAATGCCAAACTGGTTCATGCCGCGAGCCACTATGGCATCTGTCATGCCGGGGCGTGTAACATAGTTACGAATCTCTTCATCACTAGGCTTGTATGTACTGCGAGGGCCTGTAAGTGGTACTGCGTACTGCTGGCGAGAAGCCATGAGCTGGGGGATCTTTGCAGAAGACCCGCCTCCACCACCTTGATTCATCAAAGAGTTAATCAAAGCACCAAGACCAGCTGCACCGGCGTATTTGGCTAGACCGGAAGCTTTTAAGGCAGCGGGTAAGCTTGGTGAATTTAGGTTGTACGTTTTACCAGATGGATCAGTCCATTTACCATTGGAATATTTCCAGCCGGCCATGGACTCGGCGTTTGTGCCTGAGTTAGATTCACCAAGACCGCCTTGCCATTCGCCAGTAACGGCATCAATACCACCGCCCTGCCATGGCTGAATCTCTTCACCATAGTTATAGGCCATGTAATTGCCAAGTTCGTTTTGGGCTGTGCTATCCCAGCCGCTATCCAGATCCCAGTTAATTTCGTCCATATTTATCCTAACAATCTCATTAATTCATCCATGGTCACGGTGTCTTCTTTCTGACTGAGGATTTTTTGCAGCATTGCTTCGGCGTCATTTTCCTCTGTTCTTGCCGGTTGTGCAACGGGCGCTTCAGCTCCGGGTGCACTTACACTTAATTCTCGATATGGAGTCTGCTGCAAACGACCACCCGGGCCAACTTGCTGCCTCTGGGTGCCAAACTCTTTACCATAGTAAAACACATTTGCTAATGGTGGTGGCGTAGCATCAGCAGCTCCACCGCCCACACCGCCAGTTGGAGTTTCTGGCGTTTTAGTAGTTGGTGTTTTGGGTGTTGGTGTTTTGGGTGTAGTAACTGGCGTAGTGACCACAGGAGTTGTAACAGGGGTAGTAACTACGGGTGTTTCAACCACTGCCGGCTGGCCAATTACATCACCAACAGTAACGTTACCCGGATTAGTAATTACATCAAACGTCCCATCTGGTTTTTGAACCAGCACGGTGTCATCCTCTCTATCCACACTGACAACTACCGATGTACTTACTGCCGGATTTGTAGCCACATCAGCAGCTACGGCGGCGTTATTGGCTGTGCTAGTGGCTGCATTGGTGGCGGCAGCAGCATTTGTTGCAACGTCAGCGGCAGCAGCAGCGTTTGTAGCAGCATCCGCAGCCGTAGCCGTATTGGTTGCAGCTGCTGCATTTGACGCCACATTTTGAGCCGTAGCCGCCGCCGCTGCTGCGTTGGTTGCTGTGCTGGTTGCTGCATTTGTAGCCGCAGCTGCGTTAGTGGCTGTGGCAGCGTTTGTAGCCGTAGCTGCGTTGGCTGCAGCGTTTGTTGCAGTATCCGCCGCCGTAGCAGCTGTTGCAGCAGAGTTCACAGCTGTATCTGCAGCCGTACTGGCAGCCGCGCTTACAGCGGTATTTGTAGCCGCAGTAGCCGCCGTGGCCGTGGCTGCATTAGTGGCTGTAGCCGTACCAGTTGCAGCGTTTACCGTGACAGTTGAGCCAACTTGAACGTCACCAGAAATGTTTACAACTTGGCTGCTGCCGGTTGAATCCGCAACAATAGCCTTACCGGAAGCCGCATCTACCGACACTACAGTAGCCGTATTAGCCGCCGTATCTACTGTTTTACCTGTGGTTGTGGCCGTGTTTGTATCGGCATTTACATTGACAACACTGCCAACTTTGACATTACCAGTAACACTGACCACATCTGTATTGCCTTTGGAGTCCATGACTACAGCAGTGCCCGCGCCAGTGTCTACAGAAATTACAGTCGATGTGTCAGATTTACCGGTCAGATTAGCTGGCTTACCCGTCATGTCGGTAATGATGTCGCCTAACGTTACTTCATTGGTTTCGTTTCTAGCGGTAATTTTGGTTGCTAAAGATATTGCAACATCGTTTGTAACGTTTAAGCCAAGATCCGACATCATCTGCTGGGCAGCTTCAGCAGTAATGTTGGATTCAGTTGCTACAACTACGTCAACACCAGTCAAATTAGATGGCAGGAAACTACCCAGCACATCCATGCCGGCATTATTCTCTTGAGCAAACAGAATGGAAGAGCCAACCGTCATGCTTGTGCCGTCAGCGTTTGTAGCTATTGGCGTACTGGCATTGACAGTCGTAGCGTCAATATTGCTATTGCCATCAAGGACTTGCTGCAGGGTTACGTTATTACCCGAGTAATCCCTGCCAATCACAGCGCTAGTGTCAACGACCGTGTTTGGTGTGGCCATGGCCGTCTGTACTGTTCCACCAATCGTAGACTCAAAGATGCCATTCGTTATCGCCTTACTCCAACTAGCTTTTGTTGGATCTACAACGTATTGAGTGGAATAGTTCTGGGCCGCACCAGAGATAAACTCCGATACCACACCGGCTGCTGTATTGGTTGCATATCCAGCGCCAATGCTTTTAAGAGACTTCTCTGCAAAGTTCTTCATGATCGGGCCGATTAAGGCCTTATCAGCAAAGTAGTCTGGCACCATCTCGGCCACAGCATTAATAGCGGCGTTAATGTAAGACTTGTCTTTGGCAACATCTATAGAGTCACCGCGCGCAATAGACTTTTGGTAGGCTTCTTTACCAGCAGCTCCAAAGGTTTCAGCGAACGATCCTACAAGGCTGGTCGTACCGGCAATAAACTTTCCACCCATTTGCACCGCAGCAGACCCACCACCAGTCAACAAGGCCGCAGCAATCTGAATGGCTGTTTCTGGCAGCTCTTCTACAAACTCGGAGCCAGCAATGTCAAAGAACCCAAGCGGGTTTTTCTTGATAGCTGAACCAATAATGGCGGTTTTCTCAAAGAAATTATCTGTGTTATCTGCTTGGGCTAGACTTTGTGTAAGTCTGGTCTTCTGTACATCTAAACCATAAACATCTTTACTCTTAGCGTATTCAGCAATCTCTTTGCCTAGTTTGGTGGCTGCATTCTCATAGTTAAAGTCACCCGTAAGTTGGGCATACGTTTCGCCGGCATTTGAGATAAGGCTGGCTGCACCCCTAGCAGTTGTGCCCAGAGCCTGAAGCGCAAATGTATTAAGGTTTTGAGCAACACTGCGCTCACCAGCTTCTACCAAACGCTGAGTTTCGGCAGCTGATTCATTGGGTGCATTACCTAAAACCAACGTATTATTTAAGTTGGCTAGGCGGGTTGTCTCAGCAGCGCTTTGGTTGGCCGTCACATTACCGGCAACAAGATCAGCATTCTTGTTTAACAAGCGCGTTACTTCAGCATTACTTTGGTTGGCTAAAGAAGCATCAGCTAGAGTCTTATTCTGGGCTAATAGACGAGCTGTCTCAGCTGCGCTTTGATCCACTGCCGCCACTTGCGTTGTTTTGCCAGTAAGGTCTGGGCGCTCTTCTGCTGTAGCGGTCGAATACTCTTTACCGTTGTAAGTAAACGTCTTGCCAGCACCAAGACCTTCACGGGCAATCTTGTAAGCTGCATCGCGAGTTGGGGCGTTTGCTATTTCATTCTGAAGATTTGCTGCCTTGGCGTCTGCAATAGCTTGATCTACAACAGAGCTAGAGGTACCCATTGTGTAGGTCTGGCCACCAAAGGTAAACGTTGTTCCTGTTGGATTACGTTGTTTGGCAAGGTAGGCTGCTTCTTCTGGTGTATCTGCTTCAGCGTTGCCAATAACTGTATTGTTGGCTTTTGCATTGGCAGCTATTTGAGCATCTACGCCTTCAAACTCACCACCAGCAAGATTGGCCGCAGTGTTTGTTTTAAGCGCTTCAGCTTCAAGATCAGCAATAGTTTTTGCAGCATTATTGTTGTCTAATGTGTAAGTCTTATTGTCAAACGTAAACTTATTAAACCCAGCTGCATCTGCAAATGCTGCAGCATCGTTAACCTTACTGGCACCAGACGCATCAATAGTTAGCTGTTTATCTAACTCAGTTGAAATGGCCGCATCTGCAGCCTTTTGTGCTGTTTCGTTTGCTACGTTGTTGGCAGCACTGCTTCCTGCAGTAACTACATCAGAGTTTTGTAAGTTGTTTATTGCAGCAGTAGCCGCAACTACGCTGGAGCCTGTAGCGCCCGCAAATGTTTTAGCCGCAGCTTCAACGCTTCCAGTTGTTGTTAGAGTAGCGGCTGCTGCACCCAGTGCCTTGTTGCCTGTTTCTTCCGTTACAGCTGTGCCAACAACAGAGCCAATAATGGCAACACCAACGTTGTCTAAGTTTCCTGTTACTGCTGCATTGGATACTATTGTTGCGGCATTGTTAACAACTTTCTGCAAGAAAGGATCATCTACAACACCAGATAATGCACTTATTGCGGTATTGCTTACAACTGATGAAACGTTTCCTAAAACTTGAGACTTAATTGTGTTCTCAACAATTTTGTCTAATGGAGTTCCTTGTGCCACTTGTAAAGCAGCATTGGCAATGGCAGTTCCCGTTGTCGTAGATACACCAAGCGTTGCTGCAATTTCGGCGCCTACAACAGGTAAAAAGTATGCTGCTGCTAAAGCCGCAATTTCTTTTAAGCCACTATCAACTTTTTGCGTAACGCCTGTTCGTTCAAACGTACCATCAGCACTGTATTGCTGGTATGTTGAGCCAACAGGCGCTCTATAATTAAGATCGCCAGTAGTTTTTTCTACAAAAATAGTTTGAAGTGCACCAATTTGTTGATCTTCGCCTGAGCCACGTATATCATAGTTAGGCGCAACACGCGTATCTCCTAACGTGACGGAAGAACCTTGTGGTACTGTTGCTGCAACACGAGATAAGATCTCACCTTCAGAAGCGCCAGTAGCCGCAGCCATTTGTGCCGGTGAAACACCGTACGTAGCCATGTTTGATACGATGTCAGCATCACTCATGCCGGGATTAGCAAGCAAAAAATCAATAATTTGTTGACTAGAAACTGCCATTATCCGACCTTCCAGTTAGTTCCATCGGAATATACAGGCACAGCCACTGCGCCTCCTCCTGCTACCGTCGATCCAAACGTAGGCAGTAGTGCATCTGTAACAAAAGACCTTGCACCCAAGCCAGAGGTGACTGCGCTAGGAAGCGTAGCTACAGTGTAATTTGTAAGTGGTGATAAAACTGTCGATGTGACTAACTGCGCCAAAATAGAATCAATCCTATTGAAGTACAAACGAAGCACGTTATTAACTTGATCTTGATACCGAGGCTCATACGCAGTAGGGGCCAGTGGTAAGTTAGGCGCAGCCGCCTGATTCAATGGGTATTCTGACGTAACAGATAAGGTCATGAGTTACCTCTTCTGCCGTCTTGTTTAATGTCAATACGGGTAGAACCCAACTGCCATGTGCAACCAATTTGGTTAGATTCAACCTGAAGAATCATTTGACGGCCTCGCACCCTGACGTACACCTGACCCGTAAACTGCTCAATGACTGTGGTTGATATGCGAGTAACTGTAGCGTTTTCGTTACCGCCGACTGAGATGGGATTGTTATACCCAGAGCCTGAGTTTTGCATGGGGATTAGCGTCATGGTCACTTGCGGGCTGGCCGCAGTAGAACCTCGGAATGTAATGTCTGGGAGCATTCTCCAGACAAAACCAAAGTGATCGCCATCGTCAATGTCAAACTCAGCAGATGCAATTAAAGCATTGATAGCTACCAGCGAAGAGCCTTCTCCATTGTCTACGCCTTGCTCATGGTTTACCAAGTTATAACTATAAGTGGCCGCTAAAGGGTAATCCCTAAGCCCAGAATCCAGCCAAGCTGTACGGCCTAGTTCACCATACGCCCACACACCTTCGTTGTTGTTTTCTACGTAGTTAAAGGTGACGTACTTATCAATAACAGTGCTGGCAGCCGAGCAATAGAACCACCAGATTTCATTGAAGCCCTCATTAGTTCCAGCAAAAACTTGTTGATTTTGCTCAAGGTTAATGTCGCCGTAGATGTACTGACGCAGGTCACAACGTAATGTGTTTAGACGACCATCGTAGACATAGAACTTATCTACGCCCATAAAGTACACCTTACCAGAGGCTACAACTGCGGCGTTTTGACCAATGATAGAAATGTTGTCACCCAATAACTGACTTGACCAAACAATTGGCGGGCCTTGGTACTGTAGTGAATAGATGGATGAATCAGTAAATACTACAATCTCTTGGCGGGTCTGAACTGCTGTAATGATTTCAGAGCCGTGAGATAACTGCAAGCTACCGGCCTGATTGGTTGCGGCAGGAGTCCAATTCGTTACCGACTCTTGATCTGACCAACGAATTAACATTGGGTTTTGAACAGTAGATCCGCCGTACTCGTTTGTACCAAAGCAAAATACAAACCGGCTCGCATCAGACACAAAGATAAAGTTTTGGATCACGGGTACATCTGATGCACCACCAAGCTGGTTCACTACAATTCCTCTTGGTGAGAAACTCTGCGTACCAGACTGAGTACCGGTTGTAGTGATGGCCGCACCACCAAAAGTTGCAGATAAATTGCAGGTTGTTCCACTACTATTTACTACGTAGTAAACCGTGCCAACAACCAAACCAGTCGGCAAAGCGCCCGTGGTGTTTAGCATGACAGCCGTGCCGTTTCGCAAGGTAGTTGTCAGTACGCCGGGAGAAGCAATGGTTACAGTAAAGTCTAAGGCCGTGTAACCAATCTGAGCACTCCAGTAATACATAGGGCCACCACGGGGGCCAAAGACCAAATCTTCACCAAAGTTTTGCTGGCTCCAGATGCGGATGGTGGCATTAGATGTTAAGCCTGTACCCCAGCCTCCAGAACCCCAAGTGCCAGAACCCCAGCCTACCGCAGGGATTTGAATAGATGGGCCAACGTTGATCTGGTACTGCGTTGTAACTGTACCGCCGCCGGGTGAGCCTGCAATAGCTGTAGCATTCGGTACTACAGATATAACTATTGTGTAGCTATTGTCATCAATAATCGTGACTTCAAACTCTTGATTTAATACCGCAGCCGTGACGTTTGTACCGCCACCGCCGATGGCAGATGCACCGCTAAAGGTTACATAATCGCCTGTGATAGCGCCGTGGGCCGTGTCAGTTACTGTTACCGTGGTAGACGCAGTAAGTGTAAACGGATTGGTCAGGGTGGCTGTTTCGCGGATAGGTGTAATGTCATAGTACACACCGCTTTGCTCTAGGTAGAACTTAGAACTTGTGCCAACTCCGACAAGGTTAATGCCCGCTAACGTCACCCAGTTCCACAAAGAACGGCAAATACCAACAAATGCATTGGCTGAAATACGCAGCCAGCCGCCGATCTTTTCAGGCGTACCTTGCCGGAACCGAATTTTGTCGGATATATACCAACCATTCTCGCTGGCATAGCGAGTGTTTTCTTGGTTTACACCGGCTTTCAGGGCTAGTTTTTTAAGCGGCATCGGTCAATCCAGTAGGGCGCACTCAGCAGTGCGGCGTTTTAACAAGCCAGGCAATACCTTGCCGCCACCTTTAGTCCAGAGCATCAGTTGTTCCTTGGCTCCTTCCCAATCATTGGCATTGATTTTCCTCTTTAATGTACTTGTTTGCAAGCGTCCAATACCTAGGTTATAGCAAAAATCTACGATGGCATTGCACTTACGAACGTCAGTAATTAAACCTGGGCAGTTACGCAGAACTCCGGGTAGGTACGTATGCTCAAGCTCAATCATCAAAAGAGCCCTGGCCGTGGGTTCATCCATCGGTGGGTCTTCCAAAGTGACCTTGCGTTTATCTGCGTAGTAGGTAGAGCCGTAGCCAATCGTTGCCACATTAGCCGGACAAAGGTAGGGCTTAGCCCGATACCCTTCATACCGGCGGCATAGTTCAGCAGCAAGCTCCAAGTTCATAAGCCACGTTGCTTCAGAGTTCTGTCAAGGAACCAATAGTTAATTGTTCCCGACAACAAGGCAGAGAAGTCAGGGGTCATCATGGTTTTAAACACTTCAATAGCTGGCGCACCGGCAAGCCATGCGTTCCATGCAAACCATACGTGGACAAAAGACCAAACAAACAACACCCAATAAGTTACGACTGGCCTGACGGAAGCAGACAGACTAGCCGCCCAACCACCCGCAGCTTTAACCATCTGAGCCTGTTGCTCAATAGCGTTGTTAAACGCATCCATTACTCCTACGTCTATGGCAGCTTCTCTTTGTGCGCCAATCTCAGCTAACTTCTGCTGACCACGCTGGGCTTCCAAGTCGCACTGATGTTTAAACATGGCAAGCTCATGCAGGCGCTCATTCTTCTTGTCAAAGAACTTCAGCACCTCGGGGGCCATACGGAACAAGCCGCCAAACACTGAACCCAGAATACCGCCACTTAATATGTCTAACATTTTGAATCCTTTTTATCTTCATTCTGCATGAGTTTGATACCAGACAGGAACCCAATCATGCCGCCTATAAGAGTAGAAAAAGCGGGTGAAATCATTTTGAATATTTCTGCGTTGTCCACTTCTTTGGCCCACAGACCCAACATAAAGCTGACCACCATGGCCAACACGGAGATACATAGGGTTGTGCTT
>Ga0181343_1000725_pt1 | contig 13872 bp, 5 predicted proteins | sample Su13VDMLBSD_FD_130110 | JGI IMG/M metagenome (GOLD analysis project Ga0181343, IMG submission 130110) | Freshwater viral communities from Lake Michigan, USA - Su13.VD.MLB.S.D | ecosystem: Environmental > Aquatic > Freshwater > Lake | place: USA: Michigan | collected 2013-07-15 | reverse complement strand
GCTTTGATACGGAGCGTTGATCTTAAACGTTCCAGCAAATGCGTTCTCTCCGGTACCATTTGATGAAATACTTCCGGCAACAACCGTATTACCGGACGTATCCATGACGAAACGGTCGGCTGCACCAAGATTGCCGGTACCGATCTTGAATCGATCGGAGTCTGAATTGTCGACACCCATCGACCACCGCTGGACTGATGTCAGCACAAACTGAATCGTTGCGTCCGAAGTACCGGCCTGTTCGATCGTGATGCCGTTTGAATCACCTACGGTCGATGTGTTCTCGTAGACATGGAGCCGCGATGCAGGATCATCAATTCCGCCAATGCCACCGATACCCAGGCTGTTCGCAAAGATAGCATTACCAGTCTGAGTACGACCGGACAACCATCGACTTACAGTACCAGCATGAATGCGGTTAATCCGGATCTGAGGATCTCCGACAGAGGTGAGACCGTAACCAAACTCTGCCGCATATGTATTTGTGGTACCAGAGTTCGATCCGATTCTCAGATAATCTTCAGCCGAAACCACATGCGAAATATGTGCCTCAAGTTTACGAGCCCGAGTGAAGAGCGGAGTGACCGCAAGACTCGAAGAAATCGAGACTTCGCCAGTGCCTGATATTCCAATTCTCTCGGTATTATTGGTTCCTAGCTTGAGCGCATATGCTGCATTCGTGTACAACCAACTTTCATTGCTTCGACCGGAATATGCTGTACTGAATGTGGCGAGGTTGACTCCGACAGTACCGTTCCACGTGCCGAGCTTTGCAAGTGCCGATGCGCCAGTATTCGTATTTGTAACTGTGACACCGGTTTCACCGTTATTGGCATTACTGAGACTGAATACATTTCCGCCGGCATAAATGTTCTGCCCGACTCCGAGACCGCCATTCTGAATGATGACAGCTCCAGAAGTTGGACCAGAAGAGTTTGAGCTATCGTAAAAGTGCGTACGCCCAGAACTCGCGAAGTTTACAACAGCACCGGTGCTGTTGCGCAGACGCAGGATGCTTGTACCATTTCCATCGTCACCTCCTCGCAGGTTGTGCTCAGAGTTCGTAGTTCCAGCCGTGATGCTTCCTGCGACAGTGGCATTTCCAGCCCGCGAGAGCGTGAGCCCATTCGTCCAGGTACCCGTGCCCGCACTAGAGTACACGAAGGCCAGATTGCTACCTTCGACCGGACTATCGCTAGTATTCTCACCGCCTTGAAGCTGCATCGCCCATCGATTCTGAGTCGCTGTATTCTTTGAGCGTTTGATGACAAAGTGTGTCGATGTATTTGCCTGAAGATCATTCAAGTGACCATCCGAGACGAAATATCCTGCCACACCGTTCGTGCTCGTTGCGGTGATAACTGGCGTAGCACCAGACGAAGTTGATACAGTGATGCCGCCAGTGCCGTTAACGATCAGGTCCTTGGCGACCGTAACGTTTCCACCGGTCGCAAGAGTGACTGCCTCCACAAATGTACCGCCACCACCGTTGGTACGAAGGATCATCGCGGTACCTGCGCTCACGTACGTCGGGCCACCCCAGCCAGCATCGACCGGTCCAAAGTAGCTCGCATTTCCACCAGAGACCAGGGAAACTCGGCGAGAGTTTCCGGTCGAGTCTAGCCAGTACTGAGCAACATTGTTCTCGAGCTGAATCGGACCCTTGAATGCTGCAGTCTTGCTAGCATTGAGTGTCAGGACTTCTTCGTATACTCCGGCATTTTTAACGTAGAATCGTAGGTTTCCGACTGCCCAATTACCATCCGTAGCAGAGACCTTCTGCGAAACGATCGCCGCAGTGGCAACCGCATTAGCAGAAGTAGTACCTGATTCGCTCGAACTGAATACGAGTTTCGTGCCGGTATCATTACCGCCGTTCCGGTTGTATAGTACGAATGTTGCCGGCATCTCACCTGGTACATTGGACGCGCTGTCCTTTCGCACCATCGCCCCTGGCGTATGGAAGTACGCTCCAGTGTTAGCATCGTAATACGATCGGCTGGCAACGTTGCTAATGATGAATAACCCGTCGCCGGCAGTCAGATTGCCGGTGACCCTGAGCGGTGATACGAATACCGATTCTGTAGAAGTAATTCTGAGTCTATCGACGTCCTGCTCATAACTCCGAACACGGAAATCATTCGAATCGATAGTAAAGACGCCCGTTGTTGATCCGGATCGGATATACCCATTGTTAGCACCGGTCGGCCGAAGCGTGAATGCAAGATTGTCATCAGATCCACGACGGATCGCAACCTCGCCAGACGTGCCAGCAGGAACCAGAGTGATATTTGTTGAACTGGAGGCCTCGATACGCGAGGCCTTGATCGTATCGCTGAACGTCTTGATGCCGGTAATCGTCTGATCGCCGGTCGTGTAGATGCCGCCAGTTACCGATCCTGCCGTCTCAGCATACGTTGCCCGAACGCCGTACCATGCACCAGCAACTCCAGCTTCGGTCGTGCGAAAATACATGTTACCATTAGTGGTACCGTTGTATCTCGGCATTGCAAGCTCGAGCCAATAGCTGCTTCCGGTGGTGCCGATGCCATAACCGCTTCCAAGTGACAACCGGCCGCGGTACCACTGTGTGCTGCTCGCATTCGGCGCGTTAGACGCAGGAGTATTAACAAAGGTGAATCCCCAGGTCGACGGCACCGTATTGAAGTCGGCGTAGGCGGTATGAGACTCGAGCTGACCAAAGTTTACGATGTTGGTATTAGCACCGGTACTCGTTGTGGCATTCGTACCGCCATTGGCGATCGGCAGCGTGCCGGTCACCTGAGTCGTCAGGCTCACATTGCTCAGGGTTCCGCCGAGTGTGAGCGGCCCGCTCGTGGTAACAGTACCGGTCAGTGTGATACCATTGACAGATCCTGTACCTGATACCGACGTGACGCTTCCGCCGCCTGAACCTGCTCCAATGGCAGTCTTGAAGTCTTCGGCCGAGAGCGCACTGACCGTGTTATCGGCATTGAGTCTCAGGAATCGGATTGCTGATGGATCTGCTAGGGTGAAGAGATTCGATCCGACCACCGTGGCCCCGAGTGCCGTACGAGCTGTAGGAGCTGTCGTGGCGCCAGTTCCGCCTGAACCGATAGCAAGTGCCGTCCCGAGAGTAACAGCTCCTGCACTGAAATTACCGGAGGCGTCACGAAGCACTAGCGTGTTCTGGGTATTGGTCGATGACGAATCGTTGGTGGTGTATACTCGGTATTGCCCAGTATTGGTCGATGTACCGGCGTAAATATTGCCAGAGAAGATCGTTGCTCCCAGATCGAGGTCGACCTGAGCAGCGACATTGGTCAGGTTTGCAAAGTTACCGGTGCCACCTGGATCTGTGCCATCCGGAATAAAGTTCTTGAGAGTCCATCCATTCGCTTGGACGTCTTCATAAAGATATACCCGCAATGGCAGTGCTCCAGTGACGGCATCATCGATGTAGATCTGAAGCATCGCGCCATCGTACGTGGTGCCTTCCTTGATTCGTACGTATCTGACTGGTCCACCACCGCCATACGAGTCATTGTGAACTACGCTGATCTTGTTGCCAGCACCATAGTGATGACTCGCATAGAAGTGCACAGACTGATGCAGACCTGGAGTCGCATCAGTTATGATGAACTTGCCACTAGCGCGGTTTCCGTCATTTGTGGCGATCGTATACCATGCTCCGGCCGCAAGAGATGCCGTCGAGATTTGTTCGGTGCGTAGTTGTCCTGGCAAGACTACATTCGGAATCGTCTGTTCACCGGTCAACTTCGAGGCATCGAGAGACGTGATCCAGGCGGGATTAGCATACGATCCAGTTGTGTAGACTCCGTTCGTGACGGTCGAGGCATTACCTGTCAGTGTTGCAGTGATTGTGCCAGCACTGAAATTGCCAGATGCATCACGAATGACGATCTTGTTCGCGGTGTTTGCAGTGGCGGCATCATCCGCCTCGAGGATCTTTTGGAATCCGGTCCAGGTCGTCTCATTGTAGAATGCCGAACGGTGATAGATCTTTCGGTCGCTACCGAAATGGAGTTGATCGATCTGGTGACCGACCTTGCCATAGATCTCCATGATCGTACCATACTGAGCCGGCCATCCAGCAGTATTGTAGTTGTCAAAGAGCTTGACGCTGAACGGCTGGGTCGATGTGCGAGGTGCGGTTGCGAATGCCAGTGCGATCTCTGGTCCCTGAATATATGCAGCGTACCCAGAGGTGTTGAGCGTCCAGGTACCGGTCGCGTTTGTACCGTCGGTGAAGGCAATATCCTTGTACGTCGAGTACGCATCAGAAGATCCGAATGTCTGTTGCCAGATTCGCATTCCGATTCCCGTCTTCCGGAACATGACCAGATTGTCGGAACCTCCGGAGGCATCAGTATACGACCGCATATGCAGGTAATCTGCGTACGGCGCAAATGTATCATTGTTCCAGGAAGTGAATCCGAACTGTGCACGCGAGATCGATGTCTCGGACGGATTGATTACTCGATTGTCGAGTGACGTCAGTGTATTTGCAGTCGATGCATTCGAAATCGTACCAGTGAACGATGCTGCCGAAATTGCTCCAGTGACGGTGAGCGCACCGCCGACCGTCACATCTCCTGAAAAGGCTGCTGTCGTCGTACCTGGATTGAGCGACAGAACAAGAGATTCCGATGTGATACCTCCAACGGTCCCTCCGGTATAGAATTGAATACCTGCAGATGGACCGGTACTACTCGTGAATCGGATACGTGCCGAGGCATTCGAAGTACCGCCTCCTCCACGAGGAAATGCTCGGATCGACGTTGCTCCACCGGCACCAGTTTCTGCGCTAGACAGTACTAGAGCGATTGCTTCTCCGCCGCCAATTCCTCGTCCTACCGTAGCAGCTCCGGCGACTGTGAGCGCTGTCGTTGTACTGCTCGGATCGAGATAGTACGTCGTATTGTTTTCGTCAACGAACGACGATGCGTAGACCGAACCGGCCCAGTGTGCGTTTAGGCTGTTGTCATAGTACTCAACATTGCGGCGGCCGGCTGGATATCCGCCCATCCACTCGACAGACGAGAGTTCGACACCTCCGTACTCACTTCCATAGACCGACGATGCTAGTGAGAAGGTGATTCGAGCATAACGATGCATCGAAGCTCCACTGAAAGTGCTAAAATGAAATGCGTCGTGCGGAATGTATATGTGATTCGGCCAGCCGTTCACACTTCCAGTCACAACGGTCGACCATGCCGCTAAATCGGTATTGTAGATTTCAAGCTTGACCGTGACATTCGAACCCTTCGTCGACATGTAGGCATAGAATGCATTCAGCCAGACATATCCAGTATTCGTTGCATCCCAGACGAGGCGGTAGTGTCCGCTCGAGCCGACCGTCGTGATCGGAATGATGGTTGGACTTGCAAAAACGTTACCGTCGCCGATGACAAGGCCAGCCAATTGACCTGCAGTCAACCGGGTCGAATTCGTCCAGGTGTTACCGTCGGTCGATTCTTCCTGAAGGTACGGTACGATGCCACGAATCTTGTTCGACATCTGAGATCCGAACAGCGCCATTTCCTCAACGGTCGGATTTCCAAGATTATTATTAACAGATGGGCGTGGATACCGCACTCCAGTGATACCGCCAGAAACAGTGAGAACGCCGGCCTGAGTGAGGGTCAGCCGTGAATTACCATCCGCAGTCGCGAATGAAATGTTCGGTGTCGCTGTGGCCGCCAGACCGAGTTTCCAATTAGTCGATGATGCAGTCTGAAAATTGACCTCGGAAATACTTGCATTCGAAGACCGGTTCAGGTACACGATGCCATTCGTTCCAGAGGCCCTGAGACTTGTCGTGGCGGTTACCTGCGTGAATGACGGACTGCTCGAGAGTCCCACATCCTGGTTGACGACGTACTGCGAGATGTTGTTTGCCAGACCGTTGAGCGTGGCGGTAATGATACCGGCGCTGAAATTACCTGAGGCATCTCGGGCGACGAGCGTACTCGACCCGTTCGCCGAGCTCGCATTCGCCGCGATCGTGACATTCCCAGAACCGTTGTAGGATCCGCCGGTGAGGTACGATCCGATCGTGAGTGTTCCAGCGCTCGAGGATGGGATCGTTGCAGTGCCTCCGAGTGAAACAGAAACTCCATTGAGAGTGATCGAACTGTTGACCAGCTTGGCATTTGCGATCGATCCAGCCAGCATCGTATTCGTGACGGTGCCGGTATCCGTAGTCTTGACCAGAACCGATCCATCACTGATCTGAGCAATCGTATGAGTATGGGATGGCAGATCGCCAGCAACCAGATTTGCCCCGACTGTAACACGACCCTTTGCATCAACCGTGACCTTAGTGTACGTTCCTGCAGTGGCCCCGGAATTAGCCAGAGTCAGTACACCCGAGACATTCTGAGTACCATCGAACGAAACACTCCAGGTCGCATCGCCAGTAGCGGCGATCGTTCTCGGCGTCGGCAGGTTGGTCGTCGTGATATTGACCAATCCGGATCCGTCGCCATAGAACTTGATGGCAGTGATATCACCCGTCGACGAGATACTGGAATTGACTAAGATCGGTTCAGAAGGCATACTCCTATTTAACCGATTGGCACTGACACCGGCTTACCTGACATCAAGGATTTCCGAGTGGATACGTCTGGTAGTGATTGAAGATCTTGATATAGTCGAGATCACAGTCAAATCCTCCGGATCCAGTCGTAGTACCGATCGTAAACACCCGATGCGGGAACCATTCGTCATAATTAGCTCCGCCGCCACTGACGGACACTCCCGCAAATGTAAATGCACTAACTCCGTTTATATACACGTTAGGAGGGTTCGACGTGGCACCAATTGATCCAGCAAAAGTTCCATTATTGAAAGTTCGGAACGATACCACGACATCATGCCATTGGCCGAGCGGCACGAACGTGGCAGCATTTGCTATGATAGTGTTAGCACCACCTGAATTGGAATTATTGAATATCAATTGGTTATAATTACTTGAGCATGAAAAGCTCGTACCAGTAGTTGGGTTAACCCCAGTAGCGAATACATACCTCGTAGAAGCTCCGGCCTCATAGCTATATGGCCTAAATCGAAATTTGACTGTTACGATATTATTCCGGTAGAATACTGGACCGTCGGTCGAAGCGCCAGTCGTCGTAGAGAGTCTCACTGCCCAATTATTCTCGGAAACATTGATCCATTGGCCGGTAAAATTGTTCGATCGAGGGCCGGTTTCAGCCTCAATGATATTTCCGTTCGGACGATTGAACGACCAATGAAATATCTCCGGAGCTACTCCAGGAATTTGTCGAGCCGGACTTACCGATCTGATCCAGGGGTAGTGCATACTCGTTATGCCACGACAGACTTCAGAACCACATAGTTGAGCACGAGCGCCTGGGCGAGCGGTGCGGCTGTTCGATTATAGATGGTGACCACAAACGTACTCGCGGCATTTCCACCGACGGTGACTTCATAGTCTGAATGATTCGTGTAGCCGGAACGAAGGTTCACAACGATCACATCATTGATGGTCACGGCAGCGTTCGTGACCGTGAATGTCGCTGCAGTTGTAGCCGCCAGCGAATCTGCTGCAGTTGTGATCGTACCGCACACCTTATTGACGGTGACAGGAGTAACCTTGCTCGTAGCCTGCGTGACAGTACCGCCGGCGCCGGTAGTATAACCAATACCAGAAGTTTGACCAGCCGAATATACCCCGGAGCTCGCAACGAAACTACTGGCAGAGTAAATGTTGCCGGCGGCACCGATACCTCCAGAAGTAGTAATTGCTCCAGTTCCGGACGAAGTCGAATTCGTATTACCGCTCACGTTGAATGATGTGAGTCCTGCGAGACCCGTGACCGATGTACCTAATGGTATCGCCGTTGAACCAATTGTAACCGATCCTGCCGGAGAAGGATCTCCGTAGAGTACGTAACTGCTACCAGTATAGTACCAGGTGAGGTGCAACCGACCACTGGCTGGAATAGAGATTGATGTTCGATTCGCGTTGGTCACAAACGAGTACGACGATGGAATCGTCAGTGTTCGTGCATTGATCGCGTCTGTGTTCGTGACCAGCAACGAGAACCACTGGTCTGCTGCTGGAGTCGCTGAGAATGTAAAGGTTGAATCTGCCGAGATGCTCTTCGTATTGAGCGCCTTGGTCGTATCGATCGCCAGTGCCGCCATGGCATTACTCGTGGTGATCAGTGCTGCCGGCAGTGTCGTCGATCCGGTGATCGAGATCGACCCAGTGGTGAGAGATGATGTGCCGATCGAGGTGAGGCCAGACAGTGTCGTCGATGTCGCGCCTAGAGCGATATTCGTCGATCCGATCGTGAGTGACGAACTCGCCAGTGTTGCTCCGCTGCCTGGCGGGAGAATGCTTGTGAGATTGGGCATGATGAGATTAGATGTAAGGATCCTTTGCCAGGATCACGGCCGGATCGAGCCCGAGTTGTTGGCACATTCCTGCCACCGTTGTGTTTGTATTCCAGAACCAGGCAAAGTTCGTCCAAAGAAACTGTTGGTCCGCTGGAAGGCCGGCGATCAGAGCGATCAGATCCGGCAGTTTGCCTGCTTCGATGACCCGCGAAGTAATCGTATCTTTGCTCACTCGATAGTCTGGGATGTATTCAGTCGGCATCCAGCCTCCGGCGATAAGAACGTTCCATTCTTCGTTCGAGGCGAACCGCCAGTCAGGCTTCTCGACCGGCTTGAGTTCGAACGTGAACTGATTCGTGACTGTATTGATCTGTGGCATGTTGGTATCTATTTAGAATAACGTGATGATCTGTACAATTCCACCGCCTCCGACTCCACCGGCTCCTCCCTGGTAGCCTCCGCCGCCACCGCCGCCTCCACCGCCACCTAATCCGCCAGCGCCGCCGGCGCCAGCAGGCGTAGTTCCGGAAGTAGTACCGCCTCCGCCACCTCCACCGTTCCCGCTTCTTCCAGTTTGCAAGTAACTGAGTCCTGCCTCACCTGCGGTAGGAGCGGTACCGTTCGTTCCGCCGTTAGCACCGGTGTTATCCGGTCCTGTTGTATCGATATATCCAGAAAGCCCACCATCGCCTCCAGTTTGCCCGGCGTTGCCGACGGTTACTCCTCTCCCGCATCCTCCTCCGCCTGCTCCATGTACTGAATCTCCGCCTTCCTTCGAAGCTCCCACTCCGATTGTGCAACTTCCACCGGCTCCGCCGCCCCATTCAGCGGATCCACCGGCAAAATCTCCCCAACGGGCATTCCCACCATTCCCGGCTCTGACCACATCAAAAGTATTATCATTGTGAGTTCCGGGTCCTCCTCCGTATGCCGAGATGCCGGTCTGATTTGATGCCGGGGTCGCGACAGTTCCACCCTGACCTATGGTGCCGCCACCTCCACCACCACCGCTATTCAATCCGACGACTCCGCCAGAACCACCGCCACCACCGCCAGCAATCGCTACAATACCAGTCGTCGGTGGATTCGTGTTATTGACTGCAACAGTCGTATTCCCACCGGCTGTTCCTGAGGTACCTGTCCAACCGGCCTGGCCGATTCCTCCAGTCCCTCCCGTACCGCAGACGCAATAGAGCGAACTCGGGAGTGCGTCTGCTGGAATTAGTTTTTCGGTTCGTGCACCTCCTCCGCCGCCTCCACCTCCAGGTCGAGCCGTTCCCGAATTTCCACCGCCGCCACCACCTCCACCACCGCCGGCGCCGATGGTGACAATCATCACCATCTTGGCACTGGCCGGTTTTGTCCATGTGTGAACAGTACCGGTAGTTGAAAACGTGACGACGTCTGCGGGCTGGGATAACTGATTCCCAGAACCCAATGGTACGAGTGCGCTCAGATTAGGCATGATGATTATCGATATGTGATGATCTGAATGAGACCGTCTCCCCCTCGCCCACCATTACCTCCGCCCTGACTTGCAACCGGGATACCCGTAGTGCCAGCGTTTTTTGTTCCACCACCGCCTCCTCCACCGCCACCTCCGCCGAGTCCTCCGTTTCCGCCAACACCGCCACGACCTCCAACGGTACCGCCTGCTCCGCCACCTCCGCCGCCGTTGCCAGATCGACCGGTGATGAGATAACTGTCTCCGTCGAGACCGTTCGTACCGAAGCTGCCACTCGTTCCGGCGGTACTCGGAGCAGCCGAGACTAATCCGGAGACTCCTCCGTTGCCGCCGGTCGTCTGTTGCGCGTTATTCGAAATGATCCCCTTGCCGCAACCGCCACCACCGCCGCCGTGTCGCGAGGGGCCGCCATCTCCAGCATTTCCGCCGGATCCTGCAGCGGTATTCCCTCCGCCGCCACCGCCGCCCCATTCGGCATAGCTACCGATCGCGCCAAAGGTCGTTGAGCCGATCTGTCCGGTACCCCCGGCCCCACCTGTCCAATTGTAATAGTCGGATGCCCATCCAGGAGCTCCTCCTGCAACACGAGATGCGGTACCTGTCACACCGCTCGCGCCCTGTCCTTGGCTACCGCCTCCGCCACCACCGGCGCCTGCAATTCCAGCGAATCCACCGGAACCACCGCCACCACCACCGGCACGAACTACGATGCCCGTGGTGGGAGGATTCGCTGGACTACTAGAGACTGTGCTATTCCCGCCGGCGGTACCTACAATTCCTTCATGGGCTGTACCAGAACCTGAATTTCTTCCGCCCCCGCCATCACCACCGGATCCACCGCCAGCTCCACCAAATCCGACGATGCAGTATAAAGTATCCGGCAAAGAGCTGGCCAGAACCGTGAGCTCGGTTCTCGCACCACCGCCTCCACCGTTCCCGCCATTCCGATAGGTTCCAGTTGTATTCCCACCACCTCCACCGCCTCCACCACCGCCTCCGATCGCAATGATCGTCACGGCTTTCGCCCCGACTGGTTTTCGCCACGCCTTGACGGTCGTAGCATCTGCATAGTAAGTATCCACCACGACGCCATTCGACGGTTGTGCCGCGATTCCTGTTGGGATTAATGATGATGCTATGGCCATTTTCTTTAGAAGTACGTGATGATCTCGACAACGCCGTTCCCGCCGGCTCCACCACCGCCGCCAACGGTTGTGCCACCTCCGCCGCCAGCCCCTCCTCCGCCACCGAGACCGCCAGCTCCACCCGTTCCGCCGGCGCCTCCAGTTCCAGCTCCGCCCGCCCCGCCGCCACCCCCGGCATTTCCAGTAATAAGATAACTTGATCCGGCAGTACCTGTAGATCCTGTGGTTCCACTTGCTCCGGTAGCCGCGCCATCAACCCAGGATCCGCTGCTTCCTCCGAAGCCTCCGCTAGACTGCACCGCGTTTCCAGCACTGATGCATTTTCCACCAGATCCTCCACCGGATCCGCACGCCGATGAGCCGCCGGATCGAGTGCCAAAATCTCCGCTGAGACGGTTTCCTCCGCCACCGCCGCCGCCCCATTCAGCGTATCCTCCTCCAGAATCTTGATTCCCTCCGCTGGCACCGCCACCACCGTTGCCCGTATAAATGGTCGAGCCTCCTGGCGTCCCGCCGGCGGCACCGCCCCCGACAGACGTCACGCCTTGACCTCCACTTCCTCCGCCACCTCCTCCACCGCACGTACTTGCCTGAAATCCTCCCGATCCTCCTCCGCCACCTCCAGCAATTGCAATGATGCCTGTTGTTGGTGGATTCGTATTATTCTTTGCCACCGTGCTGTTTCCACCGGCCAGACCGTTTGTGCCAGCAGCAGAACTTCCAGCTGCACCACCGGAACCACCTGCTCCGACGATGACATACAGAGTAGACGGCAAGGCATCAGCTGTGCAAATCTGTTCGACTCGAGCTCCTCCACCACCACCTCCTCCGCCGATGCGTGTTGTACTCGTTGCTCCGCCCTGTCCTCCCCCTCCGCCTCCCCCAGCACCACGAATGTTGATCATCACGGCTTTAGCGCCGTACGGTTTGGTCCAGGTATGAACGGTACCGTTCGTCGTGTACGTATCGACCTGGATGCTGGAGTTCGGAGTCCCGTCGCCATTGAGCAAGAGGACTGTATCTTTATCGACCGGCAGACTGGTCTGAGGCGGCGTAAAGTTGGCGGTGTAGCGGGCGACGCCCTTCGTGATGCGCAGGTCGTCGATGTAGCCGTTGAATGGCCAATAGGGGTTGCCGCCGTCAATGTTTGCGCCGATGTAGACTGGGTTTCCCGAATTTGCAGGAGAGTTTGTGGTGGTTAAAGCAGATGTCCCGTTAATGTAAACCGCAGTTGTCGTTCCGCTTTTGCACACCGCAAGATGGTTCCAAGTGTTTAAGCTAAAGGTTCCGGTTCCCGTTTGAACATTTCCAGCCGGGGTTTCGTACCGCATCACGCCGTTGTTTGTGTAGGAGATGCGCCAATCGGATGTACCTTGCTGGACTAGGGCGGAAGTATTTAGCCCTATTGCATAAAACCAAAACTCGATTGTGAAATCCCCCGAGCTTAAATTGAACAGGTTGCTTGTGCCTTGCACCCGCAGCCAGTCTCCCGTCCCATCGAAGTAGAGCGAGCCCGTCCCGTACTTCTTGACGCTGGTGCTGATCTGTGCGTTCCCAACCGTCTCTAAGTCCGCCATCATCGCGTTGTCGAGGATGGCGGCGTTCTGGAAGTTGAGCAGCAGGGAGGTGTTGGTGATGGCGGTGAGCGGCGAGGCGGGAACCGTCAGCGTGGTCTGTGTGGGGTCGTAAACGGCAGTTCCTTTGACCACTCGAACGCTGGATAGGTAGCCTATTAACCTGTAGGCATTTGTGTATCGCGATCCGACATAAGATGTCGTAGGCGACACGTTGTAGTTGACGCTATCTGTCCGAGTTCCTGCGCGGACTCCATTTAGAAACAAACTGCCAGTGGTACCGGACCGTGAGTAGACAACGTGATTCCACGTATTCTGGGTTAGATTACTGGTCGTCGTCATCACGGTCGATCCGTCAAACCAGTCTAGCTGAAAAGCCTTGCCTGCGGCGTCGTTGAGATTGGTAGCAAAGGCCCAGACGTTTGTCTGTCCAGAATTTCGACCATCTATGAAATAGAACCCGCCTTGACCGCTATTTCCTTGTGCAGCAGGAAAGACCCACGCCTCTACGGTAAAGTTGCCAGTCCCAAAGTTAAAAGCCGCACCGGGGCCTAGACTTAGATAATCATCTGTCCCATCAAAATACCCACTCCCCCCAATCGTCCCCGCCGCGTAGGCCGCAGTCGGGGAGAACGGGCTGAACCGCTGCACGCTGACATCGCCGTTGCGGGTGATGGCGAAGTTGTTGGTGGAGGTGTCGCGGAAGCGGTTGCTCTGGCAGGTGAGCAGCGAGGTGTTGGTGATTGCGGTTAGCGGGGCGGAGGGCGGAGTGAAACTTGAAGTGTAGAGCGCCGTCCCCTTTAGAACGCGCAAATTTGAGATGTAGCCATTGAGCGGGAACGTGTAAAGTCCGGGGAGGCTTTGGCCTATTTGGGCTTGTTTGGTAGACGATCCCCAGCTCCCAGAAGTTGTCTGAGTGGTGCCCAACTGCGTTCCATCAAGCCAAAAGTAAACCGAAGTTCCAGATTTTGAAACGGCAAGATGGTGCCAAGTGTTCTGAGTGATCGTACCAGCAACCGAGGAATAGGCGGGGCCATACAAAATTAGCCCCGTCCCGGTGGTCGATGGGTTGCCGTCGATGATGAAACTTGCGCTGTAAGTGGAATCCGCGACAGCAAAAATGATCCCGGGGCGGTTCCCGTTGCCATCGAGCGCGGAGTTTCCGGCAATGTAAACCCAAGCCTCAATCGTGAAGTTTCCGGTTCCAAAATCAAAAGCGGCATTTGCACCGATGGACAAGTAGTCCCCGGTCCCATCAAAGTAGTTCGACCAGTTGTACCCATACGGCGAGAACGTCCCCTGCGTCGTGTTGCCG
>Ga0181343_1000724_pt1 | contig 13879 bp, 14 predicted proteins | sample Su13VDMLBSD_FD_130110 | JGI IMG/M metagenome (GOLD analysis project Ga0181343, IMG submission 130110) | Freshwater viral communities from Lake Michigan, USA - Su13.VD.MLB.S.D | ecosystem: Environmental > Aquatic > Freshwater > Lake | place: USA: Michigan | collected 2013-07-15 | reverse complement strand
ATGAATTTGAACGTGAATATCACCAGTACAAATAATTGCTAACTGAATCACATCCCAACAATAAGGAACTCTTGAAATAAAATCTTCCCACGCAAAATTCCAATAACGAGCAATATCTATATTACAATCATCCTCCATAATGATTGCATAAGGAGAATTTGATGTTTCATACCAATGTCTAATTGCCTTAAGATGAGAGGTAACACATCCAATTTCACCGGAGGTCATCATCTCAGGATAACGTCCAGTAAGAATATCACTCAAATCATCATCTCTACCATCATAAGCAGAAATTCTTGCGTAATTTTCAATTTCCCAATATTTAAATTGGTCTTCCATATATTGTTTTCTTTCCGGTTGCCCGTCCAGATTTAAATAATATATTGGTCCAAAATTTTTTAGTTTATATAAAGATTTATTTTTGTCCATAATTATGAATTTAACACAGTTTTCTTATCAGATGGAGAATGAATAATTTTTGCTTCAAAAGTAAATTGATCTGGAGAATAATCACCAGGTTTTGCAAAGGATGGATGTAAAATATTAAAATCGTTAATGTGTTCTATTCTGTATTTGTTCAAATGACTTTCATCTCTAACCATAGCTATTATATTACGATTTAAATCAGCAATAACTCTATCTGAAAGAGTATCTATAAGTTCAAATACCTTTGGTATTTTTCCACCCCATAAACAACCCTGAACATAAATGTCATCCTCTTGTTCTTCATATCCAACATAAGAAAGAGATTCTTTATTTCTTTCAAAAGGCAAATCTTCTCTTGTTAATGTTGTAAATTTACACATATCTAAATTCTGACAAGGATGTTGAACGGCAAAGAAGTTTTTTGTGTCATCAAAAAATTCACCATAGGAAATTTTTTGAGGGCAACAGTACATATCAGCATCCAGATAAACATACCAATCATATGTTAGAAGTTGATTTTTTATTTTTTGTATTTGTCCAAATCTTTTCAATCCACCCATACTTTTAATGGTTATAGTTTCCCAGTTATTGTAATCTGTTTGATTTATATCAGTTTCTTCTGAAACTTGAATGATTTTAATATTTTCTGGGATATTATCACCCAATTCACCATCAGTAAATACAAAAAAATCTTTTTCACATTCAGGAACAAAATATTCCATAAAAGACTCATAATATTTTGGAAAAAACTTTAAATAATTTCCAGTGCCAATAAAATTAATTGCTATTTTCATTTAAAAAATTCCGACTGAAGCTTTTGAAGTTGTAAAATTATTATTAGTTTGATAATTAGAAATTACTTTATTCACATTTTGCATATAGTATTTTTCAATGATATTCATCCAATCAAATTGCTTTGCATATTTCAAAATTTTTTCTCTGTGAGATATAGAATATTCTCTATTTTTAATTATGGCATTTTCAACATAATCAGTATCATTAATCATGTCTTCTGAAATAACAGTAATAAATTCTTCACTGGTATCTAAATTTGCTTTTCCCCATTCACAAACTACAACACCTAATCCAGAAGCAAATGCTTCCATACAAACTAATGGATGTGCTTCACCATCTGATAATAAAACAAGATTCCCATAATCAGTTAAATTATCATAAAGATATTCTTTATTCCATTCACCAAGATAATTTTTTGAAATGTCGAATCTTACATCCCTTACATTACCAGCATACCAAAGAGATTTTATATCTTGAAATAAAAACTGTCGTTTTCTATGATCTATAGTTGCAAGATAAATTGATTTATGTGGAAACTTTGGTTCTAAAGAAATTCTAAAATTATTAATATTTACACCATTTGGATTTAAAAATAACTTATTTCCTGAGATATTACAAAATTTAGAATATACATCATTAATACTTTTAGATAATCCAAAAATATTAGGTTTAATTTGACCAAATACATCAAAAACTCTTTGTTTATACGGTCCCATCATTTCTTGTCTTTCAAGATATGCAAAATGTGTTGTTATTGCACAAGGAAATTCAATATGTGGATATAGATATACATAATCGTCATATTGAATATGAACAAAATCTGGAGTGAAAGAATTAATCTGATTAAGAGCTTCATTTAAATCAGATGTATTTACAATCTGAACTTGATGTCCTAATTTTTCTAAATTCAATTTATAATCCCAAATTAAAATTTCTATTGCACCCCAACCATTTGGGGGAATGGGCATAAGACCAGGACCAACTAAAGAAAACTTCATACTAATTTAATTATAGTTTCTATATACGATTTAATTATTCTTTCCCAAGAAAAATTTTCAATTGCATATTCTATTATTTCCTTCCTCATAGAAATAGATACTTCTCTATTTTCGATTAAACATTTGTTTACATAATCCAGATCTTTTAATTTATCAGTTGGGATAATACTGATAAATGGTAAAGTTGTGTCTAGTTCATATGCACAGTACTCGGAAGTTACCACACCAAGACCAGACATTAGAGCCTCTTTAATAACCAATGGAGTTCCATTTTCACCCATTGAAAGTAAAATAATATTAGAATATTCTCCTACTTTATCGTAGATTTCTTTTCTTGTCCACTCTCCCATATAATTTTTTTTGGTGTTAAACTGATATAAATCTCCAATAGGACCAACAAAATCAATAGTATCAATTGACTGATATAAAAATTGCATTTTTCTTTTATCTATTTTACCAATACATATAGATCTATCATTAAATTTTGGATTTAAATTTTGTTTAATATCTCTATGTTGTGCCCCAGTTTTAAATAAGTGAAGTTTATTTTCATCAACACCCTTTAATTTAAATACATTTAAATCTTTATCAGAAACACAAAAATTATAAAAAAGATTGCTATTTGATATCATCCAATCAAAAATTTTATTATAACCATCAAGTCTGTGTTTATCATACTGATCAATGTATGGATAATGTGAAGATAATGCAATAATTGATTTTGGAGATACTCTTTTAATATCTGGTATTAAATTACAAAAAACATCATAATGAATATGAATAAAATCAAATTTCTCCTCCTCAATTGTTGATAGTATATCATCTTCGTTTGGAGTATTTAATATTACCCCATCATAATCTAATTCTCCAAGTTCAGTGGCACAATCCCAAATAATGGATTCCACAGCACCCCATCCAGTAGGAGGAATAGGCATAATACCAGGTCCAACTAAACAAATTTTCATAGCATAACCTCAAATTATTTAAAAGATCCTTTAATCCATTCTACTACATTCACACTCCATTTCCAACCTAAAATTTTCTGGACTTTATCAATGTTGGCAGTAGAGTGCATTACTTCACCAGGTCTTTGAGGTATTTTGATCTGATAATTTGAAATTAGATCGGCAACATCTTGTATTTCTGTTCCTATTCCTGTTCCTATATTAAAAACTACGCCATACTCTTTAATATCTCTTTGAGAAGCAAGAACGTTTGCATACACAACATCAGAGACATGAATAAAATCTCTGGTTTGATACCCAGGTTCTACAACAGTTAATGGTTCTTTATTATCTCTTTGCTTTTTAAATATTGACATAACTGGAGCATATTGTCCCGTCTTATGTTGCCCCTCACCATAAACATTAAAGTATCTAAACATAATAGTCTCAAGTCCATAAAGTTCATAATACATTTTACATAACTGCTCTCCAGTGTATTTTGAAATTGAATAGGTATTCAAACATTGAACTACATTAGTTTCAACACTTGGTATAAAAAAACTATTTCCATAAACAGCAGAAGTCGATGAAAAAATAAACTTATTGACTTTCTGAATTCTAGAACACTCCAAAACATTCATAGTAGACAAAATATTATTTGCCATACTTTCATTTGGATTCTCTACACAGTAAGGTATAGAAACTTCTGATGCCAAGTGAAAAACATTATTCACACTTTCAAAAAGATGTATATACTTTGAATATTTTTCAGAAAGGTTACAAAGATAATAAGTTGTTTTTGGGTTTGGGTTGCGAGGTTGAACCCTATCCAATACTACAACTTCATGACCCAAATCAATTAATCGATTTACGAGATGTGATCCAATAAAACCACATCCACCAGTTACTAAACTTTTCATACAATTAATTACTTAACTCAACAATTAACTCATACCCCCTATGTATTCTCGAATCATTAATGAATTCTATGAATAAATCTGGATACTTTTTATACAAATATCCCAAAACAATTTGCTCATTATTCACATTACCATCTTCTAACATTTTTTCAAATGTATTCTCAACATGAGAGCATAACTCATCGATCTTATCTTCACCTACTCCAAACATTCCTCCCATAACGTAAGATCTAGGATCCCAAAGATATTCTTCACCAAGATTATTCGAAGTAAAAAGATCGTTATAAGGAAACATTGATACTTGTATCAAAACTTTATCTTTAATTGATTCTATTTGCTTTCTAGCTTCTTCTCCAGGATAATTTTGGTTTATATCCATATCGTAAAAAAATCTTGATAGTCCGGCGTCCATCCAAAAATAAAAGTCACTATCAAAATAATTACGACTAATTGCCTCCTTTACCCACCAAAACTTAGAGAATTGAACAATTGAATATATGGAATAATTGCATTCAATTCTATCAGGACATCCAATTTTTTTCTTATACTCACTAGATTCAATAATGAAATCCATCCTATCTTTATATTTGTAGAAAGGAATTTCCTCTAGTTTTTGTGTAATGATTTTTGTTTTTAACGATCCCCTATGTTCTTTAACAAAATCAACCAAATTTTCATCAACAAAAACAACCATTGGAGATTTTATTTTTAGAGTTACAGCAAACCACTCCAAGTATTCACTCCATTTTCTACCATCCATATTATGGCGTCTAATGTCCTGCAGTGATGTAACTATTGTTATGTCCTTCATATTAAATTCTTTCCCAACTTTCAGGTAATTGATCTTTTAAAATTAAATATTCTAGTTCTGGTCCATACCATCTTTTTGGTGCAATAACTTTTTTATCCTTATGAGGAGATAACCAGGCACCCCACCAGGCAAAAGTACTATTTGCAATTACAAAATCAAAACACATCGAAAGCAAACACAGATCAAAATGACCTTTGTACATTCCTTCACTACTGTCCACAAAAAATGTATTTTTATTTTGGAACATTGATTGTTGTTTACACCAAGGAATATCATCAGAGAATACTAAAATAGTTCTTCCTTTAAATTTTTTTAGTGCTTCCTCATAATACTCAATACTACAAAGACAATGCCTATTTTTATTATGTTCCGCAAGAAAATCTCCCCTACGAACAACAATTCCAACAGGTTTATCTTTTAGATAGTGCTTAATATAATTATAACACTTTTCTTGAATAAAATCCAAAAATTCATAATTGTCTCTAACTTTTTTCTCAGCATGTTTGAAGTATTTTTCAGATTCAAAATACCCAATCAAAGTAACATTATCTGGACACTCATCCAATAGTTCTTGACAAAAATGATATTGATCCAACTGAACCACGTCACCATCAACAAAACCATATTTACCTTGAAAATGGGTCATCTTAAAGCAAGACTGAAGTTCATGATGATAAAATCCATTATAATCATTATATGCAGAATGATCGGGAATACAATAATCATACCCACGATATTCTGCAATTCCAAATAGACCTGCAGTTTGGAACATTTGATTTCCCAACCTACCAATTTGACCAAGATGATTAAATCCAATCATTTTAATAATACTCCCTAAACTGATGCACCAAAGGATGTGAGGTATTTTTCCAATTTGGATTTCTAATACATTCAACTATATCAGGATTAAATGTCTCCTCTTCTCCAACTAAAGAAAATATAGTTGGAAAAAGAACATCATGAGCACAAGGCGCATACCATTCCAAACATAACTGATCAAGAAGATTGTGTGTAGTGTCAAGATATCTAAACTTTTCAAGTGCGGATAAAAAAGTTTTAACTTCAAAAACACAAGGAGAAGATCCCCATACTGTAATTGGAATAGCTCCGTCAATACTTCTCAAAATTTGTTGATACCCTTGAGGAACTCCTCTGTTAAACCTACTACCAAGAATTTTCCCATTATCAGGAAAGGTTAATTGTCCCCTAATCAAACAATCAGGATCACACATTACCATCCAATCTGGATTACCACAATATTCAATTGCCCTAGAAATTCTGTCAAGGACAGTATATGCACATTTCTTAATTGCTTCTTGATAGAAAGGTTCCCTATAATTACCATTAAGATAATCACATCCAGTTGATCCAGCGGTTATGCCAAAAGTATCTGACATTGTATCTTCTTCTAACAATGCCTTAAGATTATCATACTCATTTTCAAGATATGAAAAATCTAATCCGCCATCAGAAACAAGATATATTGAAGAGTTTGGATAATATTTTCTCAACTGTTGAACAGAATAATCAACTGCTCTTTTTTCTTTAAATACACTATAAAAAAATCCTACTGTTTTCATAAAACCTCAACTATCCAACTTTTCAAACATATAATCTTCAATTATAACGTAATCCATCTCAGTATTATTTAAAGCATATAATGCATCCTCAATAGTACTCAGAATAGGATATCCTCTAATATTAAAAGAAGTATTTAAGAGTACATTAGTTTCTGAAATTTTTCCAAATTCGGTAAGTAATTCATAAAAATGATTGTGTGATTTTTCTGTAACCACTTGCAATCTAGCAGTATCATCAATATGTGTAATTGAAGGAAGTTTATCCACATATTCTTTTTTAACTTTTGGAGCAAAACTCATAAATTCAAAATTATCAAAAGTATTGGATTCAAAATATGTGGAAGCATCTTCCTTTTTACAAAATGGAGCAAAGGGTCTATACCATTCCCTAAACTTGACTTTAGAATTAAGTATGTCTTTCATCTCTCTAATATTAGGATCACATACAATAGATCGATTACCAAGAGCCCTTGGACCAACTTCAGAATCTCCATAAACAAATCCAATTATATTTCCCTGCTTAATGAGTTTTGCAATTTGTTTTTTATCAACCTTTACTGCATTATACTTTTCAATATAATCATTCAACAAATCTCTATCAAGTAAAGGTAATCCAGAATATGCAACTTTCACTTGTTCTTTTGGTTTTGTATATTGAAACAAATGCCCAAGAGACAAACCACAGTCATTTGGATTTGGAGATACAAAAACTTCTCTATCACATTCATCAATAATTCTCTGATTGACAAGAACATTAAGAGCAGCTCCACCTGTCAAACATAATGGAAGTTTCTTATCATACTTAGATAAAACACCCATAAATGCATCTTCAAATGCACGTTGAGAAGTAGATGCAATATCATAACCATCTTGACCTTCAAAAATCCAATTATCCATAGGATTTTTCCAAGGATCATCAATATTTTTAAATGGAAAACCAGTAGATTTAGCAAGTTTTTGATAGTCTCTATCAAAGAAAAACTCTGAGAATGCTGGAACATGCTCATCGATCACTTTTCCATATCCACAAAGACCCATCATTTTACCAGCAAGAGCTAATTGATGTCCACTTTTTTCAGAAACCTCACGTATCAAAGAAGCGCAAAGAAGATATCCTCCACCAAAATCTGATTTAATGCTATCAATCAGTTTAACATTATCTCTGGTAGCATGATAAACTTTAAAAAATCCATCATCTCCACCACCATCATAAGAGATGACTAAAGATTCATCAAAAGGAGATTGATAAAATACATTAGTTGCATGGCAATGATGATGAGATATAAGAGTTTCTATCTTTTCAGTATTAAATACTTCTAATAAAAGTTGTTGTGGTTGAATCCACCCACTTCCATCAAGTTTCCAAAAACGATCATCAGATCCAATCAATACACACTCATAATCATTAGCAATTCCCAACTGAGTATCTGCAATATCTCTACATCGAATTAATATGTCCCGAATAGTATCATAATCATTTTCAACATGAAGACGAAAATATCTTTTTTTTACTAATCTTTCAATTTCTATTACATGATAAGTATTTTTTTCAGCATTATAAAAGGTAACATTTGCATCATGACCACCATATACTGCGACTAAATTTCTTTTCATCTCAAAACCCCGAGGATACTATCTATTCTGTTGATAAATGTATGATTATCTTTTACAATTTTCATTCCATTTTCTATCAATTTTGCATTTTCTCTTTGTTTCATTGCATCATGAAAAAGTTGTGCAGTATCAGAATTATACACACAATTCCCATCCAACTCCTCATACATTGCTTCAGAATTACATACTCCCAAATGACCATAACTAATATTTTTAAATATTCTACAAGTCATAACACCTTGTTTAGCAGCCTGAGGTCCTCTAATATCTGGCGCAAGTATGGATTCTCTAGTTCTTCTAATTACCTCCTCATCAGATAATGGATTTGACCATGGATCGTTGTAAATAAATCCAAATCCAGATTTCTGGACCTCATTTAAAAAAGGTTTCCATGTTGATAAATTTTCCCCCGAACCAGATCCAGACATTGTTCCACAAAAATAAATATTTTGCTCTCTAGGAATATACATGTCATCGTAGTCTATTTCGTGAGGAAGCAAATTTGTTGCCCAACTAATATAAAGTTTATCATAATCATCAATTTCGTAATCATGATAATCATTTTTAACTCTAACTTTGCCCGATGTTTTGGATTCAAAATAACAAGCAGGTCCAACTTTTTTAGTTTTATTCTTATCTAAAGAATAATCATATATGTGATCTTTAATTCCTACACCAACAGTCCTAACATCAATGTATTGTTTTACATTTTCGTATTTTTTAGGAGATGGGCAGTACATAATAAAATAAGCACTAGAATCATTTATAGGAATATGTTTATCAGCAAATCCTTCTCCAATAAAAAGAGCGTTAGTATAATCAAAATCTTTCGGGTAATCCTCATCATGAAACCAATAAACATCATAACCTAGATATTTAAAAGCTTTATAATATGAAGAGTGTACATATGAATGAGTATGGGAATATAAAGGATACCCCCATATAATTACTTTAGAATATGGAATTTGTTTTTTCATAACTTAAATTTTTTAATAATTTGAGATGGGAGCAAAGAGTCACATTTAATTTTTTCTATTAATTCATTGCTAAATTCTTCTGGATTAATCCACCAATCTTCAAAAGGACACTCTTTACCATAGTACCCATCCTGTTCAACATAAACATTAGAACAAAGAAGCAAATATCCCTTTTCATTTAAGAATTCTCTTTGTTGCTTTCTGTATTGATCTCCATAAAGATAAGCATCATGCTCTATTGTAATTACTTTAAAAGTATACTCATCAAATGGGATAAGTTTCAATACATCAATTGATAAAGTGTCAATATCAATTGATACGTAATCAATATTTTTAGGAAACTCACACTCTTTGAGTTCTTTTTTATAATCAACTTTTAAAGCATTTTCATTTAAATGAGTTCCAAGTTTTCTAGTCGATGGATAACTATCATTATAACTACTTTCAATTTCAATGCTTAAGGATGTCCAACCAAGTTCTTGAAATGCAAATGTATTATTCGAATATACTGAATGACATGATCCAATATCTACACAATATCCATCTCTCTTAAAATTTAAAATATTTGCCACAAATTCATCTTGTTTAGCATCAGAATAAAAATTCATTTTTTTCGCACCTCAATTTTCTCAAGTATAGTTTCAATAGTATCTATGAAGTTTTTATGGGACCAAGAATCTTTTCTTTCTTTGAGAGGTAAAAATCCATTTGAAATAATATCTTTAAGATGATTATTCTCAACACAAATGGAAGGAGTTGCATTTATAATATGAGAATACATAGAACTTTTATTGATAGCAATTGGTTTTTCAACTGCAAGTGCATAGTCTATAACTGAAGATATTCCATTATAATCAGAATAATCTTGATATAAAAACATATTTAAGTCATTGTCCGCGAGAAAATATAATAGTTCTTCATCACTAATAAAGTCTGTAGTAATTTTTAGTTCAATATTTGAGTTGGTAATGTTTTTTCTACACGCATCAAATATTCTTTCTGGTTGTTGGTTAGAACCTGCGTAAGTTCCATGAGTTAAATGAAGTCTCAATTCAACTTTTTCAGTGGTAAATTGTTCATTCACTATTCTACAAATTTGATCATAATATTTGTTGATCAATCCAAATCCAAATGATCCTATACGAATTGTATCACACTCATTTCGGTATTCTTTTTTGAGATAAAACGGAAGAGGTCTTGGGATAGCAAAGTCTTTCTCGCCATCACATTCCCAATAAGGATGTTGATGAAGATAACCATCAAAAAATTGCTCATAGTTATAAGCATTGTGTATTAGATTAAACTGAAATATCCCCTTCTTTCGGAATTGTTCAACTAAATCTGGAGTAACCCATTGTATAACCCCACATCTATTATATATAATAAATGAGGGGTTATGTTCTTTAACAGATGATTTCAGACTTTCAACCGAGTCCAACTCCAAGTACACAAAATTATTATTTTTAGATTGGGTCAAAATGTTTCCAACTCTTAATCCATATTGATGAACACCACATTGTTTTTCTGTAGAATTAATTATAAGTATTGTCTTCATAGTTAAATAATTTTATTTTTTTCAGTATTAATAAATATTATTACAATAAACTAAATTAGGTCCGGTTGTATCATCAAATGAATCAAACTCATAACCAAGATCTGACATATAAGCATTAAATTCTTGATATGTATCAATAAATGCATTTTCAAGTACAATCACTTTTGGTTGATATTTTGAAGGGGTAAATCCCCTCATCACATTAAGTTCCCACCCTTCAACATCAACAATAACATAATCAATCTTTGATACCTTTGCTTCTTCCAAAATAGTATCCAATTTTCTCACATTAACTTTAATTGTATTAATGGAGAGGTCTTTTTTTCCATTAGAATATCCACTTAATGCTAATCTTTCATTAACTTCTATTGAAGAAAAACTTTCATAAGTAATTCCGTTAATAGGTTGTGTAACCATTTCAAAATTCACATCGTTCTTATCTTCATAAGAACAAGCATATTCATATATTTCATTTCCAATATCTCTATGCATTTTTGCAAATTCTGGGTTTGGATCTATACAAATACATCTCCAACCAATGTCACGAAATGGTTTAGATTGAGATAGAAATTCTGGTCCAGCAGATCCAACTTCAACCATTATTCCAGTATCAATTTCACTGAAAAATTTAGTTTTAAGGTAATTTGATAACATTTTTTTAAATAATTTGAATATAAGGAAGAGGGAAAATAAATTTTCCACCAGAATTCATATATTCTTTTTCTCTTTGAATGATTCCGTTTTTAAAATGCCAAGGCAAGACAATCAAATAATCGGGATTATTACTCATAACTTCTTCTTCAGAAATAATAGGAATATTAGTTCCAGGTGTTACACATCCAAATTTATCAGAATTTACTTCACCAATTGCAATGATATCATCAGAAGTAAATCCACACCATTGAAGGAGAACATTTCCTTTAGTTGAGGCACCATAACCGTAAATAGTTTTTCCATCTGCCCTCAAAGAGCGGATAAGATGTACCAAGGAATCACGATGTTCATACGTTCTTCGAGCAAATTCAAAGTAAGGATTAACAGTATGAAGACCCATTTTATATTCTTCAGCAATCAACCACTGAATAACAGAATGATTTATCTTGATTGAAGTATTAGTATCTTTGCAGGCGGTGACTGCAAAACTACCACCATTAATATCATTTAAGGTAACATCAACAATCTTCATTCCAGCATGAGAAAGAATATTCTGTACCGACAACATTGAATAATATTCAATGTGCTCATGGCAAGCAGTATCATAGGAAAGAGATCTCAAAGTTGATGGCAAATACGCTTGCTCAAAATGCCACATACCATCATCAGTCAAAATAGAACGAATATCTTTTACAAATGCAACAGGATCATCAAGATCATAGAAACACGCAATTGACATTACAAGTTTTGCATTTTTATTCTTTTCTACCGATCTATAAGATTCCTCCGAGAAAAAATCTGCAACATAAGGAATATCATCTGGATAATATTGAGAAAACTTTTTAATGGTTGGATCAATTCCTATCCTTTTCACATATTCAGGAAATACTTTTAGTGTAGTACAATCATTTGATCCAATATCAACAACAACGTCACCTGGTTTCAATTCAGATAATTCAATCAGATATTTTGCTTTATTAACGAGGTGCTGGACCATTGAATTATTTAATCCAGAGCGATATCCATAATTAGTTCCATACATTTCTGTAGGTTCAAATGTATGTTTCAATTGAACAAGATAACTAGAGGGACTCCAAACCAATTCTAATGGACCAGAATCTAAATTTTCTTCTGGCCTTGGAAAAACTCCGGTAAGTTTTTGATTTCCAAGAGTTAAAAATGTTACCAAATCTTTTTCTTTACTAACTCTACATGAATCAATTTCAGTATACATACTCATTTTTTTTCTCCATTGCTTTTTTTAGATCATATTCACACATTTCTTCTACTAATTTTTTAAATGTGTATTCTGGTTTCCATCCAAGTTGAGTTTTTACCTTAGTACAATCACCAATAAGGGTTTCAACTTCGGTTGGACGATAATAATCTGGATTTATTTGAATGATTATTTTTCCAGTATTTTTATCTACACCAATTTCGTTTATATCATTACCAGACCATTCTATATCAAATCCAAGATTATTGCAAGCAATATTTATAAAATCACGGACAGAATGTTGTTCTTCCATACTTAAAATGTAATCTCCTGGAATTTCATTCTGCAACATCATCCACATACCACGAACATAATCTTTAGCATGTCCCCAATCACGTTTTGCATCCAAATTCCCAAGTTCAAGAGGACCTTTTTTTATACCCACTTTAATCTCTGAAAGAGTTTTTGTAATTTTACGTGTTACAAACAATTCCCCCCTTCTTGGAGATTCATGATTGAAAAGTATACCATTGCTAGCAAACAAATTATATGATTCTCTATAGTTTCTTACTATCCAATATGCATATAACTTAGCAACACCATAAGGTGATCTTGGATAAAATGGAGTATTCTCAGTTTGAGGAGTTTCTTGAACTTTACCAAACATTTCAGAAGTAGATGCTTGATAAAATCTTGTTTTATTTTCCAACCCAAGAACCCTAACTGCCTCTAATAATCTAGTCACTCCAACAGCATTAATATCAGTAGTATAAAGAGAGTTTGAAAATGAAACTTTTACGTGACTTTGTGCAGCAAGATTATAAATTTCATCTGGTTTAGTTTCTTGAATTAAAGAAGTAACACTTGAAAAGTCAGACAAATCCCCATAATGAAGATGAATATTTGGGTTGTCTAACAATTGTTTAATTCTGTCAGTTGGGTCTGATGTTGAATTTCTACGAATGATACCATGAACTGTATATCCTTTATCTAAAAGAAATTCGGATAGATATGATCCATCTTGTCCTGTGATTCCAGTACAAAGAGCAATTTTTTTAGTCATTTATTAATAAAACCTCAATAATATCAAAATGTTTGTGTTGTTTTCTAGTTCTTACTCTTCTAATTGTACTGATATCATACTTTGTATTATTTCTACACTATTCATAAAGACCCGTAATAATTTAAATTTTACCATCCCCACCCTAACAGATTGCAGTCAAGATAGGTTTAATTATTTAGGTTTATCATGCACACCACCAATTCTTTGACTGGAAATTGAAAACCAGGCGGGAGAGAGTCCCATCCGCACCAGTCGTCACTTATAATGCCCATACGACGAGGGCAAATCAGGATTCAAACTTGACTCCACCAGTATAAGTTTTAAGT
>Ga0181343_1000722_pt1 | contig 13885 bp, 14 predicted proteins | sample Su13VDMLBSD_FD_130110 | JGI IMG/M metagenome (GOLD analysis project Ga0181343, IMG submission 130110) | Freshwater viral communities from Lake Michigan, USA - Su13.VD.MLB.S.D | ecosystem: Environmental > Aquatic > Freshwater > Lake | place: USA: Michigan | collected 2013-07-15 | reverse complement strand
AGGCAAGTCTGTACCAAACAAAGCATTTATCAAAAAAGCACCTGTTGAGCCATCACTCTCAGCCATAGCTTTTCTGGCGTAACTATTCTCGCTACCCATCATTCCAAGGCCAAGATTTGCAAATGGATTATCTGATGCCATTTTTATTCCTTAAATGCTAAAGCCGCCAGATTTACTAGTTCCAGTGTTTCTTGCACCTTGAGTACCTTGGAAGTTTGGCGTTGTAGAAGATTGTGGTGTGCCGTAAATGATAGAGGCATATTTGCCCAATACATCTTGTGGAGTCTGTGCATAACCAATACGAGAAGCCGCAGATTGTTGCGCCCCTGTAAGGCTTTGAAGGCCCAGGTTAGCCAATTTGTCAGCAGCAGCAGCACGGTTAGCTTCAACACCAGAAGATGCGGCAGCGGCAGCAGTGGCTAATCGTTGCTCTCCAAGCTGTTCTGTATTTCTACGGGCCAAGGCATAACGAGAGCTGCCAGCGCCGCCAGCGCCGCCAAACATTGCATTTTCACTTCCAACTTGCTCTCGGATGCCTTCACGGGCAGGTTGCATGGCTGCTTGTATTTGCTCCTCTTTGTATCGAGGGCCAAACAAAGAAGCCAGGCCTTGCAATCCTAAGCCAAGGCTTGCACCACCAGCAATTTCTTGTTGAGCGCCAGAACGCTGTGCAACATTCATTGCCGTGTTTGCTGCATTAGTAGCAACAGGATTTACTTGACCATAAACATCCGTTGCCATACCAAGAGTCTTTTGGTAAGCAGGAAATGCCGTGTCCGTCAAAAAGCCCGTTTGAGCTTTAAGAAGGTCTTTTTGTTCTTGAGTTACTACTGGAGCTGAACTAGAACTGCCAGATGATTTGCCGCCGCCCATTCCCATGATTAACCTCCTTTGCCCTTGCCGCCACGTTTAGGCTGCAATGGTTGTATTTGACTATTATCCCACTGTCCAACAGTATTTGGGTATTGGTTTGGCGCACCCATAGTCGGTTGACCAGAGGTTGCTGAGTTTGTTTGGCGACCACCTTTACCCATAGGCTGAGGGGGCTGGCCCTGTTGTGTTTGCGGTATTACATCCGCTGTGGTCATTTGATTGCTATCTGGATTAGCAAATTGGCCTTTGCCGCCACCACCTGTTTGTGGCTGTTGTACTGTTGATGCAAATCCACCCATGATTACTCCTTAAACCAAAACTTGATAAGCAAATGAATTGCCGTTAATTGTTAAATCAGTGGCAGGTAACCAAGATGTAAATGAACTAGGCTGGATCAAAGTGCCAGTAGAGTCAATCCATGTTACAAGATCACAAGATGTTCTTAATGTATATGTATCCGCAGTAAGCGTAAATATCTTAGAACATGTAATTACGCTATTAAAACCAGATGCATACAAAGTTGAATTATATTGATATCTAGTTGCTCCTGCGGAAACAAACGGAGCGCTAAATGTCCCAACTTGTGTTCCCGCTGAGTTATATAAAGCAAAAACAATTCTAAAACTAGCACCAGGATATGTTGTTGCTAATGAAGAAGTAAACGTACTCATGCCAGCGCTATAGTCGCCCTGCACTAATACAGTGCCTGTTTGATTTATTGTAAATGTAAGAGTTGTAACTGTATATCTGCCAGATGAGTCTTGTAATGTAGAAGATGCAAGGTCTTGAGCTACACCATTAGTAAAACCATTTAATGTTGCTTGACTTCCATTAAATGTAATGTTTTTGCTAGAGTTACCCAAAGCAAAACGTCCATCAGCATATAGATGAGTACCTGAACCCGTCATTGTCGTGCCACTAATTTCAGGGCTTGAACCAACAGTAATCTCTCCACGGGCAAATAAGTTATTTAAATAAGCGCTACCAGTAGAACGCTGAATGTAATAACCTTGAGTGCCATAAGTAGCAGGATTGCCAGCAGTAGGTGGATTTGATCCGTTCCAGTTATCAGACCTAATGTCTTGAAAAATAGAAGCAGCAATAGGACCCGTCCAAGCGGTAGTGTTTGGAGGCACACCGTTAATGGTATCGGTTGTTGAACTGTTGTATTGACCTTGGATATACCAAAGGACTTGCCCAACAGCCACAGCAGGAGTTACGAGCGACCAACCAGATGGAGCATTAGGGCCTGTCGTTGTTGCAGTAAATGCAGGGGTAGGACTTGCTTGGCTTTGAACCAAGTAGGCAACCAACCCACTATTACCGTTTTGACCGTTTTGACCAAAGATGCCAACAGCAACAATTGGATATGCAACGTTTGTCCAATCTAATGGGCTAGATTGAATGCCGCCAGTTTGGGTCACTAAGATACTGATTGACCATAGATAGTCCCCAGGCGCACCACCAGAAGGAACAGACGTAGACCACCCAGCAGGAGCTGTATATGTATTGGTTACCCAATCATATGTTGTGGCAGTTGATGGCCTAGCAGGTGTCGTTGATGTACCAAACTTGTAGATGATGGCGTTGATAGTAAATGCCATTGTCAAAGCATCTAGATCAATAGCAACCCCAGTATCTGGAACCCAAGCATAGCCAGGGCTTGTTGTCGCAATGTTAATGTCAATTGACCGCCCACCAGTTACTTTGTAATACAAGGTTTTGGTTGTGCTAAAGCCGCCACCAGCTACTTTGTACCAAATATAGTCAGCAGGGTTTGTTGATTCTGTTGAGCTGTCATCATTACGCAAACCATAATACAAGCGGTTGGTTTGGGTATTGCTAAAGTTAACTGTGCCGTCAAAGCTGTCAGCATATTTGACCATCATGTACTTATACAGATAGCCAATAACTTGACCGCCCGAACCAGTAATCTGACCAGTATTAGGATCAGATGAAAGGTTTGCGCCAAAGTTACTCAGCAGATAGTTAACTGCATCAGAAATCTCTGATTGGCTTGGGTTGCCGTCAAGTAAAAAAGGCATTAGAACGCATCCTCGGTTACTGTGGCTTGCCAGTTAAGAGCAGTCATGTTCCACGTATCGGTGGCATCGTTTGACTCTACTTTGACCGACAAGGTGCGTACAGTGTTTTGTTGAGTTGTTACCCAAGGATTATCCGTTACTACCGACACGGTAGATGCTTGACCATATGTGGCAGGTTGGGCAGTAGAGTTAGCGCCGCCCACAGTGATGTTAACTGTGCCAGTACCTGCAATTTCAGGCAGCAAGCGATGGGCATATACCTTAGACGAATAAGGCACAGGACCTTCAGCAGTCTGCAAAACAATGTTGTTTCGTTCAAACAGCGTAGGAATCGGGGCGCTGTTGATGAAAGAGTTGCCACGGTTAGTCTGCACCAGCTTTGTATTAGAAGCGCCTCCACGGGCGTATGCGACAGTCCTAGAGGCATATTTGAATGCGCCACCAGTAAAGATTGGGCCTTCAGTAGCCATACAAGCGTTGGCAATGTCTTTGGGAGCATTCCAAATGTTTAGGTCATAGCGCCAAGACAGCATCTTGTTGCACCAGCCTGTAGATGTCAGGTCAGGGTAGTACAGCTCAATCTGGTTCTTTTGAGTGTTGTTGACCATAAAGATACGGTCAGAATACGTTGTACTCAGATTGGCAAAGAAGTAATCACGAACCTTTTGGTTGCCCAATGGGGCAAAGTCAGAGCCGTTAAACACCCAGATATCTCGGCTATCAACACCGTAAACCATAGAGTCAGTGTTTGACCAGCAGTTGTTGTTGATCAGACCACGACCTTGGTTGAACAGACGAATGCCAAAGATAGGCGCTGTGGTGTTTTGGTAGGCAATGGGAGAAAAAACAACAGTATCCCAATAAGAGCAGACATAAAAGTTTGCCCCCAAAAAGAAGCCGTCAATGATTGGGCCACGAACAGGAATCTCTTGCTCGTTAGCCACGTTATTCAAGGTTGGTTCCCATGTTGCAGGAACACCAGTATTGGCAAAAGCTTGTGACCACCGAACGGTTGTTGGATAGTTATAGCTAGTGCCGCCGATTACTTTGGTCAGATTGCCAGCAATCAGGATGTTGCCTACGTTTGGAGAACAGAAGTTGCGTACAAATCCTGCGCGGGTAGACGTTACGCCAACATCGTAGTTCCAGTTTGCATCGGGAGTTACTGTAATTTCATTTGCTGTAGGCAAGAAATACATTGGGTTGGAAATGCCGTCATTGATAAAGAAAACGCTACCCACAGACGATGTTGTGATGTTGATGTCTTCTGTGTAATTAGGCAAAAAAACAGATGGGTTGCCACCTACGCCTGGGGTAATGTTTGTTATACCTCCAGAAGTAATCATGAACCATTTGCCTTGGGAAGAGCTATTCCTTGTGGCAACAATGTAGACCCATTGGCTTTCTGAACGGAAGAAGCCTTCCATAAAGATAGGCATGTCCGTGATGGTGGAGAGAATTTCTTCTTCTCCGCCAATCTTTTTGATGCCACGAACATCAGCCTCTACGTTACGCCCAGAGTTATATTCGTTGCTAGTTAAGGCATTACTAGGCACATCTGGACAAAAACTCATGTTTATAAAAGGAGTTCTTAAAGGCGTATAGCTAGACATTTGCGCTCCTACTCTGGTATAACTTTATGTTATGATTTGCACCATGAGCAATTTTAACTAAGGATTTTATATGGCTAATCTTACCGCAGAACAAATTAAACAAGTTTTGCACTATGACAGCAATACTGGACTGTTTTATAGAAAACTGAAAAATGGAAACATTAAAGAAACCCCATCTGGTTCTATTTCTAAAAATGGTTATATCCTTATCAGAGCGCTCAATGTTCTTTACTATGCTCACCGTTTGGCTTGGATGTATGTTTATGGAAGTTTTCCAGATAAGCATATTGACCATTTGAACAATGTAAGAACAGATAACAGAATTGCAAACCTTAGAAATATTTCTAGAAACGGAAACAATCAAAATATCCGCAAAGCTCAAAAAAACAATCAAACAAAATTGCTTGGCGTTTCTTTTTCTGGAAAGAAAAAACCTTACAGGGCAAGGATTTGCGTTGATGGAAAACAAAGGGAAATAGGAACTTTTCTTACTGCTGAAGAAGCTCATATTGCTTACATGGAAGAAAAGAAAAAATATCATATTTCCCAGTAAATTTACTCTTTGGGTTCTGCTGGAGGAACCTGTGGGTCAGCTTGCTCTTTGATGTTCATAACCAAAGGAAAAGCTCCTGTTTTTGTCGGCAGTTCGCCAAGCACTTGCAGGATAAAGTTGACAGCATCAACGGTGAGTTCTAGTTTAATCATTGCATTGCTTCCTGTAGGGGGGTTAAGTTTTCAGTTGTCCAAAAGTCTTTTGCCAACATGATGTTCAGATGCTCTTTGTTACGGGCCACGGTGTCAGCCCAATCTTCATCGGTCATCTTTTCAGGTTGACCTGCGTTGATGAGGTTTACGCTGTCCATGCAAGCAGAGTAGTGCTTGGCGATTTGTTCAGCACTTAATGCGTCAGGGGTGATTGTGTTTTCCATGATGTTTCCTTATGGATGAGTTGCTTTGTATGCGTCAAACTCTGCTTTGAGTTCTTGGATGGCTTTTACAAGAATAGGCACAAGAATTGAAGTTTTGATGTTTTTATCACCTTCAAAGTTTGTTTCTACCAAAGACGGAAAAATCTGTTCAAACTCTTGCGCAATAAAACCAATTTGTTTTTGACTTGGGTCTTTTATAAAATTGAAGTTACGCACTTGCAAGTTCATTACATCTGAAAGTTTAGGGCTTGCATCTACAATGTTTTCTTTTAGTTTTACATCAGAAATAGTGCCATAAGAACCAGTAGAATTTACAATTGAACCGTTGGTAGTAATGTTCAATGTTAATGTTCCACTAGCCCCAGTAATTGATGTGGCGCTTGCTCTACCAACTATAAGTGACGCAGACCCTCCTGATGCGTAAGAACTAGATACGTTTAAGCAATCTGTCTCTCCATAAACATAAGAATTTCCAGTGTTTGTAGAATAAAAACGTGGATTCCCAGCCCCATCAGACAGCACGATTCGGTTGCTTGCTGTGCGAATGTCTAAGCCGCCTTCGTTTCCATTAAAACGACCAAGAATAGTGTTTCTGGTTCCAGTGGTAACTTGTTGACCAGCATTATTGCCAACAAAAGTATTTCGCCCATCTGCGCCTGTTGTAAGGTTGCCAGCGCCAGACCCAATAAAAGTGTTAGCAATTCCTACAGAATTTGTGTATCCAGCCTGATAACCAACAGCAGTGTTTTCGCTTGCTGTGGTGTTTGCTGCAAGCGCACTATGTCCAATACCTGTATTGTATGAACCTGTTGTCAATGCTGCGGCTGAATCACTACCTAAAAATGAATTGTTAACACCAGAGGTTAATGAAGGCAACGAGTATTGACCTACAGCAGTATTAGCACCACCTGTTGCGTTTTGACCAGAATATGCCCCTACAAAAGTATTTGCATTTGCATTAGATGATTTACCTGCAAGATAACCAATAGCTGTTAAAAGTGTTCCCGTTGTATTGCTATATCCAGCCTGATAACCCAAAGCAGTGTTGTTAGAGGCTGTTGTGTTGGAGAACAGCGAGTTATAACCAAACGCAGTGTTGTTTGCTCCGCTTGTGTTGAAACGCAAAGTGTTTGTACCTGCTCCAGTGTTGTAATCACCAGTGTTTGCGTACAGAACTTGATGACCTAACGCTGTGTTTTGCTGGCCTGTGGTATTGGTGCGCAGAGAATTCAAACCAACCGCTACGTTTGCAAGACCTGTTGTATTGCTCAATAACGCATTTCCACCTACTGCGATATTTTGATCTCCAGTAGTATTAGCCGCCAAAGCACTAGCACCCACAGCAGTATTGGTAGATACAGCACCTGCACCACGGCCAACAGTAATGCCTGAGAGAGTGTTGGTGTTGCCTGAGACAACAACGCCAGCGGTTCCGTCTAATGTGATCGCCATAAATTACTCCTGTGTGGCCCAAGGAACTCCAACTTTAGTAGTTGGGTTTTTTTGAGCTTCAATCTGGCTTTGCAGACTAGCTTCTACAACGTCTTTGCCCAATGCGTTTTGCACCCAGCCAATGACTTGCTGTTGAGTTAAATCTTCGTAAGGGATATAGCTCTCACCAGCTTCTTGCGTAAAAGAGGTTGTGCCATATGTGCTGGAGTTGTAATCTCCATCATTAGCATAAACAGAATAGTGTGTTGTGACCACAAAACCGTCAGAGGTTAAGCGTTCCATTTGATTGATTACCCAAGTAAATGTTGTCATGATGTTTCCTTAGTTAGATTCAAGTTGTGCGACACGTTGACGCAGGGATTGGATTTCCTTGACCAGCATAGGTACAAGTTTGGAGTAGTCAACTGCCATCATTTCTTCTGGGTCTGCGGGTTGGTATACAGCTTCAGGGGCGACAGTCACAAGTTCTTGAGCAATAAAACCAGCTCGTTGATGTGAATTTTTTTCTTTCCAATCAAAACTACGCACTTGGATAGAATCAATAACGCCACCAAATTCAGGTGCATCAACAATGTTTTCTTTTAAGCGTCGATCTGAAGTGGTGTTGTATAAGGTAAGCGATCCATTATAAGTAATTGAGCCGACAAGTGAGCTTCCAGAATAAAACGCAACTAAACTAGTTGAACCACTTGATTTATTTGCAACATATAGTGGGTAATTAGAACCACCAGTATTGCAAATTGATAAGTATTGGTTATTTGTTGTGTTGTTGTATTCAAAACCATTAGTTAAAATTTCACCTGACGCTGTTTTTCCCGCCAGCAAGTTACCAGCCGTCGTAAGTGTCATTGCTTGGGTGAAGCTGATGGCGTTACCTGCTGTGCCTGATGCTGCTGTGTACCAAGAATGAACACCGCTAGATTGTTTATATTGAGAAGCAGTTTCCGTTGAGATGTATTTCCAACCGCCGTTGTAATAAGCGTTAACAGAATAGCCAGTTTCATAAGTGCCATAGCCATAAATACTGCCATTCTTTACCTGCAAAGCATTTTCAGTTCCACCTGCCCAAGACGCTGGAGTAACACCCAAGCCTAGGTTGCCTGCGCTGTCAAGGCGCATCTTTTCTGAATTATTGGAATAAAAGCGAATAGCATGACGAGCAGCCAAACCTAAATTTGCCCAATCTCCTGTTGAACCTGTTTCACCAGACACATACGTACTAGCGTCTGAAGAGTTACCTACATTTCGTAGGATTACTTTTGTTTCTCCAGATGCAGCCAATAAATCCAGACGAGCAGCGGGTGAAGTTTGACCTACACCCACGTTCTGTGATGTATCAATAGTTACAGCAGTAGTAGCCGCACCCGCACCCGTTGTCGTTTGGAGAGCAAGGGAGCCGTCACTAGCAGCGGTAGTTTTTAGGCCAGCAGACCCGCTACTTACGCCATTGTCGGATAACAGGATTGAGGGCATTATGCTTTTCCTTTAAGTTGAGCTACGTCAGCTTGCAGTTGGGTTATTAGGGCTTGTTGTTCTTGGATGCACTTCATCAGCGCATATTGCAAGTCGGTCTGATAAATTGACAAGCGCATCTTTGGCTCTTCGTCTTTGGAAGCCCAGTTACCTTCCGCAACCAACTCGGGCGCAACGGCTTGAACATCTTGCGCAACAACGCCCAACGTCAGGCCATCATCTTCCTCAAAGTTTTGGTCAATATAATTAAAGGTCTGAACTGGAATGGCGCAAATTTTGGCAAGGTAATCGCCAGCAGGTGCAAAATTGGTTTTTTCTCTGCGGTCAGAAAGGTTTGCGTCGTTTGCTTGGTAGTTTGCAATACCCCCGTTTGATCGCACAGAAAATCTTTGCGTGCTTGCGTCGTCCGCATAAATAAACCATTGAGAGGATGAGTTTGGCGAAACGACTGTATACCTAATACGCATAACCTCTTCACTCCCAGAGGAAGATCGGGTGGCATCTAGGCGAAGATTTGGATAGTTGTTGGGCTGGTAAGTAAGTAAAGTTCCGTTGGCGTCGATACGGGCGCGTTCTGCGTAAGTTGAACCATTTACCTGTGAAAATAAAATCTCTGGGTAACTAGCATCACCTTTAGCAACAAAACCAGTGTTTGTGTTTCCATAAGAAGCAAACATTTCAAGTGTTGTGTTATTTGCATTGCTTGATGAGACATTTATTCCGCAAGCATCAGAGCCGCTTGATTTAATTGAAACTACCCTTTCATCACCTGACCATAAAGTAAGAGGGCTAGTACGACCTACTAACAAGCTACCAGCAGCCGTAAGCGTCATTGCTTGGGTGAAGGTAATGGCGTTACCTGCTGTGCCTGATGGGGCTGTACGCCAAATATGAGCGCCAGCATTTATGTTGTAGTTACCTGCTGTGGCGGTTTCTCTGTAAACCCAACCGCTTCCATTCCAGTATCCGTTGTTGGTTAACTGAGTTGTACTTTGCAAGTCAGATAAAGATGTCCTATTGTAAATTTGCAAAGCACGAGTATCGCTACCCCAAGCACTAGGAGTAACACCCACACCCACGTTCTGTGAGCCGTCAATAGTTACCGCAGTTGTAGGCGTAGCGCCCGTTTGAAGCACCAATGTGCCTGTAGTGTCCGCAGTGACTTTGTATGCGGTGGTGGAGGTTGTGCTTGAGCTGATTGTTGACATTTAGATCACCACATGACGTTGACCAGAAGCAACCGTTAAGGTCACCCCGCTGGCTACAGTTAAAGGACCAATAGAGAAACCGTTAGTTCCTGCTGCGATTGTGTAGTTGCTTGTTACGCTGTCTGCGTTTACAACTATACCGTTTGACGAAACCATCTCTTTGGCTTTTAGTTCACCAGTAGACGGTGTGTACAAGTAGTTAGCGTTGCTTGTATAAACCGTTGCCGCAGTACCGCTTGTTGAAGCAGCAAACAAAGGATATACGCTTGTTGCAGTTGTGGTGTCGTTGACAATGGTAGAGCCGCCAACAGATGACCAGCTTGTACCGTTGTGTCCTTCAAACTCTGCTGTAGTCGTGTTAAATCGCAACTTACCCGCAGCACCTGTAGGACGTTGACCAGTTGTACCGCTAGACAGCTTTACAGCGCCTGTAGAAGTAAACGATGAATCAGCAGTTGCAGTCAAAGTTGTAACAGTTGCGGCGGCAGCAGTTGTTGCGCCAATAATCATGTTATCCATTTCTCCAATAAAAGTTGGAGCAATTTCAATGGAGTTAACACCTGTTGGCTTCATGTGGACATGGCCCGTACCAGTAGGGCTAATGTCAATCTGTGCGTTAGTGCCGTTTATGTTTGTTGAAACATTGATAGAAAGGTTGTCACCGCCGCCAGCACCCATGCTAAGTTGCGTTGTGCCAGCAGAGTTTTTAAGCGCTAACCCGCCTGAGTTAGTAGCTTGAACTGTAGGAGTTGTAAGACTTGTCGAAGCAGTTACAGTGGTAAACGCGCCTGTCGAAGCAGTTGTTGCGCCTACTGTCGTGCCGTTAATTGAGCCACCAGTTACTGCAACAGCATTGGCATTCTGCGTAGACATAGTGCCAAGGCCACTAATGTCTGTGTTTGCCAACACAACAGCGCCCGTGCGACCAGCAACAGATGTAACAGCGTCAGTGTTGTCAATCTTTTGCCAAGCAGAGCCGTTAAAGATTGCCCAATCACCAATGATCCAATCAGTAACGCCGTTAAGGTTGGTTGAACCAGCCACAGACACTACGTAGTAATAACCCTTAGTACCAACACTTGATACCAATGTTGGGCTGTTTACGTTTGCGTCCCAAGTGCCTTGATAAGTCACGCTACCCAGCACAGCAGCAGGAAGTTGCGATATAGGAACAGTGCCGCCACCATCAAGAGTAGCAACGCCACCAGCGCTACCAGCATTCAATTGAGCAGCAGTGCCTAGACCCAATGCTCCACGCGCACCAGAGGCTGTTGTAGCCCCTGTACCACCGCTTGCAAGGGCTAACGTGCCGCCGATGGTGATAGTGCCAGCAGCGTCAATTGGACCGCCTGTAGTGGTCAATCCAGTTGTGCCACCAGAAACGTCAACGCTAGTTACAGTACCTGTACCAGACAGTGTCCGCCATTGAACGTCACTAGCTGAAGGGTTAACAGCCAAAACCTTGCCAGCATTGCCAACGTAAGAAGGCAAGAACAGATCAGCGCCAACCAGTTGAACAGCGCCTAATGTAAACACCTGACCATTCATTGAGAATGTGCTGTTTACCAAAGAAGCGTTGCCAATGTTGCTTAGAGTGTTTGCAGAACCGCTAATGGTTTTGTTTGTCAGTGTCTGAGTTTGAGTTGTACCAACAACATCGCCCACAACACCTTGAACGCTAACAGCAGAAGTTGCCGTGGCAGCGTTACCTGTTACATCAATACCCCAAGTGCCAGATGCACCCGTGCCTGTAGTAGATGGGACGCTAAGGTTTGTACGTGCGTTTGCAGCAGTAGAAGCGCCTGTACCACCGTTAGCCACAGCCACCACACCAGTAACGTTTGCAGCGTTACCAGACACAGAGCCTTGAATCTGGCTGCTAAAAGTCTTTGTGCCAGCAATAGTCTGATTACTAGTCAGGTCCACATACAAAGCAGAACCAGTTAACTGGACCCAAGCGCCAGACTGTTTGTTGTACAAGCTTTGTGGCGTGGTGCTGGTGTTGATATACAACTGACCGTTCAAACCAGTTCCGCTAGACGGTACATTTGCGCCTGTAAGCACTGGCAAGCCTGAACCTGTCAACAGACCTGGGGTTGACCATGTCAATGCAGCAGATGAACGAGAGTCAACAACAGCAATAGAAACCCAAATCAGATTGGTTGGGCTTGAAGGAGGAGCGTTTAACCAGCCAGATGGCGCAGTGCCAGTGTTGGTTGTAAAACTCCAAGAGCCACCTGTTGGAGTCGCAGGGGCCGTAGCAGAATCATAAAAAATGAACCACTGAAAATATGTACCACTCGATCCATCGCCAATGCCGTATAAACCGACTGATTCAGCAGATGCGCCGTAAATGCCGCCTGTTGCCATATTGTTTCCTTACTTAAAAGTATATCTGTACTCGCGGGGCTGGAACTCTGATGTGAGATGTTGATCTCCACCTTTCCAGCGGCCCTTGTTGTATTGGTCTTGAATCAAGCCATACGATTCATCTAAACGAGCAAGCCACTTTTGAGCTTCTTCAGTGTTTTTGTTCTTGTCGTAATACGCCCACAATGTGCCGTACAAATAGCCTTCAGGAAACGAAGCCAGCACAGCATTACTTTGCACCAATGGATTCAATGGGTCGCCAGTAGCGCCCAACAGGAATGCAAATGTTCGGATGTAATAAGCTTTGATCTCTACGTTGTTGCCTGGGTTTGGCGTAAACACGTAGTTAGGACCAACTTCAGAAAATGAACCACGAATAACGCGAGGCACACCAAATGGACGAACATACAGTTGGTCAATCATCTTGCGGCGAATAATCTCGCGGTCACCAACACGGTCATACATGATCCAAGGACCCATGCTTGCAGCAGGTGAGCCTGGCTCGACTTCAGAATTAGGTGTTTGTTGGAAAAACAAAATAGGAATGTTCATATCCGCAGGGATAGGAGCCATGCCTTCAGAGTTTGTTGTCAACAATGTTGGGTTATCGCCATATGGATTGGTGCGAAGACCAGGCAGCTCAAGAGTACGCATCTTGAGTTCAGCCAATTGAATTGATGTTTGAATTTCTAATGACGCTTGCGTAGGAAGCATCATGATGGTTGCTGGGAATGTAGCAACAGACCATGTCTCATCAGGGTCGTCTACGGTAATGGTTGTGCTTGTAACAGCCATTACTGCTGTAAACGGACCAGAGATTGAGTAACCAATAAAGTCGCCAACGTTAATTGTCCCCACAGGCGTAGGCGATACCGTCAATACGCTTGTAGATGAATTAAATGAGGAAACAGTGATGCCAGACGATTTAGGAATTGCCCCTACCCATTGTGCTACGCGACTTACTAGCGCGTTAGCTGATTGAATAAATAGAGACATGGCTTTCCTTACTTGGTCGGAATGGCAGGATTAAATGGCAAAGGAATTTTACCTGAAGGATGGCAAACGAAGTCTGAGTAATACTCGTTGACGATTGCATAAAACAAAATTTTGTCTTTCTTATCTTGTTTAATCAGTTCCCATGGGCGGTTGTTAAACCACTTGGAGCTAATTTCATGAGCGAAGCATTTAGGTAGCTCCATTGCGTGAAATGTGCCAGCAAAAAACGGGTTATCAGTACCATGCTCTTTGTAGAACTCACGGCGTCTTTTACATTCTTCACGGATGGCCTCTACGTTCTTTTGTTCATATTGGACATATCGCGCACCGTCTAAAGCACCGACTTTGTAGTCAATGTTTTTGGTTTTAAATGTTTGCGACCAAGTACCAGACTTGACCTCATTAAACATTTTGTCATTCTTAATCAACGCACCTTCTATACCACCCTCAAGGTTGCCTTTGAGATAGTAATCCTCGTTGACTTTTGCTTCTTCGTTATTTAAGTTCAATTCCATGCTTTGCTCCTTACCAAAAGAGCCTCCGAAGAGGCCCTTTCAGTAAATTGGCTATTAAGCCAAGTAACGCTTGACCTGAGCGGCAGCGCGAGGTGATGTCACCACAGCACCAGTAGTCATAGCTGCCAAGACAGCCACACCTGCTGGGTTACGCACGATCAATGTGCCTTCCATGATGTATTGATCCAAGCTGGCATCAGCGTTGGAGAACACTTCATTGTTCGGGCCGAGTTCGCGCAAACTACCCCACTGAACAACATCAGGGTTCAAGAACAGGATCGAAGTGTTGTCCGAACCAGTTTGATCCATAACCCATGAGTCATCGATTTGGTAGGTGTAGTTGAAGTCACCTTCGTAAGTACCAATCGTGTCGCCCTTGTCAGCAGGGTTAAAACGGTTGATCGAACGGCT
>Ga0181343_1000721_pt1 | contig 13890 bp, 21 predicted proteins | sample Su13VDMLBSD_FD_130110 | JGI IMG/M metagenome (GOLD analysis project Ga0181343, IMG submission 130110) | Freshwater viral communities from Lake Michigan, USA - Su13.VD.MLB.S.D | ecosystem: Environmental > Aquatic > Freshwater > Lake | place: USA: Michigan | collected 2013-07-15 | reverse complement strand
GGCCTTAAACGCGATCGAAGAAAGTTTGATCTTTCTTCGTGTCCAGCGTTGCGCGTCCGTACCGCCGTGGTATGTTCTATCCACGGTTGGCGAACGAACGCCTCCGCTCACCGGAGTACCCGACTATGCACTACGACGTCACGGTTTCCCCGAAGTTTCCCGCCTGGAACGAACGCCCTTATACCGTGCGCGTGTGGGCGCTCACCGCAGCGCGGGCGACCGCGAAGGTACGCAAGGAGGTGACCGAAGGGATGCTGTTCAGCGGCGGCGCGACATACCGTACCCGCAAAGCGCAGGACGAGTAGCCGCGGACCGACGGCTGCCGGGCCGCTCGCCCGGTAGTCGCGTAGAACGCCGGGCTAACCGACGTTGCACGCGACTAATCGCACAATGACAGGGAGGATCTATCTATGTCCGCTTCCACCGATACCGTTACGCGCCCTGGCGCCGTCGTTTGCCCCGACGGACTTGAACGTCCTCCCGATGAGATCTTAGAAACTTATTCCTACGGCAGGTGTTTCTGGTTGACCCTCGCGCTGCATAAACGCTATGGCTGGCCGATCTACGCGGAGATCATAGAAGACCCGGATGGGGCGCGTTGGATCAGTCATTCCTGGGCGAGGATGCCAGACGGTCGGGAGTTTGACATCTACGGACCCCAGGACAGTGTAGATCGGTTCGGGGGCGCGGAACAACGCGTGTTCCCGGAAGAGGCGTTCGCCATCATCCGCGAGACGCGTCTTCTCTCCCTGCGGGAGATCCGAGCCTACGTCAGGGCGGCCGATGAGATCCTCGACCGCTACTTTCCCGTCCTCGAATTGCGCCCCGGCTACTGATTCAACCCATGCCGCGGTCCTATCCGGGCCGCAGCGTCCCTTCCTACCGCTTTCCATCGGAGTCCCTACCATGCCCGCTAAGCGTCTTCCGATCCGCCTTGCGCTCCTTACGACCGATAACCCAAAGACGGCTAAGGGCGCGTCGCGCGCCGTCCTTACTGGCGTGCTTCACCTGCTGCCTGCGGACGAGTATTTGCGCCTTGCGACGGAGCAGGGACACGACGTGGTCACGCTCCGCACCACGTGTCCGTTTGCGGGCGCATGCGCTATCGGTTGTCTGAATACGGCCGGCCGCGGCGGCATCCCTACGCGCGACGCCGGCGTCTTCCTGAACCCGATCCAGCGCGCCCGGTACAACCGAACGCGCCTCCTGGACATGGACGCGCCGACGTTCGTCGCTACGCTGATCGCGGACATTCGTCGGCTCGCGGCCTACGCAAGGAAGCACGGCTATGACGTCGCGATCAGGCTTGACGGTACGTCTGATCTCGCGCTGGACATCCGATACCCTGAGATTGCGCGTGCGTGCGCCGATGAAGGCGCAATCCGGTACGACTACACAAAGGACGCGACACGCGCCATTGCAGGCGCGGCCGGCGTGACCGCGGCGCACTACACCTATTCCCTGGACAGGGGCGCGGCGCGCATGCTGGCGGCCCGGCGCGTGCTGTCCGCTGGCGGGAACGTCGCGGTCGTCTTCCGTGTCCGTAAGGGACGCGAGCTACCGGCCATGTGGAACGGCTATAACGTCGTCGACGGCGACGTGACGGACCTGCGATACCTCGATCCGCGCGGCGTTATCGTCGGCCTGCGTGCGAAAGGCCGCGCGGTCCGTGACACGTCCGGCTTTGTGGTCGACATCTAATCGCAACTATTCGGGGGCCCGGCCTTGCTCCAGGCCCCTAACCCGGCTAATATCGTAATTATAAACTACGTTATTCCTTATTGCGACTCAGTTGCGATAAGCACCGTGATCCGGCTACCCTGAATGGTTACGGGGGCCTGGCGAAAACGTACTGCATGTATAATGTAATGTCACTTAGATAGACCTCTACGCGACCCCTGAAACGATATTCTCATTCTTACTATCGTCTATCTATAGGCCCCCTATGGGGTCCGGTTCAAACCCGGCATATCGGGCCTATCCTCGTGGGATCGTTAGCGTTTGTCGTGATTGCCACGCTTACAGCATCTACCGTAGCGGTCAGACCCCGCTACAACGCCGATAGAACCCACCAATCCGACTATCGCCACAAAGTTAGCCGATCCTACTTGACCACATCATACCAACGCCATAAGATACAAACACCGGCGACAACGAAGCCGGCCTACCACGGAGCTACGAACATGATCCGCGACGCACTGGTGATCCTCCTCCTCGCTGCCTGGGCCACGGCGGCCGGCTGGGCCTTCCTCCTTTGGGGGCTCGCATGATCGCCGACCCGGTCCAGCGGCACGAAGCCGCCGCGCTCCGCGCTCGTAACGATCAGGACCGCGCCCGGTCCGAGGGCCGCTTCGGCTCCGTGCTGGCGGCTATTGACCGCGAGCGACGACACCTCGAAGCCGCCGCCTCGATGCTCGACGAGGCCGCCGCGCTCGCCACGGCCATCGGTGACCGGTCCGGCGCGCGTGCCTACCGTGCCCGCGCGATCAGCCTCCGCGGCTGGGCGAGCGTCCTATGACGGCGGCCGAGCTTGCCGCGCTGATCCGGTTAGGCGACGAGGCGCAGGCGCTCGCCGACGAGCGCGCCGCCCTGGCGGACCGGCTGGGCCTGACCGAACGCCAGGCCGCGGGCCTCGACCCGGTGGCCGCCACGGCCGACGGTCCGGTATTCCTGCGCCCGGTGCGCGAGGACCCGCCGGCCGGCGCTCGCTGGGGCCGCCGCTTCGGACCGCCAGCCTACGAGGCGGAGCCGCACCCGGACGCCGGCGCGGACGACTGGATACCTTTCTGACGCGCAGCCATTGACACCCATACCACCACGCTATAGTATGTACACACACGGAGCGACCGAATGACCCACTACGACCGATACGAAACCTCGATGTACGCCGGCGTGTCCGGCTCCCCCTACGCCGTCGGCAGCGGCTACGAGGACGACAGCATGACCCTCGACGAGGCCCGCGCCGTCGTCGTCGGCATGGGCTGGACCGCGATGGTCGACGAGGACGTCCTGCTGGTGCCCTGCACCGGCGGCGCGGCGCTGGTGGTCCGCGCGGGCGACCGCGGCGACTGCTGGGACGTGCGCCTGATCGACGAAGACCAAGACACCTCCGTCGGCGAGGCGCTCCGCACGGCCGCATGGCTGCGCCGCCTCCTGCGTGAGCTTGTGCAGACGCACGGCCTCGCCCCGATTCAGGCCGACACGAACGACCGATAGCCACGATCCTACACACGCAGCCCCGGCCACAGGGCCAGCCTACACGATAAACCTGGAGACGTCAACATGGAAACGAAGTACCTCGACATTCTGCGCGCCATTCACGCGACCGCCGTTCATACGCCCGTCTTCCGCCCGGTTGATTCGGACCTCGAAGCAGAGGCCGGCATGGACGGCAACTATCGGCGCCTGCTTCAGGCAGCGCGCGACCTCGACGCCGCCGGCCCCCTTCCCGTCGAACCTCGCGACCTCCGCTAACCTCAATCCGGGAGAACCGACCATGACCCACGTCAATGACTACGCCAACGATAACGCCCGCGCCCGCTGGACCCGCGCCGACGGCTCGACCGTCGAGGGCCCCGCCGCCGACCTGATGAAGCAGTACGCCGCGGCCGGCTTCACGGGCCGCCTCGTCCCCGTCGACACGGTCCAAGCTGACCGGCAGCCAGCCAGCCCGGCGCTCCGCCCCGGTGTCGACGTCGACCCGGAGGCCGCGCGCCGCATCGCCGCCGCGCAGACGTTCCTCGCCGGTCGAGGCTTCGCGGCCCCGCCGACGTGGTTCGCGGCCGGCACGGAGATGCTGCCGGAGGGGCGCGCCAGGTTTGCCAGCCTCGCCCGTCGGCACGAGGACCTGCCGGCCTTCCGCGATGCCGCCGCGTCGGTGATCGGTGCCATCCGTGCGGAGCGCCGCAGTGACGTGGCCCTGGGCGACGCCCGCGCCCTGCGCCTGCTGCCGAACGGAACGCTGACCCGCGGCCGGACGCCGATCCGGCTGGAGCCGCTCGCGCTCAAGGGCCTCGTGAGCCGCTGGCCGAAGGCGTTCCCATCGGCGTGGCAGTTCCTCAGCTTGCTCGACCCGGCGGCCCGTGCCGAAGCCGTGAACGCGCAGCTCTCCCGCCTGCACGAGTACTACCCGGAGGACGACGACCGCAACGTGCGGATCCGCTTGCGACGCCACGACGCCGACTGGCAAGCGTTCGCCGTCGTGTCGCCCGCCCACATGCCGCTGGACGCGGACAAGCTCCTAGAACGCGACGTCGACACGCTCGACGAGTTGGACCTGCCCGATCCCCGCGGCGTCATCGCGTACAACGGTGAGACGACCGACGTCACGATCCGCGCGACGTGGCACGCGCCGCAGAGCTTCCGGCCCAGCGTCGGCGACGTGTTCGAGTCCGGTATCACCGCCCGGTCGAACGACGCCGGGGGCGGCTCGCACCGCGCCGGGAACACGTTCACGCGCATCATCTGCATCAACTGCACGACGGTCGAGTTCGGCGACGACCTGCGCCGCGTCCACCGGGGCAGCCGCCAGCACGACATGACGGCGGTCGGGCTGGACCGCATCGGGCAGGACGTCGGGCGCGTCGTGCGCCAGTCCGGCGAGGCCGCGCGCTTCTTCCTCGACCAGTGGGGCGTGCTGCGTGAGACGCCGATCAGCGCGATCCAGGTCGGCGGCAAGCGCCACGACAAGCCGGTCGACTTCCTGCGTGCGCTCGTGACCAGCGGCGACCTCGACGCGGACGTCGCGCGCGACACCATGGTCGAGGCGCTGCTCCGCGCCCACAAGGCGGAGCCGGGCGACACCCTCGCGGACGCCTTCAACGCCGTCACGCGGGCCGCCCACGAGGGCCTGCTCGACGAGGCCCAGCGTTGGCGCGTGGAGCGCGAGGCGGGTGCGCTGCTCCCGGTCCTCGCCCGCCGGGCCGCTGAGGCGTAGCCCGACGGGCCGCGCAGGGGGGCCTGGCGAACAGAGGCCCCACCCTTGACGATACCTTACCACCTCGCTATGATCTGTATGCCACAACGGAGGCACCAATGACCACCGACTTCACCAACATCCTCGCCTCGATCAAGGAACTATCCAGCCACGAGCGCGCCTACGTCCGCGCAATGATCGAGCACCGGTATGATGACGATGCCACTCTCGACGAGGTAGCGGCCCTCCGCACCGAGTTCCGCCAGTTGCTCGTGCCGGACACGGCCCGCGCCGTCGAGCGCGCCCGCTCCCTGCTGATCGAGGCCGACGAAGGCTCGGTGTCCACGGATCGTGCGTGCCGCAAGGCCGCTATGGCGCTCCTCGCGGCCGTCGTCGAGGGGGACTACTAACATGGACCGTCTCACCAACGAGCTGGTGGCGATCATCGCCGACGAGGTCGCCACCTCGATTCGGATCGTCGAGGCGCAAGCCATCGCGCAGCGCGCCCTGGCCGGGGCGGGCCACGCCTACAGTCGAGGCATGGTCCGCGGCCACGAGGAGGCGCTCGTCGAGCTGCGCCGGATCCAGCGGCGCTGCGATATGGTGCGCGAGGCGCTCCAGACAAAGGCCGCCGTCGACCGGCGCGTCGAGGCGGAAGGCGCATGACGTTCTTGATCGTTCTCTCGATCCCGGTCTGCATCATCATCGCCGGGCATCTCGTACCCTACAACCCCCGGAGGGAACCATGACCACCGAGAACCCGTACACCATGACTCTGCGGGTGAAGCCCGCCTCCCGCCGAGCGCAGGTCACGCTGACCGTTCCAAACACGCCCGGCTTCGTCGTCGTCCGGCCCGGCGTCGACGAGGCGCACGCCATCGCCAACGCGCTGCGCGGCCTCGCCACCATGCTCGACCAGCGCCGCCGGGAGGCGCTCCGGGAGGCCGGCGGCACGACGTGGGTCCGCATCTCCGTCGACGTGGACGTAGAGGTCGAGGCGGCCCAGGTCGAGGCCGCCCGACGGGCCGAGGTCCAGGCGCAGAGCGGCGACATGGAAGCCGCGCAGGAGGTCATGAACCTCGCGCTCGAATGGCTGGGCACCGCCATGTACGACAAGGAGCATCGCAACTGGCAGAGCTTCGACTGGGCGCTGGTCGAGGACTGCGACGAAGACGACTTCCCGGACGCATGACCATGACGCACGCAACCGAGGTCGTGCTGGACTACACCAACTGGAAGGGCGAGCGCCGGCTGCGGCGCGTCCTCCCCCACGAGCTGTGGTACGGGACCACGAACTACCATCCGACGCCGCAGTGGTTCATCCGCGGCGTCGACCTGGAGAAGAACGCCATGCGGGACTTCGCCCTGCGGGACATCCACAGCACCAAGTAGAAGAGCCCCGACACCACGTCGAGGCTCCCCGGTCCCGGCCATCATTCCGCTACGAATGGGGACCACAACCACACTAACACGGAGCAGACCACCATGAACGACATCCAGCAGAACCGACTGATCGACGCCATCGAGCAGCAGACCGCCGCCATCAACGCCATCCACGCCCTGATCGTCCGCATCATCGTGTGGAGCGCCGTCGGCGGGTTCGCCTACGCCATGCTGTCCTACGCTATGTCCTGATCGATCCGTCCGACACAACGAGGGCCGCCGGAGCAACGCGCATCCGGCGGCCCTGCTGCGCGTAGGCAGTCTCGTCAGACATGGCTCCGCCGGGGAGGCACATCGCCCCGGTTGCGCGTCCATGCAGACGTCCGCAGCACGATCCTACTATCCAGATACCCGCTGCGCGGCAACGATCTGCGCGAGCCTTTCGTCGAAGTCGACGTCGATCTTGACCGCAGTCTCGACCGTGGTCGCGGCCGTCTTCGGCACCTCGACCAGGCCGCAGCGATCAAGGATCAGCTCGGCCGCCTTGAGCCGGTCCTTCGGCGTGGTGGCCTCGTCGCCCATCAGGTCGACGAGCGTGGAGAGGGCCGCCTCCGCAGCGTCCTCCAGCTCCTGGCCGATGGTCTTCCGCCGCAGGTCGCGGCCCTTCTCGATGGCCCCCTTCAAGGCCGGGTCGTCGGCCCACTGCCACACGATGTGCGGGCGTAGCTTCAGGCGCCGGCTCACGTCGCGCACGGTGTACCCAGCGGCGAGGAGCTGGACCGCCACGGCGCGCGTCTCCGGGTCGTTGGCGAAGCGCGTCTGATCGGCGAGCATCTCCACGACCTCCTGCTCTGCCGTCGGCGCGACGCGCGTCACGCGGGCGATCTGTAGCGGGCCTGGAGCGGAGGGAGCGACGACGTTGTCGGGCTTCGCCGCCTCCGGCAGGTCGACGGCGTGGACGGTGGGAGAGGTCTGCGTTGGCTTCGGTTGACGTGGCATGCACCCAGCATAACCGCAGCGGCAAGGAAACGGGAGGGGTTGACATCCTCCCGTTCCTCGTGTATCCTCACGGAGCCGGCGGCTCTGCCTTGTTGCGTTCTATGTACTTGGCGCGACGCTGCGCTCGGTACTTGGCGCTCCGAGCCACACGGGCCGCGGTCCTCCGGGCGTGGACGGGGCAGTAGGTTCCACGCGCACCCTCGACCTTGAACAGGCCGCGGTTGCCACACTGGCGATGCGGCATGATGGTGAAGGCGCAGGCGAGTGACTTGTCGTTGCCGAGGTAGTCGCGCTGCTCCCGCTTCTCGACCGTCGACGGCAGCTTGTCGACGTAGTTGGACATCGTGTCGGACGTAGTGATGCCGAGCCGGCGGAGCCGCTGCGCCAGGCGGTCGGCTCCCTCGCTCTTGTGGCTGTCCAGCACAAGGCAGCCCGCCTCGATCTGCTTGACCGAGGCGATGCCCTTGATCAGCACCGTGCCGGCGAGGATCGCCAGCGCATCGCCCTCGCTGCGCTGCCAGAACAGGCACAGCTCGGCGGTCCGCTTGCTGATCGGCACCTCGCACCAGTCGGGGAGCCGCTCGAACCTACGAGGCTTCAGGCTACCCATCTTCGGCCTCCGCCGCGGCCATGCCCGCGTAGTCCGCCCGGTCCAGTTCATCGACAGCGACCTGTGAGTCGACCGCGTCGCGAGTGATCTGGTACACGCGCATCGGAGCGCCGTGGATGCGGACGGTGGAGGCCCGGTTGCGGGTCACCTTGCCGTGCGCCCGACGGTCGGTGAGCGCGATCCAATGGCGCTCCGCCCACCGCTCGACGATCTCCTCCGGCTGGAACCCGAGAGGCTCTAGGATCTCGCGCAACGTGGACGGCAGGAGCGCGATGCACTCCCAGTCGTCGCTCGCGTCCCACGAGCCGGCCCACCCGCGCGCCGGGATCATCGGAGCGCCGGAGTGTGTCTTCTCGTGGCGTCCCCAGAACCGGGACTGGTTCGCCGTACACCACGACACGACCTCGATGAGCGCCGCGTGCGGGCGGTCCTTCTCGTTCTCGATGCGGTTGACGCACTCCAAGGCGAACGCCATCGCGTCCTCTTCCGGCTGCGGCACGCCCAGTTCATGGTGCAGGATCGACGACATCAGGTGCAGCGTAGCGAGGTTGCCTGCGTGCCGGCGCCCGATGGCCGTCCGCGCCACCGAGGCGTAGCCGTCCCGCGCCTCGCGCCACACGCGACGCAGGTCGTCGTGCTGCTCAGCGATGGAGACAAGGTAGTGGACGACCTTACGGCCGAGGTGTCCGTGGTTGTTGGTGACGAGGCGGGTCAGCTCCTCCGCGGCCGGGCCGCCCGTCGTCATGTCCGTGCCCATCGGCTTGCCGGTCACGCCGAGGACGCGCGCCCGCGTACCGCCGTCCTGCGAGAAGGACGTTGCTGCGCTCTCACCCGACGTGAGCATGATGGAGCGCCACGACACCGTCTGGCGGCTGCCGGTGATGCTGCCGCGCCCGCGGCCCTGCCCGTTGGCGAAGTCGTAGATGACGTCGCGTACCTGCTTCTGATCCTTCGCCCGCTTCGTCTCGTCGAGGATGATCGGCAGATTGTGCAGGAACCCGGACAGCCGCTCAATGTAGACGCGAGTCGAGTCCCAGGAGTACATCGCCGTCGGGCTGTTGTCGCCGGGGCGGCCCCACACCGAGGCCGCCACGCGCATCGCCGTGGTCTTGCCGCTCGACGTCTCGCCGTTGAAGTCCACGATGAACGAGGGAGCGCCGAGGATCTCCAGCATCGGGGCCGCGGCCGAGGCGTAGAGAGCGAGCCACATGGGGATGAACGGCTTCATCGTCTCCATCGCCTCGACCCACTCCTCCCACGTCCCGCTGACCTTCCAGCCCTCCAGCACGCTCTCCATGCCCTCCGGCGGGGAGAGTTCGACACCGCCGTCCTCCGGCCCCTGCTGCATCGTGTAGAACGTCTCCGGCAAGAGGAAGCCCTTCACGCCGCCCTGCGAGATCCAGCCCATCCGGCTTGCCGCCTGGTGCGCGGCGAAGCGGTGCATGTTCTCCGCCTCAAACTCCGCGAGCCATTCGACGAGCGCACCCGCCGTGTTGCTCGTGACCGGCACCTCCAGGTCGGCCAGCGTGATCAGCTTCTGCGAGTTCATCACGACGCCGCGCTCCACCGGGCGCATCGTCCAGCCGGCCGGCGTGCGCCACATGAGCATGCGCTTCGCCGTCCCGGTCAGCACGTCGTGGCTGCGCCCCACGAGGAAGATTGGAGCCGTCGCAACACGGGTGCTGTTGGTTCCACCATCCGCGCTCGCGCTCAGCTTGAACACTCCGGTCGGGTCGATGAGGTAGCCGCGAGGCACCTTCATCAGGTCCAGCATGCCCGGCTCGATCAGCGTCGGCGGAGGAGCGCCCGCGCCGAGCGCCACGCCCAGCGACAGGAGCGACGGGTCGCGCGTGACGCCGATGGCCCGGTCGAGGCTGGCCTTGCGCTTCTCGATGACGAGGCGCTTCAGAGCATTGCGGAGGGCGCGCGTCCGTGTGGCCTGCCCCGGCAGCATCTCGATGACGGCGAGCATGGAGGACACCGCGCTCTCGTCGGACATCCACGCATCCGAGATGGCCGAGAGCGCCTCCGGCCGCTGGAGCGCAGCCCACGCCGCCAACTGGTTGCTCTTCTCGCTGGACTGCAACTGGCTCTGCAAGGTCCGCAGAAGGTCGAGCCCTTGTGAGATGGTGTCCGGCTTGTCCGCCACGTCATCGAGGACGGGGCCGTCGCCGGCCACCTGATCGTCAGTCTCTTCGTTGTTCATGTGACGTGATCCCTGAGATAGAGGAAGCCGCGGGGCCGGAGCATCCCGTCGGCGCGGAGCTGGACGAGCGCGACGTTCATCGCACTACGACTGTAGCGGAGTTGTGCAGCCAGCGTATCAAGAGACGGCAGCGGCTCGCCTCGATCCCATGCCTGAACGATGGCGTCGAGCGCCCTGTCCGGGCAGCAGGGCCGACCGTCCACGCCGGTGCGCGCACGCTCGATCCCTTCCGGTGTCGGGGCCGGGCCGTCCGCGATGACCTTGCGTCGCCGCAGCTCAGCGACGTAGAGCTTCGTGTCCCGGTCCGTGAGGCCAATCGCGTCGGCCAGGTCGAGCACGTCGGTCTGTAGCCCCTGCGCGTCCCGGTGCATGAGCGCCGCCTTGATCTTCGACACCGTCACCGGCACGAAGTCTGTGGGCTTCATGGGCTTGAACGCCTGCTTTCGCGGCTGTGCCATTGTCGGGTACGCTACTTCAAGTCGCTCGCAATAGCGAACGAGTCGCATGTAGAGCGTCCGCGTGGTCTTTGGACCCGGCTCCATGCCGAGCGCGACCGCGATGTCCGCGTACTCCACGCCACGCTTCCGCATGGCGTAGATCTTCTCCAGTTGCAGGTCGGTCGTCGTCTCCGCGCGGTGTACGCGCGCCGGGTCGTAGCCCGCCGTCCGCAGCCGCTTGTGGATGTTGTTCACCGTGCAGCCCTGCTGCGCTGCGATGGTCTTGACGTCCGTACCCACACGAAGCTGCTCCCACACCTTCTTGACGCGCGTGATCGTCCACGGCTTTCCCTTCACGGCTTCCATGCGTCCTCCGTGAACGAGCGGTTGAGGAGCTGGTAGTAGGCGGCGGTGTACGCATGCTCGACGCCGAGCAGGTACACCGCATACTCCGTCTCGCCGCGCAGGCGGGCCTCCGTCTCTCCCTCGTTGGCGCGCTTCGCCCGCCGCATGCACTCGACCACGATGGCCTGAACCTTTGGATCAAGCGTCTCCACGCACCACCTCCTGCCATGCTGTCATGTCCATCGCCGACGTGAGCCGGGCGAGCGCGTTGCGCGCCACACGGATGCGCTCCTCGTGCGCCGTGCGGAGCGTTGCCTCGATGTCCCGCGCGATGCGAGACTCGAAGCGGTCGGCGTCCTTGTTGCGGAGCCAGTCGAGGTACTCCGTGTTCGTGAGCGCATCGAGGATGGCGCGTTCGGAGCGCTCGACATGCGCCTCGACGGCCTGGTACTTCTCGTACTTGTCCATCACTGCACCTCGCTCGGCGGAGCCGCGATGCCGTTGGCGATGATGTTGGCCGCGCTCTCGCGGTTCAGCCCGGCGATCTGGCCGTTGGTGTACCCGAGCGCCTTCAGCATGGCCCACATGCTGGGCGAGGCCACGAAGACCTGCATCACCGGCTTGTCGGACATCGGCGGCACGGTGATCGGCGGCACGCCGTTGATGGCCGGCGGCGCCGCAGAAGCGGGCGCGGTCTGCTCGACGACGGCCTCCGGCTCGACCTCGACCTTGCCCAACTCAATGACGGTCCAGCCCTTCGGCACCTTCTTCGGCTTCGTCGGCGTGCCGATGACGACCTGCCCGTCGAACGCGCTCCACGCCGACAACACCTTGCTCAGCGTATCGGCATCCCAGCCGCGATCCTCCGGCATCACCAGCACCGGACGGTCGGAAGGCGCACCGGCGCTGATCGCCATCGACAGGGCGCACGTCACAGTCGCCCACTCCGCGCCCGACAGGGCCGCGCGCAGCTTGCCGCCGGCGGCCAGGCCGAGGCGGAAGACCTCCTTGTCGCCGTCCACCAACTGGAGGCCGAACGTCCAGCCGTCTGGCAGGTACGCCTGGACCCGCTTCACGAACGCCTCGGAGACGCGCTTGAGCAGGCCGCCCACCACGCTCTCCAGCTCCTTCTTCATGCCCTTGTACGTCTCACTCTCGCGGGTCATCTCCGCGACGGTGTCGCGCGCCCGGCGCAGGCTCGACCACTTGTCGCTGGTCGTCCGCATGGCGAGGTACTGATCTTGCGCGACGACAGCCTGCGCCTGCAACGTGGCGAGGTCCGCGTCCACGAGGTCGGCCGGGAGGAGCGCGACCTCCTGCGCCAGCTCGTTGAGGCGGCGCTGGATGTCGGCCGGGCTGGGTCCGCCAGGAAGCGCCGTGCCCTTGGCCTCGGCGGCGTAGAAGTCGGCGCACGCCTTCAGGTGCGCGTGGCCCACGGCGCTGGAGCAGAGCGGACAGGAAGTCAGGCCGCGTGCGACGGCCGTACCGGCGGCGGCTGCCATGTTGCCGTAGAAGCGGAGATCCTCCGACGACGTGCTGTTGGCGGGAGTCGGGGCGGCCAACTGCTGGCGCAGCCCGGTGATCTTCGACATCAGCGACGCATGCTGTGCCTGCGCGCTCTGTGCGCGGCTGAGACGGGTCGCGAGGTCCGCTGCGCCGAGGCGTCCCGCTTCGAGATCCGACTCGGTCGGTGCCTCGTCCAGGTCCTGCGTCATGCCGGCGAGCAGCGACTCAGCACCCGTGGCCTCTTTCGCGGCGTCCCGCTGGCGCTTGCCAACGTACTCCAAGGTGGCGAGAAGGGCGTCGACCGGGTTCTTGCCACGGCCCACGCTGGCGCTGATGTCCTTGTACTTCGCCGCGTAGATGGTCGGCACCATCTCCTCAACGTCGCTGGCCGAGACATCCGCCGCGGCCCACGCAAGGAACGCCTTGCGTGCGGTGGCCGCGCTGCCCTCCAGCACCTCGCGCACGGTGTGCAGCGGGAGGAACGCGTCGCCCGCCGTGTCGTGCGAGGGGCGCCCGCCGTCCTTGGCGATGAAGACGTAGTCCTCGCCGGACGAGAGCTTGGCGTGGACGCTGAGGCGCTCCGCGCTGACCATGCTGGACAGCAGGCCCGCGTCGCGCACGGACATGCGCCCGACGAGGTCGTCGGCGCTGCCGATGAGCGCGAGCTGGAGGCTCTGCTGGATGGCACTTTTACCAGAGCCATTCGGGCCGATGATCAGAGTCTTTGACGTAAGCTCGACGGTCTTGGGGCGGCCGTCGGCGGTCTTGAGGTTGGAGACGAGGCGCTCGACGTGCGGGCGCTGGGTGGTGGTCTTCTTTGCCATGATGCACTCCGATGGTAGAGCCACCAGTTCTGCGCTGCTTCCCCACGGAGGCAAGGCTTCAACGCAGAACCGGACGGCTGTTGACCATGTAGTGTATCGCTACCGCCCCGTCAAGTAGACAGAGTATATTTTGTGTACGGCATGCAGATGCCTTGATCCGACCCGCATTCGAGGCAGTCGGTGTACTCGTCAGGATCGGCGAGGCCCGACGCCATGCGAACCATCGTGTGCATACGCAGCGAATGGCCGCACCGAGAACACAACGTCGGCGAGGCGCTTCCTACATCACGCACGAAGGCCACGGGCGTCTCCGTAACGCTGGAGCGTGAGTCTGTCAAACGCTTGTGCATCGACCAGTACGCGGCGCGCATCTGCCGGTTCTCCTCGCGGACCTGCTCCAGGGCGGCGTGTCCCTCGGCCATGACCTCGGCTGGAGTGACGCCTCGATGCTCCGGGTTCGCGCAGCGCCATGCGAGGCGGCGGAGGGCCGACTGTGCCCGATCAATAGCCGGGCAGGTATGACCGGGTGGCTTCATGGCGCCGCCTCCAGCGCGGCGACGAGGGCCTCGGCCTCGGTTTGCCGGTCGCGGAATACCCACCTCGACGTGCGGCTACACGCGACCACTACCTGCCCATTCGTTTCGTAGTCCCAACTCGCGCTCGCG
>Ga0181343_1000719_pt1 | contig 13908 bp, 29 predicted proteins | sample Su13VDMLBSD_FD_130110 | JGI IMG/M metagenome (GOLD analysis project Ga0181343, IMG submission 130110) | Freshwater viral communities from Lake Michigan, USA - Su13.VD.MLB.S.D | ecosystem: Environmental > Aquatic > Freshwater > Lake | place: USA: Michigan | collected 2013-07-15 | reverse complement strand
TGTCGAGGTCTCCACCAGTTAGGTCAAGTCCGCCCTGAAATTCGGTTGCGCCCGTGACAATAAGACTATCAAACTGTGGGTCGGCGTATGCTACGCCAATCGATTTACTATTTGCCATGATTAATTCCTTTCGTTAACAATTCCAGTTTTTAAGAGATGCTGCTTTTCGGGTAGGCCTTCCCTTTTCATCTTTCATCGGCCCAGGCATTCCGCTCATTCTTGCGCAAAAACTTTTTTTACGGCCTTCGTCAGCTTTTGTTTTAGGGTTTGGAGCAGGTGCTTTAAGGTTTGCATTATTTTTTGCATTGTATGCCGCCCTTCCTTTAGCGGTCATGCCCGCACCAGCTTCGGTGGGTTTGTAGTTCTTACCCTTACCGGTGGTGGTACGCGCAATAGGTTTATTAGTGGTTTTTGGCATTATTGTCCTCAACAAAACAGACATCTTTCCAAGACATTACGAGGTATTCTTCGCCGTCAATCTCAAATCTAGGGTAAGACAAATAGTCCTCCGCGCCCCCAAATCGGATTCTTTGGCCTATTTCTATAGGATTAGGAATCAACCGGCCTTTTTTGTCAATCTCGCCAGGACCCACGGCCAATACCTCGCCGATGTTAGGCAGTTCATCCATGATGACTTCAATCATCTGGCTCTTAACCCGTTCTACGGGTCTTACAACGATTCGGTCACGCAGCGGTCGTATCATTTTTCTTGCGCCTTTTGGGTGCTGGAGTGGCTGCCAATTCCGTGAATATTGGCTGCGGAGGCACCACGACTTGGTGTTCACCGCACCACATCCCAGCCTGTTTGGTGACAGTTTCAGGGTAGCGCCGGCAATGGCCGAACTGCGTACCCTGAAAAAACTGGCAATTTCCGCAATTCACTTTTGGTACATTTCGCCAGAATTGTTAGTTTCCATCTTGGTATCACGGCCTTTCATAGCCATTTTCTCGCCCATTGGCTTGTTTTTGCCTTCTTGCATCACGGCGTTTTTAGTCTTTTCTTTACGACCTTTATCTTCGTTACAGTCTTTTGGGCATACAAATGTATTTGCCATTTTGATTTCCTTTATGAGAGTTGTTGCAGTTTGTACAGCAGAGAGTTAATTAAATCGGTAATTTCGTCAATAGTATTCTGTAATTCGGTGTCTTTTGGCAAGTGTTTTCTGTTTTGATCGACATATTTTTGTAATGCTTTGAAGTACCGCACAGGGTCCTTATCAATCTCAAATTCTTCCTCGAATTCGTCTAATGGACCGTACCGACCCATATACGACTCAACCAGCTGGTCTACGAGGTCTGGGACGGCGTTATAGTATTTCGCCAAGGCCTTGTGCTGCGCATAGCTTTTGGTCTGCCAATGCTGCAAATGTGCGCAGGTCGCAGAGTTCAATAATGCCAGCGAGAATGCTTCGATGTCTTTCATAATTCCTTCAAACAGTACATATTAATGACCTTCGGCCCTGTCATTTTATCTGCTTTTGCGCCTTTTGTAGCAACAATTTTATTCTGTTGATGCACTAATTTCCATAATACCGCTTTGATGGAATGGGGTTTGGCCAGCAGTTCTTTTGCAATCTCAGCTTGCGTAATGTTAGGTTTTTGCCCCAACAAATCCAAAATGTCTTGCGCAAGCCGTGGTCGGCGTTTTAACTTTTTCATAATAAACAGTTCCCTATAAAACTTTTACTTTTACCATACCGCCCCGCTGCTGGCTTATTTTGTATGTGCTAATAATTAGTTTGTCGTTAACCTTCCAGGCATCGGCTAGGCCGTCTTGCCCAGCTTTAAACGAGGCAATCATGTTGTCTAAGTCCCGTGGACGGTTATCTGGCGGGTAAAACTCCACCTCCAAGAAAATGGGTGCGTCCTCTACGATGTATTCAATAAATGGTATCGGTTGCTGCAACGCCAGAATGCGGACCGCAAACCGGTACTTTTTCTTAGCCGATGCCACCGGACCCCAATGCCCGCGGTAGTTGGGGCTTAGTTCTTTTGGCGGCCAAGGTAAAGATAGTCTTTCCATTTAATCCCCACAAAAACAAGCTATCGATTCATCGGAAAACATATCGGATTGGTCCAATGTGTTTTGCATCATTGCTGCATAGCTAATTGAGTTTTTTCTAAATGTAGCTATACCTTTTCGCTCTTTATCTACAACCATTTTTTGTAACTTTTCTTCCTGTTCAATCCACCATGTGGCTCTAGACGGCTTATCTTTTATTAATGCATACAATAATTTGTCACCTTTTAGAAAACATAGGTCGCAATTAGATAGTGTGTTTAGACCTACTTTTGGCAGATTTAAATCAAAACTATTGGTTGACCAAAATTTGCCAATTTCATATGAAGTAATGCCCTCCTGGGCTAATGGGCAATTTTGTAAACCAACCTTAGCTACCCGCCTTTGTTCGTCTGCCCGGATACCTATCAAACGCTCCATTTCATCCGAATTCATGCCAAGGGATGCAATAAATTTATCAATTACTTTAATTTTTAATTCTTGAGTGCAAAAACGCATAAAAACATTAGGTAAAAACTGTTTTGCTTTGATTACTGCCTCAAAAGGTTCGCCATTTCGGCTTGCGGTTTCATAATTTACGACCTTAAAACGATTTTTTGGGTCAGCAGAATCTTGATATTCAAGCCAATGTATTTTGCACCCCCAGTTATCTTCGCAATCCCTAACAAACCGTAAGGTTGCCTCATCTTCTTTGCCTGTATTGGCAAAACAGACTATGGCATCGTCAGGCAAAACACCATTATTAGATTTAAGGACACGCCAAAGCATATAGGCAGAAGTCCTGCCGCCGCTAAATGTAATGACGGTGGGCTCTAATATTTTAAATGGATCGCTCATTTCATAAGCCTTTCAATGGTTTTGTTTAAAACGGTTAATTCCGTTTGTTTGGTTGCGTTCCATATTGATTTGCGACCATGAATACCGTTATGGCTGCCTTGGTGGCAATCCTTACAGAGCGGAATACAGAGGTATTGGAGGCCTTGTTCAATATGATGGGCATCTGAGGGTTCAGACACGCCACAAACGCCACAGGGCAACGATTTAACGCGTGTAAGGTGGTTTCTTTGGGACGCAGTCAGCTTGTTATTCATGTTGGCTCAAGATTTCCCATGCAAATGCTGCCACTTGTGATACTTGTCCATTTCCAAGGGCTTTAATTCTGTCCATCCTAGCGGCCACCCCATTAGCCACTCGACCCACATCGGGTTCAATTTCCCATCCTCTCCCTGATTTTCTACCGCATCCGGCAAACTGTTTGTCATTGGATTGCGTCCGGTTTTCTTCATTGCCTCCGGAGTTCTTGCGCCCTTGTAATCCCTTGTTGTCGGAGTTGGAAAAAGTTTCTCTGCCGTCATATAACCTATCGGATTTCCCGTCCCGCTCCATTCCACCTGCTCTGACAGGCAGCCCGCGCCCACTCCGTTTCTTCCCAATTTTTTCCTGTATTCCAATCTTTTTATCATCGACTCTTTTGACCGAATCGCAATGTCTACCGTGCTGGGGGTAAGCCAATATCCAGATTCTTTCTCTTTTGTGGGGAGCGCCAACATCGTTTGCTCCCAGCACACCCCATCTTGCATCAAACCCCATCTTGGCCAAGTCTGCAAGGACTCGTTCAAGTCCTCTAGTAGTGAGCATTGGACTGTTTTCAATGAATGCGTATCTGGGTCGTACTTCGCCAATAATCCGTGCCATCTCTCTCCACATTCCTGACCGCTCTCCTTCGATGCCTTTCCCCCCCCCCGCAACGGATATGTCTTGACAGGGAAAGCCGCCCGAAACGACATCAACAATTCCTCGCCACGGCTTTCCGTCAAAGGTTTGAACATCATCCCAAATCGGGAAAGGCGGGAGAAGTCCGTCATTTTGTCGGGCGCACAATACGCTTGCTGGGTATGGTTCCCATTCAACTGCGCAGACGGTTCTCCATCCGAGCAAATGTCCCCCAAGTATTCCTCCACCAGCGCCTGCGAAAAGAGCCAACTCATTCATGCCGCCTTTACCGATCCGCGTAATACCGCAGCTTTAAATAAATATGGTTGGTCAAACTGCGACTCCAGAATGCCCAGTTCTTTACCCTTGGCCACAATGCCTGGCCATGTTTCATGCCATTCCTTACCGTCAACCACCCCAGGCAAGGTCACTTTTAACTCATCGGACCAGCGCTCCTGGCGCAACCACGAGGCGGGGTAGCAGATGAACTGGCCATCATTCTTGCGCCATTGGTCTGAGCGGATTTGTTGCCGAATAGATTCCAACAGTTCTTGCAACGGCGGGCGAATGCCCTCGGTTTGTTTCCATGCCTTACGGGCATCACCTTTTGCCACACGGCGTGGATAGGTTTTCCAAAATTCTTCAAAGTCTGTCATTTATCCCTCAACCAAATAGCCAAACAAGCCAAAATAGCAACAACCAAAATAAACCAAGAAAAGTCCATTAATGACGGGGTTTGCGCAGAATAGGCAATCATTCGTCTGCCCTTTCTCGTATAGCGTTGGCAATGTCCTCTTGCTCTATACCCTTAAACCATGCCATTTCAGCGACCTTGGCGCATTGTTCGCGCTCATAATCGGCTGCTCGTTTAATGGATTGAACTAGCTGATCCCTGGCAATACCTCTAAATTCCTCAAGTAAATTGTTTGCAAAGCATTCCAGTTGTGATTCGGTGGCCGACCAATTTTTTTTGGTTCTTACCATTCCGCATTTAAGTGCCACTTCTTCTAGGTCATCGAGGGTCATATTTGTTCTCCTTGTTGCAGAGAATAAATGATTAAGAAATAGTTTGCAAGGCAGTTTTTAGTTTCTATTTGTTTCTGCCATAGATTACCCAAGGGTGATAGCCATGATCACTTTAGCACCAGCAAAGATTAGTAAAACAATCTAGCCTATGCGCCCCATAAGGCAACGATTCATCCTAGCCTAAGTTGTCTATCACCCATGTCTTAAGCTAGTTCCGCAGTCCCTCGTTGACAGGCTGCTCCGGTAATCTGGTGGTGAGCCGATACCGTATCTACTGTTCCGCGCAGCCGATTTAGGCTCTTAATAACGCTCGGAGTACGGTCAGCAGGCAACAAAAAACCCCAAATCCTTGGGTGGTGCGGCCTGGCAGGGCATCCTTGGAATAAGTCCTCATTAGATCAAAATGACCAATTCCAAGCATTTATCGCACCACCGAAAAATTCGGGGTTGCTGATCATAATGAGATTCCAACAAGTGCCACCTTGCTGACCCCTTAATATTACCATGGTTTTATTTAAAAAAGTCTGGTTTTTTAACCATGGTTCAACCCTAGTTCAACCGTGGTTAATAGGTAATAAGCATTTATTACGCAGTTATTAAGCATTTATTGGGCATTTATTGTTATTTTTGTGCAGACTTATTGTCATTTATTGTGCATTTTTCTAGTGGTTTACCCTAGTTTTATAGGTATTTTCCCTAATTTTAATAAAAAAACGCATAAATCGGTTGCAAACAGTAAATAAACAGTTTACTATTCATACACGGTCAACGCTCAGACCGGACTTTTAAAGGAGCTTTACTATGTTTCAAATTACTTTTTACTCTTTCTCTAAAGTTCTCAACAAAGGTTTTATCAATGTTGAGATTCACAAATCCATTGATGATGCAAAGCTACGCGCTTCTGCGCTTCATTGGTCTATTCAGTCTGTTGTAAAAATTTAATCAACGGGGCTTCGGCCCCATTACTCGGAGAGAAGAAATGGACGATTTACAAGACTTACATTACCACCAGCAGTTGCAACATCAAGAGCAGCAGGCGCAGCCAGCATATTGCGACTACATCGCTCACATAATCAAAAGATCCTTAAACGCACCAGACCCATTAGACATTGTTTATGGAACGGGTCGCATTCATTGGGACTTAGGCCCAGAGGGTCAATTTCTTAGCACCAAAAAGCATTTGTTTGTTGTGGATTGCAATGGCCGTCATTACAAAATAACCGTGGAGGAATTATGAAAGACACCAAAATTAACCAAGTAGCGCAGCATTTAATTAAAAAAAGAAAGATAACTAGCTGGGAGGCAATTGAGCGCTACCACGCAACACGCCTGGCTGACATTATTTTTACTCTAAAGGGCAAGGGGTGGAACATTGTTACCGAAATGGTAAAAGAGCCCAGCGGTGTGCGTTACGCCGTTTATCACTTGATGTCAGGCATTCGCAAAGGCAGGGCATGATGAGAAAAACTAACTTTGAGGCCAACAAATGGCAACGCAATGTGTTTACTAAAAAAGAGTCTCCTTGGGTGGAGGCCTTTGCTGCCGTAGGTTTAGTTGTATTTATTTTACTTTTAGCATTTATTTAATCGGAGGGAATATGCAAAAAATAGCAACCGCGTTAGTCAAGGCACAAAAGGCTTTTGGACCTGCGCTCAAATCGTCCACCAATCCACACTTCAAATCAAGGTATGCCGACTTGGCAGCTTGCGTTGAGGCCGTGATTGATGCCCTAAACGACAACGGTATTGCCTTAGTTCAACATTCCCATGAATGTGCGGATGGAATCATCATTGAGACTATTTTTATCCATGAGTCTGGTGAAATGATTTCGGGTGGCAAACTCCATGTGCCAGCTACTAAACAAGATGCCCAAGGGTACGGTTCGGCCATGACCTATGCTCGGAGATACAGTTTGCAAGCAGCCTGTGGCATCGCTCCAGAGGACGATGACGGCAATCACGCATCGCGCCCAAGCAAACCCAAATCTACGCGTACCAAGGCAGAGATTGAGGCCTTAATTACCGCAGCAACATCAACCGACCAGTTAACTGCTACATGGAAAACATTAGCAGGAGATGAGCGCGAAATGGTGCGGGACTTTGCAGCTAAACATCACACCAAACTAAAAGGGGATCAAAATGCGTGAACCAAATCCATTCCAGCAAGACGGGACATGGTGGAACGACCGACTCGGTAAGTTGACCGGTTCCAGAATGGCTGCGGCCATGAATTTTCTAAAGTCTGGCAAAGAATCTAGTGAGCGGGAGAACCTGCGTTATGAGGTGGTGGCCGAGCGCATTACCAACACCTTTGCCGACAAGTACATGACCTCGGATATGCAATGGGGCGTGGAGCAGGAAGCCGCCGCCAAGGAGGCCTTTGAGACCCTTACCGGTTTAATGGTTAAAGATGTCGGTTTTATTGACCATCCAAGCATTGACCATTGCGGTGTGAGTCCTGACGGTTTCGTGTCCGATGGATGCTTAATTGAGGTCAAATGCCCCAAGACTAAAACACACATGAAATATGTGGCTAATCAGGCTATCCCACCGGAGTACAAACCGCAGATGCTTTTGCAGTCAGCTTGCACCGGTAAGGATATTTGGTTTGTATCTTACGACCCGCGTATGGGCGAGGGAAAAGACCTATTTATCAAGAAATATGTCCCGACCCCAGAGGAGTTGGCAGAGGTTGAGGCAGCTGCCGAGAAGTTCTTAGCCGAGTGCGATGCACTATTTGAGTTTTTTAATGACGAATCGAATTATTTTGATAAAGGGAGTTTTTAATGTTAATGATCGGATTAGCCCGCTTGGGCAATGATGTAGAAGTTCGCTATACGCCAGATGGCAAGGCCATTATGGATTTGTCCTTGGCGTTTTCCTACGGCCGTAAGGTTGACGGTAAGCAGCCGACCCAATGGATCAACGGGACTATGTGGGGTGAGCGATGCGAAAAGTTAAAACCCTACCTCACCAAAGGCCAGCTTTTGTTTGTCAGCATGACCGAACCCCATGTAGAAACCTATAAGCGCAAAGATGGCACCGAGGGCGTGACTTTAAGGGCTAGGGTAGGCGAATTAGAGTTTGCTGGGTCTAAACCCGACTCGCAGCCACAAACGCCTCCAATCGCTCAAAAATACCCCTCACGGGCATATGCGGGTGACATCAACGATGACAACCCATTCTAGGAGGGAGTTATGAAAATGATCATAGCCGGTGTTTGTTTACTGTTTTTAAGCGGATGTGGCATCTTGCCCGACAAAAACGCTATGCCAGAGCAGGAGTTGATAGTTGATGACAAGGTTCATTCTATGAGCCGTCTTGAGGTAGTTACGGCCATTCAGGATTGCCAGGTTGCCAAAACCAGAGCCGTTGTCATTTACGGTAAGCGCAAGGTTGGCGGTATGACCCGCGATATTGTGGTGGATGTCACTTGCGCCCCGCTCTATTAATTGTTGGGGCAGTTTTGTTAGGTTTGTGGCATATGGAGGCCGTTCACAATGCGTATCGTGAGGGGTTTACAGATGCCATGACCTACGAAAAAAAGAGCCCCACCAAAGAGGCAGGGCAAGAGGGTTTAAAGGAAACAAACGAAATCAATATTTAGTGTATCACGCGTATGGACGAGTACCGCTGCGATCAATAATTAATGCCTGTTGCCTAGGTTTATCTTCTGGGTTATTAGGGATTGAGATATGGGTCCAGCGGTCAAACTCTCTGATAATCTGGTCGTAACCAAGTCCCGCAGCCATAATGGTTTTAACCACCTCATCGGGGGTCATGCCTGGGATGCGGATGTCAGCAGCGCAACCAACTCGGTGCTGGCTGGTGTCTTTTGACCCAACCGCGTCATTGACCTGCTTGCAGCGAAACGCCGAATTAATCATTACGGGCTTACCGCCTAAGACGGTTTTGACCTGCTCTAAGAACTTAGCCAGACGGTTTAAGTTGGCTAATTCATCGGGATTTGGCGTGTTATCAAACTGCCGGTGGTCGGTAATGGTTAATTCTTCAAGGGTAAAGTGTAGGCTAAGTGGGGTAATCATTTTTTAAGCATTCCTTTCATTTCTTCGGTCTTGTTCTTGCTGCCTTGGCTTGAGCCAAAGTAAAACGATAAGACTTGGCCTGCAGCCGAGGTTATAAACCCAAGAGCAAAAATAACCAGTTGTTGCTGGTTGTCTGGGGTATCAACAAACATCAATATCCCAATTAAGAAAAACGCCAATCCTACGACACCAAGGGCTAAGACGGGTACGACCAGCTTATCTAGCTTAGTTGCGTGTTCAGATGTGGCTACCGCGGCATAGGCCTGGCGGGCAGAATCTCGGTCTTGGACTTCCAACTTGGCATATTCCAAGTCCAGTTCTTTCAGTTTTAAGGTCATTTCAGGATTGCCCGTAAGCGCTTGGGTGACCCCTTCAACGGTAGCGTCATCAATCCCTAGTTTGCTTGCAATCCAACCTACGGCAGCGCCACCGGCTGGGCCAGCAACCGCAGTTGCTAATACGGGCGCGACCCCTTTAAGTATTCCTAATAGCGTATCCATGAATTAATCCCTATACAAATAAACAAAATTGCTGCCATCCAAGTAGCTACGAGTAGGTCATATCGATTCATTTTTTAGACCTTTCTTCTAGCAGTTTGACCCGCACATGGAGGTCATGGAGTTCCTTATACAGTTCTTCTCGCATCTTAGCCCTGCGTTCTGCTGATATTGGGCTATCTGTTGGTACGCCTTCGTTGGTAATTAGGGCTGGCATTTTGCCCTCAATCTGGGTCAAGCGGGTTTGGAATGAGGATACTTGACCCAATAACCAGGCAATGCAGGCTACCAAAATTGGTATTACCGCCTTTAGTACATCTTGCATATTCATTTTTTAGACCCCCATACCATGTAATAAGCAATCCAAGCTGCCACTAAAAAACACCAGAACTGCACCCATTTAACCTTTGCCAACTCAGCATCAAAATACTTCTTATCCTCTTTTTCTAGCTTTTCAATCTCGGCCTTAATGTCTATTAACTTCTGCCATTCTTTGGTGCCGTACTTCTTAATAAAATCTATGCGCAGCTGGTATTCCTCATCGGAAATCTTTTTGCGGTGTTTGTACTCCTCAAGGGCTTTAAATATTGCCCGCTCTTTCCTTAACTCCGCTTCCCTGCGTTCCCGTATTCTTGCGTTTGCTTGCTGCTTTGCAACATCTACTGCTTCTTTCTGTACTTCCTCAATATTCTTACCAATTTCTCTACCGGCTTCTCTACCGGTTTTCATGCCCTCGCTGATACCCTTGGCACCAGCGGATAGCCCCAGTTCGTCTGCCATATGTCATCATTTTTTGATTCTTTGCCATATATCCGCTATCGGCGTTGAGTTGATTTCTCTCCAGCCAATACAGACGCAGGCAAACATAATAAATAGGAAGAAAGCAAATAAGACCGTAAAAATAATGACCGCAAAAATTGCAATAAATAAAGCAAACATATTAAGTATGGTTAATAACATTTAATGAGCCATGAGCATGACGGTTAATATAAATAATAGGATTACTATATAAATCCTCTTAGCCCAATACTGCTGATTTAGAATGCGTGGGTCGTGAATTAGGTAACTCTGAAACTCCAGCATATCCTCGTCACTTTCAATGTACTTTGGCCTTAACGGGTTTCGGTCATATTGCGAACCTATCTTAATTTTCCCGTTATTGTATGGCACATCCATTACTTATCCGCTTTGTCGTTTAATCGGTCAAAAAACGATGCCATGATACTTTCCAGCTTGTCAAACCGTGCTGCCATCTCAACCCGTACTTCTTTTAGGTCATCACGGCGCACATAGAGTTCCCGTAAGTCTTTTTCGATTTGGTGGATGTCTCTGCGCAATTCTTTAACAGAATCCCAAAGTTCCCTAGCAAACCAGCCAATAGATGCAATAACGCATCCAAGGCCAATATTGATAATCGTTTGCCATTCCATATTAGGTTTTCATTATGTAGCAAAGAGCGTAATAAGGAGGCAAGTTTGCGTTAGTTCCGCTTGTACCAGCATTAGCAGTCGTTGTAGCTACAGTAATGCCAGTAGTGACAGTTGTAATCGGAGTTCCTGCCGTTGTTGTTGTGCTTCCATTAAAACCATAAATTTGTGGGCCAGAACCACTTGGACCTCCGTTAGAACCAAAATTTCCATTGTGAGTATGCCCAGGGTCTGTTACCGTAGAAGTTGCCGTATGGTTATGGGTAACCACGATAGCATCCGCTGAACCGCCTGTAGCATTGACCGCATAAGTAGACCCAGCGCCTACGATAAAACGGTCTCTAAGGTCTGGCGTACCATTTGAGCCGTTACATAAAACATAGCCAGCAGGGATTGATCCAATCGAGCCAGACCACAATAAAATACCGCCCGCAGGGATTGGGGTAGCGGCTGGTGGGGTTGCGCTCACAATTCCATACAAATTGTCATAGGTTTGGATGGTGACATTGCTTGAATTAGCCAATACAAATTTATAGAAAAACCCGTCTAGTAGCCAAATTGTTGACGGTGGCCGACCATCCGTTCCCAAGATAATGGGGTTGGTATTGGCAATTAGACCGCTGGAGTCTGTATAAGTTGTAAGCGGGGTAGTAGACCCAGCTTGATAGGTATAAAGTTTGCCGGCGTTTAATGGCAGCCCATCATTACTAAAGAACTGAAAGCCATTGCCGATTGGTGAAAGATTAACTGCTGCCATGATTTATTCCTTTTTACTTAGAATGTCTCTAATTAGGTTTGACTTACCTTTAACGCCGGCCAATGGTTCTAAAGATTGTTCTTCAAATTGCCGTCCCGCACGGCGGGCGCGAACCTGTGCCGCAGCCGTTCCAATGGATGCGCCAGGCACCGCCAAATTTAATGTTTGCTCTGCGCCCTTGCTAATTACACCGCCAACCCTTTGTGCCAATCCAGCAACCAATGTATTGCTATTGTTGGCAAAAGTGCCTTTTGGCTGGGCCATAACCTTGCGGGCTACCTCGCCCAAATCTCTGAGAGTTTGAGCCGATGCGCCATCAAAAATGTTTTGTAATTTTGGGTCTAACTCTTGAAGCGCTTTGTTATAAGCGGCTTGCGAGAAATTGCCCTGCTGGTCTACCGATTTGTTTCTTAAATACTCAATAATATTGGCTGCAACTGCGTGTTGGCCATCGGTCCCTTTGCCAAGGGCTTCCATCATGGTTTGCACATTCTTTTCAGTTCCCTTGCCCTTGCTTAGTACAAAAGTCTCAACAAAATTCTCTGGGGCAACCTTATCGTCTACGGCTGCTTTATAGGCTGGATCGCGTTTAAGCGCTTCAAAACGCTCTCTAGCTGCCGTTCTTGCTGCATCTGCCAATGGTTTTAATGCTGCCGCCTCACCAGTTAATGGTAAATCTTCTAGAGAATCTCTGATGATAGAAAGAGCCATAGACGCGTTGCCATCACCGGCCCGCTCGGCTTTTCTTATTTCGGTGGCCAGATTAGTACGCAAAGCCTCAAACTGCTCAAAATCCATCCTACCGCCATCACGATAAGCCTGTAACTGCCTTTGGATGGTAGGTGGCACAAACTCGCTTTTGAGTTTTTTGCTTAATTGGTTATCGGCATTGTTTACAAATGTACGGGAATCAATTGGAAAATTACCGCCCGCTGCCTTTTCTAAATCTTTATACAGGTTACCAATAACGGTGCGCCGGTCATTGTCTATACCTTTGTAGGTATCAATAACAATTTGACCAAAATCGGACGATTTAGAACCTGGCAAATCAGGTGCCGCAAGGTCTCTAATATCAGATAAATTTTTTATTAATGCTTTGTTTGTTTCGCCCATACGGTATGCAATATTTTGCAATTCGCCACGGCGATTTAATTCGTTACTGAGAGCCACTAAATCGCCAGTTGCCTGCCCACGAGTTAAATAAATAGGCGTTGGCAAGCCTAAAGCCTGCACATGGGATTCTAGCGCTGGCAAGTTAATTCGATTAATTGGTATATTTTTAACTTCATTTTGCAACTCTGCTGGTAAGGCATCAATGGCTGCCCTAATTGCTACAGGGTCACGCCGACCAGCTGCGCCAACACTTGCTAATCCTGGCAATGCGGCGGGGTCTTGTTTAAATTGAGGAGCCGTTCCCTCAACAACCGCCCTAACATTTTCGTACTCCTTAACCGACATCTTTGGCTTGCCCTCTGGCTTAGGAGGGGGCAATCGACCCGCAGCGGTTACGGCAGTTAACTCTGGGGCTAATACTGGTGGCAGTTTTGTAGCCTCAAATGCCTTGCCAACCGTTTCTACCATTTCCTTACCAGACTCTGTACGGGGTACATAAGTACCGGCTTTCATTCTTGCTTTAAATACATCTTGGCCAACATTAGGTTTGCCAGTTATCTTTCCGTAGATGTCAGAACCCAATTGTTCCGCAGCGGCAAATGGGGCAGTTACCGCGCCCGTAGCTAGGGTTAATGCGGTTTCTACAGGGGCTTCCATTAAGAATTCCCTAACATTGCGCACTTTGCGTGGTTGGGGTTCTTCAATAACGCGCCCAGATGCGTCTTTCTTTACAACCTCTGGAACGCCAGCAACCAAGGTTTCTCTTAGTTTTGCCTCTTGCGTTATATCACCCATAGCTTGGGTGTTTTTTTGTTTTTCGTATTCTTGTTTGGTAGCGCTTAAAGCACCAAATAAATCAGTTGCTGGCCCAGCAGGTTTGGCTGGTTCGGCTTTTTGTTCTTTTTGATATTCTTGTTTGGTAGTGTTTATGGCATCAAATAGGCTGCCAAATCCAATACCGCCCTTAGATTCTGTGGCTGCCATAGCGGGTTGTACGCCTATGCGCTCAAAAAATGCTCGGCGGCTAGTAATTGGTAAATTATTAAACTCGGCTGGATTAGATAGCACTCTTTCTAATGGACCAGTATTAAATGGGGTGTTGGCGGTTGACATAGAGCGAGCAATATCTAGCGCTCTAGTCCTAGCATCCGCACTTAGATTTTCATGGACATATGGATCGCTCATCGTTTTTGCCTTGGCAAAGTACCGGTATTAGCAAGACTTTCAATATTTCGAGCCTTGCGCTCAAACTCATTTAATGCCTCTAAATTGGTCGGTTTAATCTTATTGTAAGCAGTTATTTTTTCTTG
>Ga0181343_1000718_pt1 | contig 13911 bp, 9 predicted proteins | sample Su13VDMLBSD_FD_130110 | JGI IMG/M metagenome (GOLD analysis project Ga0181343, IMG submission 130110) | Freshwater viral communities from Lake Michigan, USA - Su13.VD.MLB.S.D | ecosystem: Environmental > Aquatic > Freshwater > Lake | place: USA: Michigan | collected 2013-07-15 | reverse complement strand
TCCTACGGCGTCATGAACTCGCCCGCGACGCCCTTCAACGGTCCACTTCCTGCCGCCATGATCTCCCAGGCCGCAATCGGCATCGCGAAGCTGGGCACGGCCTCCGCCATCATCGGCACGATCCTGTCCCTTGTTCCTCTCGGCGCTCGAGCGAATCCTGTGAGAGGGCCCTTCTTTTCCGGTCGGAACGCTGTTCCCTCCTACACGGAGGCGGCGCTGGCGTCAGTCGGCGTGACGCCGGATATCATCGGCCTGATCAGCACTAAAAACCCTTACGGGGACTGCGTCAAAGCAGGCGTTCTCACTTTCTTTGGCGCCGGCGGGGGCGGGACGAGCTCTCTGACAGGCCTCGCGGGCTCCGTCCTACAGTCGCCTGGCTACTACGTCGTCATAATACGATCGATCCTTCGCTCCTACGCGCAGGTGGAGCAGGCGTTCAAAGACTTCGACGGCAGCAGCGTCGCGCAGGCGATCGTCTCCACGGCGGCGTTGGCCGACACGATACGACGCTCCCGCCTTGTGGGCTACATGAACGCCCTTGCCGCGATAGGGGACAACGTCCTTGCCAACGCGCCGGTGGGATTCTCTCTCTCCCTGGAGAGCTTCGGCATTTCTGTCGAGGAGGGTCCTCCATCGACAATTCCCGCCAACCGCGTGACCCTGAGCAGGGAGGGCGCAAGCCCTCAGACCGCGCTTGGTGTCATTCCCGAGAACTACAGGGACATATACACGGGATCCAAGGGGCGTCTCTCGTGGCGGCACGGCTCTGCTGCTGCGGCCATGCTGGTCCCCAAGACGGTGTTTGAGGGCCAGAAGGGCATCGTCCCAGACGAGCGCGCAGTTGTCAACACGAACATCATCGACAGCGCAGTGGTCACAGCGGGCAAGAGGCTCGACAGCAAGGTTGTGCAGGACATCGAGGCGTACCTGGACGCTGAGTACATGCCCTTCTACTTCCACGACCTGCGGACGAACGAGGTGATCGGCTTCCACGCCTTCCTCGATTCCCTCGACGACAACTACAACATCGAGGTGTCGGGAGAGTCGACCTTCGGCAGGCTTGACCCGGTCCAGATATACAGGGGAACCACACGCTCTGTGTCCCTCGGCTTCAACATCGTCGCGACGTCCGAGTCTGACTTCGACGAGATGTGGTACCGAATCAACAAGCTCGTCACGCTTGCCTATCCCCAGTGGACGCCGGGCGACGAGGTGATTGGAAATCCAAGGGCAGGAGGCTGGAAGCCCCAGTTCAAGGTCCCCTTCTCGCAGGTCGTCGGCGCATCGCCCCTCATCAGGCTCCGCGTGGGCGACGTGATCTCCTCCAACTACAGCAAGTTTGGGCTCTCACGCCTGTTTGGGGGCGGAGATGACTCGACTGTGCTCAGCGACGGCAACAAAAACAAGCGCCTTACGAGATTCGCGCCTGAGGACCTTGCGAGCAGGTCGCAGCACTTCTTTGCACCTGACACGCTGGAGGCGAGGAGCTACCTCAAGAATCTTGAAAAGCAGCCGCGCCAGCCTGTTCTTCTCAAGCCGAGCATGGGCAACAGCTACCAGCTTGTCGAGGGCTTTTCTCTCAGGCCGATAAGAACTCAGTTTCCGATCAAGTGCACTGCAGATTTCACAGCCGTCATCAGCAAGACGCTTTCTGAGCTGGGCGGATTTGCACAGAAGGGACTCGCAAAGGACTCGCTCCCCCTTATTCAGCTGGATGTTACCGTCGTAGATGATCGATATAGCGAGATCAATGGGAAGTCTATAAGAGTAACAGTCGCTGACCTGATGCTTGATCCTGACAACTCGGGCGGCATCAGAGCGACGTACCAGAACATAGGAACACAAGTAACAGATCAAATCAATCTTGCGGAGAGACAAATACCGGCTGAGGAAGACTTCTTTAGCTCTGATACTAACGCACTCGTTCGCGCCTTCGAGACGACCCGAGGCAAGGGTCTAGCGGGCATGCTGACCAGCCTCAAGTTTACCTGGCTCGATCAGAACAACCTCTGGGAGGTCACCCGCGGATCGCGTGCTCCTCTCTCCTGCAAGATATCCCTCGGAATGAGCGTCATCCACGACCTGCCGCTGGGCCTCGGCCACGACGGATTCATGATGTCACCCGCCTACCCGGTGGGCAACACAAACAGGCGCTTCTTCGGCACCCAGTACACGGGTCCGACGCAGGAGTACGACGTGCCAGTGTCACCAGGGAGCGAGAGCTTGAAGAGCTTCACAAGAAATCCCAAGGTCATCAACAATTCTGCTCCAACCGCAGATGAGATGCTCAGGGGAGCAGCAGGCGCCGTTGCCAACGCTATTCGCAGCTAACAGGAGCGCACAATGGCTGTGAGAAGGTACAGTAGGACAACCATCCTGGGGTCAGGCACGAGATACGGCACGTCGGACGCGATCGTCAAGGTGCGTGACGGTATTCGCCGAGGCCTTATTCCCTACAGGACCATGGTCCTCTCCGCTGGGCAGAGGCTCGACACAATCGCTGGGCAGGAGTACGGCAACTCTGGTCTGTGGTGGGTGATAGCGGCCGCATCGGGCATTGGTTGGGCTCCACAGGTTCCGCCCGGCACCGTCCTCACTATCCCGACCTCGCTCGGCGCTGTTGAGCAGGCGGTCCTGTCATGAGTCGATCAGTTCTCGAGAACGCGATGCGCGACCTCGAGGAGATATTCGTCCTCAACTCTCGGAACACAATTTCCGAGGTGGGAGGCGTTGCTGGCCAGGTGGGAGGATCTGCCCTGCGTTCGCGTCAGATCTCCAATCAGCTGACGGCGAACGCGGACGATGCCGTGTTCCTGAACAGGTACCTGACCGAGGTCCTGCCCCCGAACATAAAGTCATCGGGCTCACCTGGCGACCCTGCAAATCCTGCTGAGCCTCGCGGATCGATCATCGCGTACCACGTAGCGCAGGGCACCAACGCGAACACGGGTCGTCTTGTGCTGGATGGCAGCAATAAGGTGGTGGGCGGCTACGTCGCCGAAATCACCATCAAGGATCTTCTCGGCGACGTGCCGGGAGGCAGCGCAAACATCAACACGCAGGTCGGTAGCCCACAGACGGACAAGCCCAGCCTCGGGATCGTCGAGATCAACAATCCGTTCCTGTCCCTGCCCACCCGCAACGTGCTGCCAGTCTCTCTGTTCTGCACAAGCATGCCGACACTGGAGATAAGCAGGGCGGTCCCCTTTGTCATCGTTCGCGTCATCTCTCCCATGTCTCCCACAAAGGGTGGCAGGACGACAACACTCTCTCTCGGCTCTTACCTGGGCGACTCGTCCAGCGAGATCAAGCCTGGGACGGTCGAGCACGACATCGCGACGTCAGCGCGATCAACGCGACTTCCCGCGGGTGTCCTGGTCCCGTCAGGGTCCCAGCCGGGGGAGCAGTCACTGTTCGGCATGGAGATGTTCACGACGCCGCAGACCCTCGTGAACGCGAACAAGCTTGTGGGATCGCGAGGAGTTCCCATCCTCGACCCGTTTCGCCCCCTGATGTCGCTCGAGAGCGTCAACATACGCGTCACTCCCGCTGGACACGGCGCCCTCGCATTCAAGGAGGGGACCGTCAACATCAAGATCCACGACAGGAGCAAGATGCAGGACGTGGGGCAGCTCCTTCGCCCCGACCAGTTCGGGTACAACTTCATAGAGCTGGAGTACGGCTGGGCCCATCCGGACGACGCAGGCGCCAACAACCCCTACGCTCCCTTCATCAACTCCTTCAGGCAGCGAGAGCTCTACACGGTCGTCTCGTCAAACGTCTCCATGGGCGACGACGGAGCGGTCTCAGTCTCGATCAGGTGCGCGCTCAAGGGCGCTCGAGACCTTCTCAACCTGACGCCCATCAGCGAGGTGTGGACCTCCACCACGCAGGCGGAGCAGCTGTTTGAGGAGGCCAACCGCATCATTCGAAACATTGACGCCGACAAGGACGAGAAGCCAGAGACCGACATCAGGTACGTGGAGACTATTCGATCCCTCTCGCGCGGCGGCGCCTCTGGAAAGTTCGGCATATCTGCCGAGGAGAAGTCGCTCATCAAGGAGTTCATCAAGTCCGCCAGCAGCAACACTGGCGACCTCGGAGAGCTGCGCACCAAGATCGTCGAGATCTACGGAGCTGACGGCGAGGGCGGTGAGTACAAGAAGATCATCGACAACGCCACCACCGTCTTCAAGAAGAAGATGGACGCTGTCACCACCTCTGCAGAGCTCTATGAGCTTGGCAAGTGGAACACGGGAACCGCGCAGATTGACACAACAATCGACGCGAAACAGAAGACGACGCGCGGCTACATCACTTTCGGAAAGGCGGTCGCCGCCTTTGTGGGCGCGCCCCTTACGTCAGGCAACTTCGCCGAGGTCCAGCTCCTCTTCTACACCTTCAACAGCGACGCGGGCGCCGTGAACAGGCGCAACATCGCTGAGTTCCCCATTGAGATAGCGAAGTTCAACACCGCCTTCGAGGACGCGATTCGCACTGACCCGAAGATGCCGCTGAAGAAGGTGATGAGAATACTTGCGAACCTCGTCTCCGACTCATCCGCCGCGGCCTACGGCATAAAGCCCGACCCGGTCCTGCAGCCGGGAGCGACTGAGAAAGACGAAGACCGCAAGGCGCGGGTCTCGTCGAACTCCACTCTGATGACCCAGTACGGCTGCATGACCACCAGGTTCAAGAAGCCGGTGATCGAGTACACGCTGGACTCAATACGGATAGGCGACCAGCCTGTGCTCCGCATCCACTTCTTCGACAAGAAGAGCACGCCGAACGATGAGGCCCTGTACCTCCTCGACCTCCAGTTCGCAGGCGGCGGGTCTGAGGAGCTGGTCAATCTAGTCGGGACGCTGCAGCAGGGAGACGCGACCAAGCTCAACAGCGGAGTGCTGCAGGGCGCGGTGGACGAGGGAATAGTGCGTGCCACCACGGCCACGAAGGACGGCAAGACGCGCACCTCCTACGCCATGAACACGAACAGCGTCGTCCTCAAGCGGTACATCAAGCGCACTGTGCCCAGCATCACGTACGGGTCGCCGGGATCCGTCCTCACCTCTTTCAGCCTCCAGTCAATCGACATGCAGGACTTTGAGACAGCTCTTCTCGTTCAGGCGGCCAACGGAACCCGCGTCCCCGGACAGCCCGACACGAACTCGCCCCAGAACGACATGCAGATCTACCCGATGAACATCGGCGTGTCCATCCTCGGCTGCCCGCTCATCGACTACGCGCAGGAGTTCTTCTTTGACATGGACACTGGGACCTCGATCGACAACGTGTACGTGGTCAACGGGATCACGCACAGCATCTCGCCCGGCTCCTTCAAGACGGACCTCGACCTCAAGCTCACGCGGACCACGGGCGCGAACTCCGCGCTTGACTCCAAGATAAGGACCCTCATCAAGTCCATCGACGATAAGGCAAAAGGCTAGCGCCAGCCTGTAAAGAAAAAATCATTGAATTAAGATGCGGGCATGAGAGTCTGCCTGCACAAGAGCTACCTGGGGTCTGATCTTCATCTGGTCTGCGACACGGACGCCAGCGTTCCGTGGCGGTGGTCCAGCTCGCCGCCCGAGGACGCATGGATGCTGAGCGCACCTGATGTGCGGCACACTAGGGACCTGCGATTCCTCGCAACACTCGCGGGATCCGAGATCACGCCTATTCCCGAGCGCTTCCTCAGGGCAGACGAGATCGCGGGAGTCGATGGCGGCAAGCACATCCTCACAGTGCCCCAGGTGCACCTGCTAGCTCACGTCCGCGATGTGCTGCGGGACGCGCATTCCCTCGAGGAGCTAGCGACCGATCCATACATCATCCAGCACGCTCTCGAGGCTCGGCGTCAGCTGTGTGAGCTCAGCGAGGGCCGCGTGGATCCAGCCGCCTGGGCCGAGATAATGCGCGAGGATCCGTCACCCGCCCTTGAGTCCTTCGAGCCGGACGACTCGGGGATGGTGAGGCCGCCCACCTACGATCAGGTCGCATCAGTGACCGGTCGCCTCACTGTCACAGCGGGCCCGCAGATCCTCACCCTTCGCAAGGACATGCGACGTGTCATCGTCCCGAGCAGGCGCGGGAGGCGAGTTGTCATGGTCGACTTCGTCTCGCACGAGCCTCGCGTCGCCCTCTGCATGGCGGGTGTCGACCCGCCCGAGGACATCTACGGCTGGTACAGGGACGAGATGATGCCGACCATCACCCGCGACGTGGCCAAGCTCGCAATCATCGGAACGCTGTACGGCATGTCTTCGGGCACCCTCTCCGAGAAGCTCGACAGCACGATCGTCGAGGCGAGGGTGATCTCTGAGAGCGTGCGGTCCCACTTCGGCCTGCAGGGACTCGAGCGCAGGCTGGTCGCAGAGCACAGGGACAAGGGCATCATCAGGTCACACTTCGGCCGAAAGATCAGGCCCACAAGCTCCGCCCCGGGCACGCTGGTCAACAACTACGTGCAGAGCACAGCGCACGACGTCGGAATGATGGGATTCCGCAGGATCGCGGATGAGCTCGCCTCCCGCCTCATCCCTGTACGGTTCCTGTACTTCATCCACGACGCGGCGGTGCTTGAAATCTCTGAGCGCCACGAGGACAATCTGCGAGAGATCTGCGAGCAGCCTGTCAGGTTCGGCGACGCGTTCCCAGGATCCATTCGCGCTAAGGTTAAGGAGGTGACCGAGTGACCCCTGAAGAGATCAAGCGGCTCTACGACAACGTTGTCAGGATCACACAGGTGACCTACGACGAGGAGACGTATCAGCGCATTAAGTTCATGATCGACGACCTGGGAGACATGCTGTTCATGTGCCCGGCGTCGGATCGAGACGACAGGAGCTTCGATGGGCCCGGCGGACTAATGGCTCACATGGTCTCGGTCACAAGCCACGCGCGGAAGCTGGCCCCGATTCTCGCGCCCGATGAGTCGCCGGAGTCCATCATCAAGGTCGCGCTCTTCCACGACATTGGCCGTGTGGGCGACCCGGCACCCGATCGGAGGATTCCGTACTACCTGCCCGAGACAGACTCATGGCGTAGAGACAAGCTCGGGAAAAACTACAAGTACAACGAGGCGCTGCCCAAGATGACCCACAGCGCGAGGTCGCTGTACGTCCTCAGCAACTACGGCATCAGCCTGTCAATGCACGAGTGGATCGCCATCCAGACTGCATACGGCTACGGCCTCGAGGAGAACCGCTTCTACATCGGCGACGATCGCCAGCTCACCCTTCTCCTCCAGACAGCGGTGAGGAGGGCCATGCTCGGATAGCTGTAATAGTTAGGAGCATGGCAAAGATCAAGACACCGCAGCGCAGGCAGCAGAACGACTACCCGTCCGGCAGGGGAACGGGCCTTCCCGCGGCAGGAGTTCACTCTCCTGACCGCCGCCTTGGGAAGCTTCCCATTCCTGCGAACATGTCTGGCTACCAGGGCAGCCCAAGCACGGCGGCTGACATGGGATTCTCTCGAATGATCCAGAGAGTCGCTGCGGGAAGCGAGGAGGTCCAGCGACAGATCGAGGCAGTGCCCGAGGTCAGCTGGCTGAAGAAGAACGCGTCGCGTCTTGAGGACATGGGACTCACGCCCCGTGTTGTGATGGAAATGTACATGGGCATCCTCGCCCACAAGCCGCGCAACGAGTTCGAGCGGCGCCTCATAAGGGAGTACAGGCAGAGGATCAACAGCACCGCCAGGCGGATTCGAGTCGTCACAGAGGCTGCGATGCTCATGCGTCCCCTCGAGGAGGCCATGGATCCCTCCAAGACGCTCGAGCAGAACATCATGAGCGCGCTGACGGGCGGCGGACTCGATGTCGAATCGATGGCGGGCGGCAAGACCTCTCGACAGCTCTTTTCTGACGAGCCTGAGGAGGACATTGACCTCACGCCCGAGGACATCCGGGGCATGGCTGCTGACTCGCCAGAGGTCTACCGGAACCCCGGCGTGATGAGCCCGGAGGGCGTTGAGGCGCTAGCCAGCGACGCTGACATGACTGCCAAGGTCATGAGCTGCCACAGCATGGCAGTCAAGGGGCTGCAGATCGCACTCGGAATCGCGGGCGTGTTTGATCCCACGGGGTTCTTTGACGCTTCGAACTTCGTGATCAACATGGTCTGCGGCAACTACTTCTACGCCATGCTCGACGCGATCTCGCTCATTCCCTACCTGGGGGACCTCGCGAAGGTGGGCTACCTCACGCGTTTCGCGAAGATCAGCGAGGCTGAGATTCAGGTGATCAAGAACTCGCCTGACATCACCTCCAAGGTCGCGGCCTCACGTGACATCTGGAAGAAGGCGCTGCAGGACGATCAGCTGGGTCCCATTGTTGCGGGCTTCCTCAAGAAAATCGACAAGACGCTGGGCGGCGCGTCGGGCATCGCGGCGCGCGTCAAGTCCACCGTTGAGACAGTGCTGTCTCGGGCGATCGAGAGCCTCAAGGCGAAGAGCGCGGGCGGAGGCGTGACAGGAGCGGCCCTCAAGTTCTTCCAGGGCAAGCTGTCAATTGACATCGCGAAGATCCTCGAGGCCGTCCAGAAGCGCCTGCCCGACCTGTACGATTTCATAAAGAGCACCTTCGCGTCCCGCAAAGCTCGGCAGTACACAGTGTCGGGCGCCGAGATCAAGCACTCCGGCGAGGAGATCCTCAGTCAGCTTCAGGCCGAGCAGGAAGGCGAGCGTCAGGCCGCCAAGACCTCGTCTGGCGTGGCTGATCGTCCGCAGTCCTATCCGATCTACGCAACCGGCGGAGAGACGGAGGGATTTGACGTCGACCTCGACGACGACGGGATCGCTGACGTCTTCGGCATTGGCGGCATGCCATCTCGCAGCATGTTTGGCAAGTACGGGGGATACGCTGGCAGCCCCCTCCAGGAGGCGAGGCGTAAGAAGAGCAAGAAGGCACCTGTCTCCAAGCTGAGCCTGACAAAGGCGATGAGCGGCGATGACAATGAGCTCGATGAGTTCTCGGCGGTCGGAACCGGAGCAATCGGCGGAGTCATCCTCCCGATGGGGATGCGCACGCCGGGCCGCAAGAAGGACCTCGAGGACCTCATGCCGGGGTACAAGTTCGTTCACAGAAAAGGTTGATAACCTTGTGAACATTTGAGCTAGGCGAGTTAGACTTGTTGTGCGCTTCGGCGCGTAACCCCAAGTAAGGAACAACAAGTCATGGCACTCGATCTGGAAGCAATCAAGCGTCGCATGGCCCAGCTCTCTGGGCAGAAGTTCAGCGCACAGTGGAAGCCCAAGGCGCCAAGCGAGCACTACGTTCGTCTCATCGCCCTTCCGAACAACGACGGTGAGCCCTGCGCCACCCGCATGTTCTACTACAACATCGGCAAGTTCCCCATCCTCGCGCCCACGCAGTTCGGCAAGCAGGATCCCGTCCAGGAGCTGATCACCAAGCTCCGCGAGGACGGCTCTCCTGAGTCCCGTGAGCTCGCCAAGAAGCTGTACCCCAAGCCCAAGCACTACGCGGCGGTCATCGTCCGCGGCGAGGAGGACAAGGGTGTCCAGCTCTGGGGCTTCAGCAAGGGCGTGTACCAGAGCATCCTCACGATCATGATGGACCCGGACTACGGCGACATCACGGACGTCGAGAAGGGGCACGACATCAAGGTCACCCTCACCCAGCAGCCCGGCAAGCAGTTCTGGGACACCTCCATCATGGCTCGTCCGAAGCCCACCGCGCTGTCCTCCAATCCGGATGACGTGAAGAAGTGGACGTCGAACATCCCGGATGTGGACTCCCTCAACCCGCTCAAGTCCTACGAGGAGCTTGAGAAGGTGCTGAATGACTGGCTGTCCGCTCCTGCCGAGGGCGCTGAGCCCGAGGAGAAGGTGACCGCTCGTCCTCCTGCTGCAGCTGGTAAGAAGCCGAGCGGCAAGTCCCTCGACGACGTGTTCGCGCAGATCGAGAACGAGGACTAGCCCATGAAGAAGAAGCCCGGTACACCGGGTGAGGCTGTCGGCGCCGCTGACGACTTCACCTCAGACCTGATCAAGTCGCTGAACAAAGAGCACGGCTCACGGATCGCGTACAACCTCGCGTCCGATGAGTCACCGACACACGTGAAGCGCTGGATCTCCACGGGCTCAACTCTTCTGGACTACATCGTCTCCAATCGCAGGGACGGCGGTCTTCCAGAGGGTCGCATTGTCGAGATCTTTGGGCCGCCGTCCATCGGCAAGTCGCACATCGCGCTGCAGATCTGCAAGTCCACCCAGCGAATGGGCGGAATTGTCGTCTACATCGACACTGAGAACGGCACCTCCGTGGAGAACCTGAAGCTCCTGGGAGTTGACGTCAACAAGGGGTTCGTGTACGTCGACACGCACTGCACGGAGGAGGTCTTCGAGGTCGCTGAAAAGACGATCATGAAGGCTAAGGCCATGGCGAAGGACGTGCCGATCACGATCATCTGGGACTCCGTCGCCGCCTCATCCCCGAAGGCGGAGCTCCTGGGCGAGTACGACAAGGAGACGGTCGGCCTGCAGGCCAGAGCGATCTCGAAGGGAATGCGCAAGATCACCGGCATCATCGGCGACCAGAGCATCCTCTTCGTGATCCTGAACCAGATCAGGTCCAAGATCGGCGTCATGCACGGCGATCCCACGACCACGCCGGGCGGAATGGCGATCCCATTCCACGCCTCTGTGCGGATCAAGCTCAGCTCCGGCATGCCAATCAAGAACAAGGCCGATGAGGTGATCGGCATCAACGTCATTGCCAAGACGATCAAGAACAAGGTCGCCGCTCCCTTCCGGAACGCGAACTTTGAGATCCACTTTGGCAAGGGCATCATTGAGCACGAGCACCTGTTCGACGTCCTTCGTGAGGCGGGAGAGAAGACCGTCGGCGACAACATCATCTGCGTCTCTGGCGACGGAGCGTGGAAGGTGTTCACGGTGACAGATTCGAAGCAGGGCAAGGTCATCCTCGAGAAGAAGTTCTACAAGGCGGACTTTGGAGAGCTGCTCAGCAGCCCCACCTACAGCCCGTACTTGCAGGACCTCATTGAGGCCACCATGGTCAAGAAGATGGGCGAGGTCGTGGAGTCAGACATTGACACCGACTCATACGAGGAGGTTCGGTCTGCCCTCATGGATATCGCTGAGGGCGATCTGAGCTAAGGAGGGCACATGCCCCCACACTCGGCAGCACTGGGGCCGTCAACTCTCCTGGTTGACGGCCTCAACCTTTTCATGCGGTCCTTCGCGGCCTTTCCAGCGATGACGTCCAACGGCCAGCAGGCTGGCGGCATCGTGGGGTTCATATCCTCCCTGGAGAAGCTCATACGCGAGGTGCTGCCAACGCAGGTCATCGTCGTGTGGGAGAGCGGAGGATCCTCCCGCAAGAGGGCGATCTTTCCCGACTACAAGATGAATCGTCGCCCTGAGAAGCTGAACCGCTTCTACGAGGACGACATTCCCGACACGGTCGAGAACAGGAACTGGCAGCTCGTCACCCTCACGAGGATCCTGCGTTGCCTTCCCATCTGTCAGGTCTACGTGCCAGACTGCGAGGCGGACGACGTCATCGGGTACATCAGCAGGTACCGCGTGGGCGAGAACAGGATCACGATCGCGTCCTCAGACAGGGACTTCTACCAGCTGCTGAGCGACAGGGTCCAGATCTTCTCAATCGGCTCGAAGAGATTTGTGACCCACCAGACACTGCACGCAGATATGGGCATCAGCGCTGTCAACTTCTGCCTGGCCAAGTGCGTCGCAGGTGATGACAGCGACAACATACCGGGAGTCAAGGGCGTCGGCTTCAAGACCCTCGCGCGGCGACTTCCCAAGTTCGGCGGAACTGACGACTACTCCATAGATGATCTGGTGACTGACTGTCGATCCGCAGGCTCCAAGGTCAGGGCGTTCGGGGAGATAGCTGCATCTGAGGACATCATCAGGAGGAACTGGCGCCTCTGCTACCTTGACGTGTCCAACATCGCAGGTACGCAGATCGAAAAGATAAACTCTATTTTGGACACCTACGAGCCCGTCAGGAACAAGTTTGAGGCCAAGCGTATACTGGCCCATGAGGGTCTTCCGGCTCTCGGAATCGACTCCCTCTCCTTCTCACTCAATTACGCGAGCGGTGGCAGATGACGCAAGGTGACGTCTTTGGCTCCTTCGGAAAGTACGGCAAGAGCTTCCAGGAGAAGATCTTTCAGGGACTTCTGACAGACAAGTCCTGGGCAATGCAGATGACCGAGGTGATGACGCCCGAGTTCTTCGAGCTCAAGTACCTGCGGTTCCTCACGGACCGCTACTTCCAGTACTTCCTCAAGTACAAGGACTTCCCCACCCTCAACCTCCTGATCACGATCGTGAAGGAGGACCTCAGCCAGGGCACGGACACAATCCTTCGGGACCAGATCGTCGAGTTCCTGCACAGGATGAAGACGAACCCCGACGTCTCTGACCAGCAGTACGTCAAGGACAAGTCTCTCGACTTCTGCAAGCGTCAGGCGTTCAAGGGCGCCCTCACGAAGGCTGTTGAGCTGATTGAGACTGAGCAGTTCGACGGGGTCGTCAACCTGATGAAGGAGGCGGTGTCAGCGGGCCTGCCCTCCTCGATCGGCCACGACTTCTTCAACGACATCGAGGCGCGATTCACACGCCAGCGTCGCTTCACCATCACGACGGGCATCAATCAGCTCGACCGAAAGGACGTCCTCAACGGCGGCCTCGGCAAGGGTGAGCTCGGCGTTGTTGTTGCTCCGACAGGCGTCGGCAAGAGCCACTACCTGGTCTCGATGGGCGCAGCCGCCCTGAAGCTTGGCTTCAACGTCGTGCACTACACCTTCGAGCTGTCTGAGACAGTGGTGGGCACCCGGTACGACTCCCACCTGTGTCGCATCTCCGCGACCGACGTGCCCGACTCCAGGGACATCGTCCTAGAGGAGTACTCGCGGATGCAGGACCTCGGCCGCCTGATCATCAAGGAGTATCCCACTGGCTCAGCGTCGATCACGACCCTGCGCAACCACATTGAGAAGCTCCTTCTCAAGGGCATCAAGCCCGACATCCTGATCATCGACTACGCCGACATCATGCGGTCCTCCAGGAAGTACGACTCCATGCGGCACGAGCTGAAGCTGATCTACGAGGAGCTTCGCGCGCTCGCGGTCGACTTCCAGGTCCCCATCTGGACAGCCTCCCAGGCGAACAGGGACGCGTCCAACTCTGAGGTCGTCGGCCTCGAGAACATGTCTGAGGCGTACGGCAAGGCGATGGTCGCGGACTTCATCTGCGCCATCTCCAGGAAGCCCAATGAGAAGCTGATGGGCGGTGCTCGTCTTCACGTCGCAAAGAATCGCGCAGGACGAGACGGGTTCGTCTTTCCCATTAGGATCGACACATCCCAATCGAGGATTGAGGTTATGGACGAGATCGCAGAGATGTCGCTCGAGGAAGTCAACCAGGGCGACTCCTCGTCCATGAAGGACCTGCTTCGCAAGAAGTGGAAGGAAGTTCAGGAAAGTAAGGAGTCAGTCTGATGTACACGCGTGAGCAGGTTCTCGAGGCATGCAGGACGTACTTTGACGGGGACGAGCTCGCTCCCGATGTGTTCATGAAGTACGCGCTTCGCGACGCGGACGACAACATTCTGGAGGTCAGTCCCGACCAGATGCACGATCGTCTCGCGCGCGAGTTCGCTCGAATCGAGGCGAAGTATCCGAATCCCATGAGCGAGGGCGAGATCCGCGATCTTCTTGCGAACTTCTCGCAGGTCGTGCCGCAGGGCTCTCCGATGTCCGGCATCGGCAACTCCTACCAGCTGCAGTCCCTCTCGAACTGCTTCGTGGTTGAGCAGCCTCACGACTCGTACGCGGGGATCCTCTACACCGATCAGGAGCAGGTCCAGATCATGAAGCGCCGTGGCGGTGTCGG
>Ga0181343_1000717_pt1 | contig 13921 bp, 30 predicted proteins | sample Su13VDMLBSD_FD_130110 | JGI IMG/M metagenome (GOLD analysis project Ga0181343, IMG submission 130110) | Freshwater viral communities from Lake Michigan, USA - Su13.VD.MLB.S.D | ecosystem: Environmental > Aquatic > Freshwater > Lake | place: USA: Michigan | collected 2013-07-15 | reverse complement strand
GGAAACTAATACCAAAACCAAACGTTTAAAAGCATCCACCAAGAGAATTTAAATGGCAACGCAACCACAACCTTTATTAACGCCAGCACAAGTCACAAGAGCTTATACCGATCGAGCTTATTTTAATTCATTGACACGGCAGCAGCAAGCATTTGCGGTAAAAGGAGGAATTCAAAACGCAAATACCCCACAGGGAGTAGCAAATGCTCAAGCTGCTGCTGGAGTACAACCAGCTATCGCTCCAAATGCAGGAGATGGTGTAGACCCAACTAATACCACCAACGCTGGGGTGAAAGTTATATCATTCAAAAACAATCAAGGCGGATCTGTTTATACTTCCACATCTAATATTTTGTCTTACCCAAGTTCAAGACCAGTGAACTCAAATGCAGATTATGTAACATTCAAGTTTTTTAATTACACACCTACATTTAAAGCAGCTGGAGAGAGTCAAAATGGTACATCTCCATATGATGCATACAATGCTTCGGTAATGACAAAGAATTTAAAAGAAGCAGCAGGATTAGGTCCAATAATATTATACATGCCAGAAGATATACAAACAGAAACATCAGGTAGATGGAGTGGTGCTGGATTTGGTCCTATGATTACTGGATTAGCACGAGCTGGAGCACAAATAGCTGCAGGTCAAGTTCCAGATGTACCAGCAATGTTAGAAAATATTCCACCTGCATTAGATAGATTAAAATACAAAGCATTACTGGAAGGCATTAATAGATCAATGGGTGCTTCAGTAACAGAAAATCAATTATTAACTGGATCTACTGGCGCAATTATAAACCCTAATGTAGAGATGATGTATGAAGCTCCAGACCTCAGAAACTTTTCATTAAGATTTAAAATGTCTCCAAGAGATGGCGGAGAAGCTCAAAAAATAAAACAAATTTGCAACACATTTAGAAAAGCTTCATTACCTTCGATAGGAGATGGAGAAGGTGAAATACCAGGAGCTTCACCTGGATTCTTCCTCAAAGTTCCAAAGATATGTCAAGTAAGTTTTATGCAAGGCAGCAGTCCACATCCATATATCACTCAATATAAACCATGCGCAATATCAAGAGTGAGTGTCAACTACACACCAGATGGTACATATGCTACATATGGAGATGGTTCTCCAGTTGCATCTGAATTAACCCTATCATTCCAAGAGTTGAAACTAATTTACAACGAAGAAGTAGATATCAACGGAGGAGGATACTAAAATGTATTTTAAGTATATACCAGATATAGAATATGATACCAAACCAATTAAGTTTCCATTTTCTCAATCAGATTATGTAACAGCAAAAAACTTTTTCAGAAGGTATCAAGTCAATCCAGATGTATTTTCATACTCGGTTTTCTTCAAAAAATATGCAATCATCGATGGAGAAAGACCAGACTCATTAGCAGAAAAAGCATATGGCGATCCTTTGTTTGATTGGATTATTCTCTTAGTAAATAACACCATCAATCCATTATTTGATTGGCCAGTTAGCGATGAAGCACTAAGAAGATTTTATGAAAAGAGATATGAAGATCCATATGGAACGATCAAACAATACCAAACCTTTAAGATTACCAATTCATTGGGTCAAGAAATTTTAAAAGAAGGTTTGATTGTAGACGAAAAATTTTACAATACACCATTCACATATTGGGATGGTTCTTCATCCATAACAGTTCCTGGTAATCAAGTTTGCTATCCAGTATCTATCTTTGATGATGCAACAATTCAGAATGAAAAGAAAAGAGAAATTTATTTACTGAAAGTAGAATACCTCGATAGATTTGTGGCGGATTTTAAAAAGCAAAATATTTATGCCAAGTCATCCGACTTTATCAGTAATAAGTTAAAGAGAACTGGGGTATAAAAAAAGGGGGTCATAGACCCCCTTTGTTTTCAATCTTCTTCAGCAAGTCGAGCGAAGTAACTCAGTGCATCGTCATCATCTTCAGATGTATTGAACGAAGGAATAGCAACTTCACGTTCACGAACTGCAGTAGGTGCAGTCGGGATAGGATCTTCATCTTCTTCAAACTGCATAGTACGAGCAGGAGAAGACGACTTGTTACCAAGAACAAAGTTCAAACGACTTTCAAGATCATCGTAAGATTTGAATTGATCAGGAGCAGCAAATGCTTCAAGAGAATACTCTTGCTTCCAAATCTTTTCCATCTCATCATCATCTGCACTTAGAGCTGCTGGAGCAGCAAACTCAGAACTATCATAGTTCCAATAACCAGCAACAGTTTTGATCTTCAGTTTAAAGTTAGCACCTTCCCAGAGATCGAACACGTTGATTGGAGTTTCATCTTGGAACTCAGGTTGCATTGCAGCAAGAATCTTGTCGTGGATTTTCTTACCATACTTAAACAGAAACACCTTGCCATTGTTTTCAGGATGCTTCGGATCGTTTACTACATAGATGTTGCTGTAGTAAGACAGTTTACGCTTACGTTGACGAACGATTTCTTTGTCTGATTCATGACCACTGTTCCACAACTTATTGTTAGAAGCGCAGACAGGACATTGATCTCCTTTAGTAGTCAGACAGTTTTCGATCAACCAACCACCAGTGCCTTGGAAGGCATGGGAATAAAGTTTTGCCCAGGGTACTGCTTCTCCCTCAGGAGCAGGCAGGAAACGGATAACGGCATAACCGTTACCAGTAGCGTCAAGTTCGGGCTTCCAGAGTCGCTCGTCGGCACCACCAGAAGTAGTGCTGGACTTCTCAAGTTCCTTCTGAAGGAACTCGAAGTTGCTCTGGGACTTGCGCTTAAGATCTGCAAAAGACATAGGATTCTCGGATGATTAGGATTTTGTTTTGTGACGCTTGCCACCAACACATAATAGCATAGGCACAGGGTCGCGTCAACCCCCCTGTGCCTCTAAGACTTGTTTCATTTTGGAAACTTTTTCCAGAAGATCGTCAAACATTTCATTGATGCTTACATTAGGATCACCTCCCAACATAACAACGGCATCTTTCATGTTCTCAGCCATTTCAATTGCTTCTGGATCATCACTCAATTTTAATCGAGCATAAAATATTTTTTGTTTTTCAATCAATGTCTCAAGAACATTGAAGTATTCCATTTTCTTTTCAGGTGAGAGAGCAGGAAATGCAACCATAGATCTCATGCAATATTGCTGAAGATCAGACATTTCCTGGAGGTCTCCACGTACCATTTCAGATTTAAAAAAGTTAGACATATCAAACAAGCATAAGTTTTGCTCTTGAAGTTTTCTTCATGTAATTTAATTTTTGTGCATCATACTTAAGTTTTTCTTTCAATGGTTTTGAAATCAGTTTTGCAACTGATTCGATTTCAATTTCATTTTTTTCACAATAGTGTACAATAGCATCAATATAATTCATAGAATTATCATGTGCAATTTTCTCCACTTCCTGCGAAAATTTCGCAGTAGTCATAAATTTATCCTCCAAGTTTTCTATCATAGATTTCTTCGTACTCCCTGAGATATTGTTGTAACCTGATAAAATATTCCTTTTTGGGAGGCACCACACTAACTTGTACGTCACCTGTTTCGCAAGCAACGATTGTTACAAGTTGTTCTACTTTCAATCCATACAATTCCTGTAGCATACAGGCGTATGTAATTTCTTGAACATAGTAATCATAAAGATATTCTTCTTTCTTTTCCTCTGCCGAAGTTTTAAAATCAATAATTGAAAGTTTACCGTTATATTCTGCAATACAGTCAACTCGACCAGCGACCTTTAAATAATCAGAATATAAAGCTGCCTCTTGAAGGTATATGTTATTTATGTTATCAAGAATCTTCAGGGAAGAATTAAACATGACCCAAACTAAAGGAGAATCTTTATAGAGATTTGAATCATGTTCATTGTTGAGATAATTTTCAACAAGTTTGTGATACTTATTGCCTCTGGTTGTAGCTCTGCGTGAGATTGCGTTTGCTTTTTCTTCTCCCACTCGCTTACGCCAGTTCTTAATCACCTCAACCTTCTTTGGATTATTACTAATCACAGTGGTCACAGATTTATGTTTATTACCAGTGGGAGTAATATAGTGTCGCTTGCCATCAATTGTGATGGTTTTTAATTCTATAGGTTCCAGACCAATGTGATCAAATATTTTCATAATCCCAAGTTAATTTTAGCAATAAGATAAGATTTGATTAGACCAGAACGAACAATGTCTTCCACACCAAATTCAATAAGAGAAACTTCTTTCATCTGTTGTAGGATTCTCTGGAAATCAATAATGCCAGAGCGTTCATTACTACGCTGAAGATCCGATTGACTTGCATCACCACAGAACATGATCTTAGTATCTTCACCAACACGAGTGATGATCGAATCAAGTTCGTGGAAATTCAAGTTTTGACATTCATCCACGATAACAATAGCTTTATCGAGTGTAGTACCACGCAAGAATGAAGTAGACCAGAAAGAAACTGTTTCTTGATTCTTTAGATTCTCATAAAGCATTTCAAAAGATGCATCATCTGGCATCTCAAACATATACTTCACCATATTCTTATAGGGAATTTGATAAAGTGATGACTTGTCTTCATGAGTACCAGGAAGAAAACCAATTTCACGGGTAGCGACAAGAGAACGAACCACATATACTTTTTCATATGGGGTATTTTCATCTAATACATCACGAAGAGCAAGATACATGGCAACAAATGTTTTACCTGTACCAGCAGCGCCATAGGCAAAAATGTTTTGTCCCTTTCCATACTCCTCGAACATAATACGTTGATTATCTGTAAGAGGTTCAATATCTAATAGATATTGTGAGCTAATTGGTTTCCTTCTTTTTAATTGCTTGGCAGACATATTAGCAATATCGGGTTGATTTCTTTTACGGGCTCTCGGCATAATTTTAAATTACCATTGTACGTTTGATCCAGGAAGGTTAGAAACTTTAGTCATAATATCGTTCCAACCTGGGTGAGTTTTAGACATTTTGTTTCGCCAATCTCCAACTTCTCCAACACCAGCACAACCTTTAGACCAATCTTTATCCCAATCGGGATTGTCTTTTTTCCATTGGTCATACTCTTTCATTGACATGTAGAGTTCCTGGGTTTCCCCAGTTTCTTTATGAATTACAGGGTAAGTAGGCATCAGTTCCACTCCAAAGCTTGGGCAACAGTTGGGAACTGCTCACAAAAAACTTCTTTACAAGCTTCTGCAATACGCATATGCTCCAGTTGTGTTCCGTTAGCAGATCTCAAAGATATATAGTGGATCCATGACCTGCATGAGCCAGTCATATAAATTTTTGTCGGTACAGCGAGTGGGAGTACAAACCTTGCACATTCCTTTGCCACGCCCTGATTTAGAAGACGATTATAAAGTTGTTGTGCTTTAGCAAAGTGCTCTTGAATCTCTCCCTCAAGAACAAGTTTAAGATATCCATCAAGATCATCGGTAGAATTCTGACGGTTCTTTGTATCTTGACGACGAAGTTCAGGAACAGGAATATGCTGCGACAAAAGATTTGTATCAGCATAGCGTTGCGAAAATTCTTGATATGTAAATGAACGGTGTCGAAGAATTTGTGCTGCGATACCACGATTAGTTTCAATCTCAAGTGTCATCGTTGCCTGTTCAAATACAGACCAATGATTATGCTTGATGCAATACTTCAGTAGTCCCGCTACGTTCGGATTCTCCTGATTCGATGGGTTGCTCACCCTCGCTATGTAACCCATCGTCTGTTCCGCTTGGGGTGTCACTGAGATCAGTTTCACTGGAGAGTTCTGGTTCGAATGGGGCATATTTGTATCCAAATCCTCGGTATGCTTTTTCGTCATTGATAATTCTTTGGCGTAGTTTTTTGATTTCGTGAGCTTGCTTTTTCAATTTAGCATATTCTTCTACTTCATAAAGTTCAGGACGAGTTAATGCATAATTGATCGCTTTACTCATTTTTTTGAGTGATGTCATAGAAAATCTTTCATAGATTTGTTCGTATCATAACATAAAAAAAGAGGGATGTCAATCCCCCTTGAAATGTTTTTTCCCCTTTCTTCGTTCAACTCTCCTCATTTCAGGAGGTTGTTTCTTAGGAGGAAATCTTCGTTGTTCTAAAAATAAACCATCATTAGTAATGACTCTCAAGAGAACCAATACTTGAACTATTAACTTCATCCTAAAGTTGCCATGTGATATTGAGCTTCTTTAAGTTTTTTTTCTTTTTGAATTTTTTTACGGATTACATTCAACCAGTTCATTTTGCTACCTCCTCGTTATGACAAGGGCGATAGGCAACACCACGATAGGTATTTGCTGGATGTGCTGGTGCATGTGTTTGTGAATACCACTTACGATATTCTTCTTTAGGGGTATCAGTATTATACTTACACCCACGATATGTGGCTTGTGACATTAGGTTTTCTCCTTAGTTTTTTAAGTTAAAGAGCGTTCCTTCAGTCGGCTTTTGCGTCTATGTTACACTTCTTGGGTGTTACAAGTTTGATTTCATAAAGCAAATCATTTTTTGCTTGCGGAGTTATTTGTGGATGAGTGTTAACTCTATTCCACACCAACTGAGCTTGCAAACAAGTTAAAATAAGTGCTTCCATAGATGAACGATCCGTTCCGAGTCGGCTTACTTCCGTTCGCTATTTCCGAATAGCGAATGAACGATGGATGCATCTTAGCATACCATCATTACTTATGCAAGTAACGTTGTAACATTTGATACATTATCTTTGAATGTATTCAAGATCGTAATTACTTGCATGAAGTTGTTCGATAATAATATCACAAGCAATCTTTGGTTCAGAATCTCCACAGGTAAAAACATCAACTGCTGCTTCACCCTTTTCTGGCCAAGTATGAATGCTGATATGACTTTCAGACAACAAACAAATTGCCGTCACTCCCTGTGGATTAAATTGATGTGACATAGTTTGCAATACATGTGCTCCACATGCTTCAGCAGCATTCTCTAATAAATCGCACAGAAAAAACTCGTTGTCAAGTAACGACAACGAGCAACCATATAGGTTAAGTAAATAATGCTTTCCCATTTATCTTCTCTTTTTTTCTTCTTTTGGTGTAATTCCCCATAGTTTTGGATTAACTCTTCCTTCAGATTGTTTCCAACCTTTAATACCTTCTCTATACCTATCCCAATAATAATCAAAAATTTCTATCTGTTTATCTGGGATAACTAAATCATATGCGATTGCTCCATCAATCTCATAAGTTACTAAGTATGCGGTGTATGGCAAAGTTCTGTCATTTGCCACTTCGGGATCACAATTTTGATGGAGAATCCGCATCAGCTACGACCTCCCCATTGAATACTGGGGAATGCTTCTTCTACACAAGCACGAGTAATTTTATATTTTTTACCAAGTGCTTTATCTTTAATCAATACAAGAAGATTAGCTTCATCTTCATGAAGACCTTCAAGCATTTGAATGAAAAGATTTTCTCTTTGAGACTGCTTAAGAGAAGAACTACCACCTTTAAAGAAAAGATAAAGACGACGATACTCTTTTTCAAGTACTGTATGTTCTGTTCCTTTTGGTGCTTCGTTAGCTTCAAAAGGAACTTCTCCTTCAGGCAATTCTGAGATAACACTTTCATCAAAATTAACAATAAGAATTGCTCTCAGTGCTGGAGTGTTATGTTGATTAAGTAATTGAATTTTTTCTGCTTTAGTCTTGGCGTTGCTCACTTTCTGGAGCACTTCGGAAATTAAGAGTTTCATTTTTTAAATGGCGATGAACTACGAAAGAAGAATTCTCCCATCAAATCATTTAGTTGATGTTTCTGGAAGTATTCTAAAGGTATTTTCTTTTCAACTGTATTTAGTGATTCATATTCATCCATTATTTTATCTTCAATTTCTGGAGGAATACAATCAAAATCAATTAATCTTTGATTTCTATGGTAATTACGCAACTGTTGTGTATCAACACAAAATTGACTTGGATTTTGTTCTACCCATTGAGTAATTTTTTTCTGACTGATTGGTTTTTGTCGAGATCCCGAAACAAACGTATCATCTGGTGATAAAAAATTAGGTATGCCATCAGATTTATCACCACGTATGATGTGTTCTTTTATAAACCTAAATGGATTTTCATGCACCAAATATTGTTTTGTCACTGGGTTGAATTGTTTTATCCCTGGATACTTTTGCAATTGAATAAAATCTTTATCCCCAGAAAGTATTAGAATTTTTTCTTTTCCTTTGTTTTTACACAAGGTAGAAATAACATCATCTGCCTCAGCACCAAAAACTTCTACAACTTTGTAAGGAAAATATTCTCGTATCTCATCTCGTATTTTATTTAATACTTCGAAGATGCTACTCCAATCATGGCCAGATTTTTCTCGATCCTTTTTTCTATTTTGTTTATAGAAAGGAAATAAATCTTTTCTCCAATAGTGTTTACTATCATAAGCTAACACAATTTCTCCACCATAATCAGAAGAGTATTGTTTCTCATATGATCTTAAACTTGTGAGAACCATATGTCTCACAAGTTTTTCATTTAAAAAATCGTTTTTTAATTGCGACATCAAATTACTTATCATAATTTGATTCATATCAATGATAATCATTCAATCTTCTTCCTCCTCCTCGTATTCTTCTTCATCCTCAACAAATCTAACTGCTAAAAGTTCCTCATTAATCCAAATACCTTCTTCATCATACATTTCTGGATGAGTTTGGAAAGAGTTTGGTTTAGCAAGATAATTATAAGCGAACTCGTTTACCGTCCACCCAATCATAATTCCAACAGCTAAAAACATAACCATCAATGCTGCAGAAAAAAACAATATAACTGAGATAGACATTTTACTACTCCTATTAGTGAGTGTTATCTCTCCCAGGTAAATTCAAATTTAATTCGAATTGTTTTTTTGAGAAGAGAAAACGTTTTTTGAATAACTAAACCTTTTCTGTCGGGTTCGATATTTTTATTTTCCCTCCTGAGCATTAGCTCCACACCTTTATTTATTTGCATATTATTCAGTTTTTCTCTGCTCATTTTTTTTAGAACTTACTAAACCTTTTTCAATTAAAATTTTTGCAGTTGGAACTAAACCACCTACTGGTTCGTCATCAATAATTACATAAGGATATCCAGTAGCAGAAGGAAATTTTTCATAAAATTGTTCGAACGTAATGTCACCATTAACACGATATACTGTGTAATTTAAATTCGCTCGTTCCATCAATTCCTTAACTTGGTCACAATACGTGCAACCATCTATGCTATAAATTTCGATTTTCATTATGAAAACTCTATTCTACGAGACAAGTATATCACGCATTCGAATCTTTGTCAATGCTCGAAGACTCCTCTTCATCATTTTCAATATTTTTTAATGGGGGTCGGAAAAGATTTGGCCAAGTATCACGAATAATTTCCGCCATTTTATGTGGAGTATCGGAATCAATCATTAAACAAAAAAAAACCACCTACACATTGTAAGTGGTTTTGCGTGAGGTGTCAAGACCTTTAATCTTATCTAACGTGGTGTCCGCCAAACATGTAACGCATTCCATTCAGGATCTTTGCCCCGAATGATCCGAGATTGCGTGAGTTAAATCTTTCAAATAAGGCAGTAGTAATAACAGGAGCGGGAACCCCCAGGTCCACAGCGGCAGAAACAGTCCAACGACCCTCACCGCTGTCGGATACGCCTCCAGAGAACTGTTCAAGGCGACCATCCCTGCGTAGCACATCAGCAGTAAGGTCAAGTAACCAACTGCCAACCACGCTACCGCGACGCCATAGCTCAGCAACCTCAGCAACGTCAATATCATAACAGTAACTTTCTGGATCTGCCATAGGGGCAACTTCAGCGTCTCCTTCTCTAACATATTGAGCACCTGCGTTAGCGTTCTTGATGATGTTAAATCCTTCTGCATATGCTTGCATCATACCATACTCAATACCATTATGCACCATCTTCACAAAATGCCCTGCACCTGGATCCCCACAATGTAACCACCCAAACTCAGCAGAAGTTACGTCCGAGTTAAATTGAGTCCTTCGGGCAGCGTTGATTCCTGGAGAGAGGGCATCAAAAATATGCGAACAAGCGGAGACCGCAGTATTTCTGCCGCCAACCATAAGACAGTATCCACGATCCAGACCGTAAACGCCACCAGAAGTACCGCAATCAATATATTCGATACCAAGTTTTGCCAATCGTTCTGCTCTCTTCCGACTGTCTTTAAAATTGCTATTGCCATGATCAATAATAATATCTCCTTCACCACAATATCGTAGTAACTCATTGATCGTCTCCTCTACAGTTTCGGCAGGTACAACCATCTGAAAGATTCCTGGTTGTATTCCACCATCATTTTTGTGTTTAACTACTTTAACAAGGCTTTCAATGTCAGTTGTAATTCCATTAACAAATCCCTTCTCAAAAGCTTCATTTGCTTTCTCATAATTTCTTCGATAACCCCATACTTCAATACCCTCTTTCATCATACGGCGAGACATACCTTCGCCCATTCGTCCTAATCCAATTAATCCAACTTTCATTTAATACTCCCAAGATTCGTATGCTTGTTTAAAATAAACATCAACTTTTTTTAAATCATCTAAATGAATATCACAAGTATAATTATGTTCATCGCACCATTCTAAAGCAAATGCGTGAAATTTTTCTTCACTTTTTACTTTGCTTACTCCATAAATTCTCGCAAAAGATGACATCACAAAATGCCAACATTGATGATCTTTTTTCATTAAAGATACAAAAAAGAACCCTCTATAATTATAAAGGGTTCAGTTTAAACTTGATGTTTTGTTATGGATTGATAACAAAAAATTATCTATCCCCAATACATCTGACCGAGAGTAAATAAAACAAACACAAGGACTGTGAATACCATCATACCTACCCCCGCCCAAATGATCCAGGATTCCATAGGATGATGTTGATTATTGTGAGACATAAAAAAAGAGGGTTGTTATACCCTCTTAATTATATCAGTTATTCAGTTGTATATCAACCGATTGCAGGTGCGGTAAGAGCAACAGGAGTGCTATCAGCAGCAGCAAGGTCCAAAGGGAAGTTATGAGCATTTCTCTCATGCATCACCTCAAACCCGAGGTTCGCACGGTTGAGAATGTCAGCCCAGGTATTGACTACACGACCACTGCTATCAAGCAGCGACTGGTTGAAGTTGAAACCATTGAGGTTGAATGCCATGGTGCTAACACCGAGAGCGGCAAACCAGATGCCAACTACAGGCCATGCAGCAAGGAAGAAGTGCAGTGAACGTGAGTTATTGAAGGAAGCATATTGAAAGATAAGGCGACCGAAATAACCATGAGCAGCTACAATGTTGTATGTCTCTTCTTCTTGTCCGAACTTGTAACCGTAGTTCTGTGACTCAGTTTCTGTCGTCTCACGTACAAGAGAAGAGGTGACAAGAGATCCGTGCATAGCAGAGAAAAGAGAACCACCGAAGACACCAGCAACTCCCAACATGTGGAAAGGATGCATGAGAATGTTGTGTTCTGCCTGGAAAACAAGCATGTAGTTGAAAGTTCCCGAAATCCCAAGAGGCATTGCGTCAGAGAAGGATCCTTGACCAAAGGGATAGACCAGGAACACTGCAGAAGCAGCAGCAACGGGTGCAGAGTAGGCAACACAAATCCAAGGACGCATACCAAGTCGGTAAGAAAGTTCCCATTCGCGTCCCATGTAAGCATAGATACCAATCAGAAAGTGGAAGACGACCAGTTGGAAAGGTCCACCATTATATAGCCATTCGTCAAGAGAGGCAGCTTCCCAGATGGGATAGAAGTGCAGTCCAATAGCATTGGACGAAGGAACAACAGCACCAGAGATGATGTTGTTTCCATACATGAGTGAACCAGCAACGGGTTCACGGATGCCGTCGATATCGACAGGAGGTGCAGCGACAAAAGCAACAATGAAACAAATAGCAGCGGCGAGAAGTGTTGGAATCATTAGGGTTCCGAACCAACCAACGTAAAGACGATTGTTGGTAGAAGTCACCCACTCGCAGAATTGTTCCCAAGTGTTGCTTCCACCGCGTTGAGCGACAGTAGCAGTCATAGTTTTAAAAGAACGTAAAGGTTTATGAAAAGTATGTGAAGAAATGTTTCCATTCCTTAACATTTATTTATAATAGCACGGTTTGCCGAACCTGTCAAGAGCAAAAAAAAGAGGTGATTGCTCACCTCCAATAAAAATTTCTTATCGTTTAATTAATCCAACCAAAAACTTTTTAAATTTTTGCATCCTTGTTAATTTAGCTGGAACAAATTCCGATTGAGCATACATATGCTTCCACAAAAATTTATCCATATGTTATCACCACACTCCAGGAATAATCTGACCAGTGGTGAGATAAGTACCTACAGCAATCACAAAACCGAGCATTGCCAGGCGACCATTAAGCAGTTCTGCCTCAGGGGTAAATCCGAATTTCATTTTGTTTCTCCTTGATAAATGTGTTTTTGTTTAAGATCAGGGTTTGGATTACAAACCATTTTTTCTTTAATAGGTTTAATGACAATAAACTTGTCATTCTTTAGGGTGCCAGCGATCTTGACTTCAAGTTCAATTTCATTGTCCCACCCTATTTCTTGAAGGGCAACTTGAAGTTGCCCAAGCATTCCAGCACTCACAGGTTTTCTTCCTGTTCGGTCAGGATAACACAATCGCTGGTGGGATATGCCACGCAAGTGAGTACCCAACCATCTTCAAGTTGATCATCATCAAGAAAAGATTGTTCATCATTATCTACAGTGCCGCTAACTACTTTACCAGCGCACGCAGAACAAGCACCAGCACGACAAGAGGAAGGCAGATCAATGCCCGCCTCTTCAGCTGCTTCAAGAATGTATTGATCTTCGGCACATTCAAAACTATTTTCGGTGCCATCAGGGGATTGAAGAGTAATAGTGTAAGCCATCAGTAAGTTTTAGATAGTTGATTTACAGAATGTGCAAGCAGTACAAAAAATGCAATGCTTGTTACGGTGAAAATTAGTTCAGTCATTTAGAAGACCCCGAAGAAGAAATTACCTGTGACCAAATAAGAAACAAGACCAGAAATAAAACCGACCATTGCCCAGCGCCCATTGTACTTTTCCTTTACTTGATTAGGGGTATCCATTCCATAATTTTCGTAGTACATAGTGGGTTCTTTCGCCCACATATTTTGTTGACCACGATCATTTGATGTTACAGTCATTAAGTTCATTAAGAATTACATCACCAGTATATAGCAAAAAAAGAGGGGTGTCAACCCCCCTCTGTTAAGAAATCCTGATCAGTGTTATCAGGTTTTGATTTTTTTACTTGCTTGGCGCTCCAAGCAGCCAATGCCATGATAGCAAAGTAGAACAGATAGTCATCAATCATAACCAAAAAGAAAATAACTGATCCACCTATTCTCAAATAATCTGGCATTGGGATCTTACTACAAACCCAACGAACTTGTTTCTCGAAGAGAAAGTATAGTGGTATGAGTGCAGTGACTACAAACTCACTATAGGGAACTACGAAATACAGAGAGAGCAATATAAAGATTGGAAAGTATTGCCTCTCTGGTATCCTCTTCAAGTATGAAACATAAAGATCAATCAAACGCTTGAAGAGTTTTTTCATGTATTATCAGAACTTGAAGGTAGTCTGGATTACTCCACCCCAGTTGGAGGAGTTATCAGCAAGGCGCTGATTGTCGCTTCCATAGATGATAGCAGGAGTGATGCTGATGTTATCAGACACTTGATACTTGTAGAAAATCTCAAGCATCGTTGCCTTCTCAAGGTTCTCTCCAGTAGGAGCTTGACCGATAGCAACGCCAGCAGTGTTACCCTTAGCAAATACATCTGCCCACTGCAGACCCGCCATCCAAGATTGACTGTTGGTAGCAGCACTTTG
>Ga0181343_1000716_pt1 | contig 13948 bp, 14 predicted proteins | sample Su13VDMLBSD_FD_130110 | JGI IMG/M metagenome (GOLD analysis project Ga0181343, IMG submission 130110) | Freshwater viral communities from Lake Michigan, USA - Su13.VD.MLB.S.D | ecosystem: Environmental > Aquatic > Freshwater > Lake | place: USA: Michigan | collected 2013-07-15 | reverse complement strand
ATTAACCGTCAAAGAATTATTCATTATTTGAGTCTGTAAATAACCATTATTATTAGCTAAAATATCCCCTCCATTACTGTCTTTTATATTCACGGATGAAATAGTTATTGGAGGTATAACTATCGCTGGCATACTTGTAATTTTACACTGAAGGGCGCTTACCCCAGAGTCTGTTGTTAATGTCTGTTCTAATCTTGGAATGCTTATTTTATCGTTTGTTGTTAGTTCTCTAATATCAAACCCTCCAGGATTAGCATAAACCGTCATTGAATCTTGATTATAATTAGTTGATACTTGAATATCGGTACATACAAGCTTATTTAATTTTGCTATTATATTAAAAAATGTTTGGGGTTCTTCTAAATTAATATAGCGTATTTTAACATATTTACCCTTTAATACGGTTTCCTGTGATGATGTAATTCCTAAATTAGGATATACATCCCCAAAATTTTCAAAGTCTATACCGTTTAAGCTGTGGTAAATCTCCAGGACGCCAGGTACATCTGTATTAAATGAAACACTAATAGAAACATATTGCTCATTTATAAAAACACTTTCTGATACATATTCACCATTTGCTTGTAATGGTTTATCGTAATTAATTATAAAAGCCATAATTTTTTATTTATTTTATATATTTATTTTATTTAAAAATTATATCTGATAATATTAAATAAAATGAAATTCATAAAACTTATATCTGACAATATAACCCAAGCTGTTTGGAAAAATGCTTTATATGAACCACTAACTATAAAACCAGGTTCAGAAGTTGCATTAAAAAATCTTTCAATTCAATTTAATGACCCAAAATATACTGTTGATGATACCAACAATATTTTTAAAATTAAAACAAAAGCTGATGCATTAGAAAAAACAATAACATTATCTATTGGTGAATATACATTAAGCGAACTTGTTCAAGAAATTGAATTAAAATTAAATAATTCATTATCTTCTTTATCAAGTTCATCTGATTCTTATTTACAGTTTAAAGTTGGAATATTAACCAATTTAAAAAATGAGACAAATATAGTTATTAGCTTTTCAAGAAGTGTTCAAAAAGATATTACATCAGGTGATTGCCAATTCGAAAATATTACATTCGGTAATCCTTTGGTATATAAAACAAATACAACAAATAATGGAACATATAATGCTCGTTTAGTATGCACAACCCTTGTGTCTAATGGTGGTGGTGATATACAGATAGACGTCAAAAATCAAGATACATCTGATATTCAATTATCAAATTGGATTTTTGGTGTTGGTGAATTAATAAGCTATGATTTAACACTTAAAGATGAGATTATAGCATCATTATTTGCTTGTTTTGCTAATTCAAATGGTAATTATGCATATAAAAAAAATAATGCTATGGTTCAGTCATCAGTATCTATTACTGCTAATGATTCACTTTATATTTATAAAACAAATGGCAAAATTAGATATATAATATCGCGTAATGGTTCAAATGTCTTGTCAGTTGATGGTGATGTTATAAATGATAGTTTCCCATTATATGGTGTCAAAGACTTAACTTATAATTTATTTATTGGTAATGACACAGGTAAAATTGCATTTAGTGATTTGACTGAGATTCCTAATCCTTTTGTAGTTAATAATAATAATCAATTTTCTATATTACAAGCCTCAGAAGTTCCTGATGTTTATATTGATAGTAATATAAACGCACCGACTGCCACTAAAATCAGCATTATTTTTCCATCAACAGGTATTCAAAGATTATTAGGCTATAGCTCACCACTCTTAGAACGCACTGCAAAATCTTGGCGTTTTATTGGCGATTTGGGCTTAGATGTCAATTTATTTAATAATGATTTAGAGGTTGAAATTGATGAATTACCTTTATATAATTATTCATCATCAACCAATCAAATTCGCCCTTTGGTTATGACTATCCCCTCATCTGAACTTAAAAATAACATTGTTAATCAAGGAGGTTCATTTTTTGAATTATCTTATTCAGAATCTGCCACCTTTCTTTTTCTTGATTTAGAATTAAAACAAAATATTTCATTACCAGCTTTAACAGTTCGAATTTTAACAGACAAGGGTAATGTTGTCCCTATGAATGGCAAAGCAACCATAACCCTTTTAATCAAAGAACCAAAAAATAAAATGGATTAATTAATAAATACTTTTTTTCTTTTTTTTTAATAAATGGATAAAATAAAAAATTTATCAGATAAAGAAATTTTAAAAGAGTTTAATAGAGTATCACAAAATAAAAAATCATTAGGTAAAAACAATAGCCCCGTAAAGGAAAAAAAAAAGATTGATTATAATATTTTTGAAAAACCTAAAAAACCACAAATGTCTGATTTTTTAAGTTTGGAAACATTAAAAGAATTACACGACTGGATAAGAGACAAAGAATGTCGTCAGAGTATTAAAAGATGGATGAAAAAATATAATAAAGATGATACATCCTCAAGCAGTGAAGATTCAGATTAACTTTTAGAATAAACATTCATTGCCATATCTAATGAATGCCCCTGAATTTTAGCAAGGTTTTTGAAAGCCTTCACGTTTATTAAATCTGAGGTTGTAATTTTCCGTAATAAATTACTTGTTAATTTATAACCTGTATTAGTATAAAAAACATTCATTAAATATTTTGAATAGTAATTACGTGTCATAGGTTCAAAATCTTTTTTGAATAAAAACCAATATTCAAAAATCTTATTGTTGTTTTCATAATATTTTTTAACATTGATATAATACTTATATATGATATCATTTAATTCTTTATCTTTGGTTTGAAATTCGATAACACCATAACTTTTAACCGTTTTATATTTGTTAATATAAAACTTAATAATATTATTATCATTATCGATAACCATATAATTAAATTGTGTTTTGTCTTTTAATCCATTATAATCTTTAATTAAATACATCTTACATTCTGCATAATCATTTCTAAGGGGAAATTGTATGCATAAACTGACTATAATATAATTAATATACTTTTCAAAATCTTTGTATGTTTTAAAATCGTTTGTTAATTCTTTTTTAAGTGATACGGTTAATAAGGTTAATTCATCCATTGACATCTCACCACCTTTCTTTTTCTCTTTATCATTCCATTCATTTTTATCAGTTTGAATTTTTAATTTTCCTAATAATGAATATATCATATTATTATATTTCTCGATTACATCTGCATTAAATCCCTTTGATTGCAAATAAACCAATATACTAACTAATTTATTCTTTTGGGTATTTATGCTCTGAGATTTTAATAAATTTAAAACATCATCTATATTTTTAAATATAGTTGGCTTAATATCTTCGGGCTTATGTCCTAATTGGTTAGCTATAAAAATAATATTCTTAGCATACATATTAATACTACTATCCGATGCACTCTTATTAAATTTTCGTAAATCATCATATATATTATTCATTTTTTTATTAATATAAAAGAAAAAAAATTTAAATTATTTATTTTAAAAAATATTATAAAAAAAACACACATAAAGATATTTTATAATGTTTTATGGCATATTCTAGCATAAAATATAGCATATAATAAATAAAGAGCGCTGGGCAAAAGTTTCGTGCGGACGAAAGTTTTACCCATATGATAGATTTAGGCAAAAAACACGTGTTTTTTGCCTAAATCTATCATACGCTTGAAATTACTATGCGGTCAAAAGTTTTGGGGTGGCGTTTTTTTTAAAAATACCGTTTTTATTTAAAAAATTAATAAAAAAATGTTTTTTGATAATAAATTTAAAAAGAAAAATCAAATTATGATTTAGGTATTGACGGAGTGGGAGGTGGAGATTTACTACAATCACTTTTACAACAGAAAGCATTGCATTGTCTTATATGTAAAGTTGTTATTAAACTGGTTAAGCCGCTAAAAATTGCTATTATTAAAGCACTAGCCGCTATCGGGTCAGCCATTATTGTTTATTAATTATATGTTATTTTATTTTTTAGTTGGTTTATTTGGTTCGTTTATTTCTTCGTGTTTTACTATTTGCAAATATACGGAAGAATTAGGGCCAACCCAATCTGCTGGCTCTTTTGTCAATGGGTTTAATATTCTAATTGTAAATTGTGTTAAGGTTATCGGTTCCCCTAATGGTTCAATAAAAATATAGGAATCAGGCCCAAGGGTTTGGGTGAAATTAGCTTGAGCCAAATAATTGCCACATATAGCCTTTATATCATATATTTTATTACTTGATATAAAATTATCATATCCATATGAGGATATATCTAATAAGAAATGTCCGCCATCTGTTTGTGATGTTATCGCATAATTACTAGATTCAATATAATCAAAGTTTGTTGATTCGACAAAATTATACCCTTTTTGTTCTAATGATATATATACACTGCTCATTAATTCCATTGTGTATGTTGCTGACGATGCACCGTATTTAACTATTTGGGGTAATGTTGTTGTTAATGACGATGATAACACAGATAAAGGGCTAAACCCTCTAGTTGTATATTTTTGATAATCTGAATTTGTAAAATATTGTTTATTAGTTGCAAGTGGTGATATTAAATTATTTTCATAACTAAAAACCAATGGAACAGACTCAATTGGGATTAAATCGGATTTTTCAAAACCAAGAAGAGATAATAATAATATATCGTTGGCTAAATATGGACTTGTTGGAACACCAGACATATTTTCGGGAGTTTCATATATATTAACCAAACAAATACCACTTAATGCTGTTAAATGACTTATTTTGTTTTGATTTATATATATACTATTCGGAGGTGTTCCAGGATTATAAATGTTTGTTCCTACTACTATCTGGTCATTTTGCATTATAGGAGTATGATATACAAAATTGAATTTATTATTACCATCTTGATTAAAAATTAAAGCTGGTATTGATGTCCCACAAAATCCACAATCAAAAACTTCACGATTATATTGAACACCATTATATTTAAATGATAATCCACCACCTACGATAGGATTCCCACTATTATCTATATTAGATATTGGAACTAATAATTTAAGATAAGTATCATTATATAAATTTGTATAATTAGCTTGTGTCGGGTCAATCATTGGCACAAGTTTGCAAAATATTGGCTGGTTTAAACTGTTTAAATAAAACAGAGAACCGCCAATATTTAACCCTGGAATATCCGCAAGACTAATGTAATATAATTGTTTCATCATTGTTGTTGAAATATTCTTACTTGGTGGTGGTTGTAAAGGAAAACTAAAATTATAAAATGGAGGATTTGGAGGTTGAGAACCAGAATAATAAGGAATAATATTTCCACTTGTTGTAAATATATTATTCATTGTTAATCCTGATGATTGTATATTAACTTCTTGGAACTGTCTTGTGATTTCGGCAGCTAAATAAGATTTGCTATAAATATCCTTTTTAAGTGTTATAGTCTTTTGTTCAACCACCGGCTTGCCGTATGCAATAAAATTAGGATATTCTTGTAATTGTTGATTTACTAACATAAAAGGCATTCCATCAACTAAACCATTTTGATATAATGGAGTTATAACGGGTGAATTAATATTATTTGTAAAATCATATTGAAACATTCCAATACCTGTATTTTGATAATAAAAAATATACTGAAAATTTACACTCATATCTCTTGGAATTTCTATGCTATCACTCGATAATTGCCGGTTATCAATAAATACTTGTTTGACAAATATCGAATCATTTGGTGATAAGCTTATAGGATGGCTTATAGAATTAGTCCATTCGCTATTGTTATCTTTTTTATCATTCGAATCATATCTAGATAATTGTATTATACTTGATTTTTCAATAAATAATGGTTCTGTCATTTTTTAATTTATATATTTATAAGATGAAAATTTAAAAAAATAAAATTCTTTGTTTATTTATACATATACCTTTTGTCCATTTACCCAAGCTACTTGGCACTCACCATAGCATCCTAAAATTAAAGGTTGTTCAAGACAAGGATAAACGTCTTTATCATCTGATGTTCTTTGATATGATACTTGAAAATTATTTTGAACACGTCTATTAAGATTGACACAACCCCAAGAAAAGAAGGAATTTAATTGCTTGTTTGCTGAGCCACTGATTACTTTATTTAGTTCAGAAAGTTGTGGGGTATTAGTATGAGTATGGGCACCACTTACAATAGATGAATTAACTTTAAAACTATCAACAGTTGTTGCAAGTTTAATAGCATCATTTTGCACACCGCGACTAGTTAAAACTGCTTCACCATCTTCAACGAAATTAATAATTTCACCTTTTTGTGCCATAGATAAATATGAACCAAAGACACTATATAATGCTTCACAATCTGATGATGGGTTAGCATCTAATGATGGGTTAGCATTATATAAAGTTTGTGGAGTTGTTTGAAAAAGAATTCGTTTAACTAATTTCTGATTAAATGAATTAGTAAGACGGGATACTAATTGCTGGGTATTAGATGCACCAATCTCTGGGATTAATACCTCTTCACCTATGATTTCAGTAAAAAGAAATTTCTCGGGTTGAGACATATTACTATGTTCATATGTTTCATATGCAAGATATGGCATTTGAATATCAACAGATGTTAAAACATCATCTGGGTCAATAGGAATTAAATATTTTGATATGTCAGTATTCCAATTGATGATAATCTCCACGGAATCAGTGATACAACCGATATTAGCGAGGAAATTAGACAAAACGGCTAAACGTAATTCTGAGGGATATAAATCAACTTGATTTCTTTGGAGTTCTAAAACTTTAGTATTGGGATTATATACTACATTGTTCCCACTTGAATGCAATTGCGAATAAATGCATTTTTGCACATCGTTATCACCGGCTGAAGGAAGAAGAAAGCTAGACACTTCAGGTGTGTAATAATATGAGGCTTCAACGCCATCTATTCTTATTTGCATTCTACCGATAGCATTATAGGCACCGGCTAGTGATGCCCAATAGCAGGGAACATTTGGATGCACTATCACATCAAGGAGTTTAAATGTTTTACTTAGCTTTTTGCTAAACTTGGCGATTTGGAATCTGGTTTCAGTTTGATTGTGGGACACAGCACGGTCAAAATGACAAAGTGTTTGTGGGAGAGACATTTTTAACTTTATTATATTAATATATATTTATTATTATTATAAAATATAAAAATTTAAAAAATAAAATAATTTTAATTTAATTATAATTCAATTTCACCAACGGTAAAGATAAAAGCTGAATATGTTTCACTTGGGACTGATTCAAGTTGAATATTAAAACTGATTGGGGTGTTTGCTTGATTTAATTCAGATAGAACTGAACCAATACCATACCCAGTTTTAATTGTTTGAGCTAAAGCGGCGTAAGAAACATCGTGGGTTGGTTTCCACATTCCTTCTTTGGCAGCAAGTAAAAATTGGTAAAGGATTTCACTGGTTTGATATCTCAATGGGTATTTAATAGTATCAGATGAACCAGCTAATTTAACTTCAACCATTTGAGCTTTTTCTGTTAATGCTTCTGATGCCAAGTAATCCTTTGTAAAATCATTAAGGCCGGGATTAATATGGCTATTCTTAAGAAAAGACATAAACATAGTATGAAAATTTGTGCTGGGGCTATGAGTTAAAGAATTAACCTTATTGATAATACTACCTAAAAATGAATGATTATGAATAGGCATAATAATTGGGCCCTTAGTTGGCATTTCTGGTTCTGTCATATAACGGATTTCAACATTTTTAAGGAAATAACGGAATTGTGTCGCAGTTGGTGATACTAAACCGATTTTATTGGCATCTTGTAATTTGAAACTAAATTCAATTTGTTGGCATTTGCTAGCGGGGATGGCGGCTTTATTGACACAAACATCTAAATCTATACTAAAGGGCATCTCACTTTGGTTAGCATCTTGTGGGAAAAGCATACCATTAAGAGATATGCTCTTTGGGTCTTGAATGGATTGAAATGAATCAGTTGGGTAATTCATAAGTTCAAGAACTGAATCGGAGGATGTTGCCATAGTATAGCCGGTATATCTAGCTTGATTAAGGAGGGCTGTAAGTCTTCCATATTCAAGAACTGACTCATACACTACACCATTTAAATTTACTTGAACAGAATAAAGACAGCCTGATGTTCCGGCATATGGGTTAAGTCTTGCATAATCAGTTGGTGCTAATTTTTCCCAAGTTGAACCATTTAGCTTTTGGGGAATAAACATTCCCGCCATTCTAAATGTTCCGGGTGATGATTGGCGTCCTTTATCAATATTTGCTTTAATTACGAATCTGTCGCCAGACGTAAAGCCGCCGGGCTTTTGTTGTGCTGGAATTGGTTGGGGTTCTAATGTGGTTGGCACCGCATAATGGTATTCACTCATTTTTTACTTTATTATATTAATATATATTTATTATTATTATAAAATATAAAAATTTAAAAAATAAAATAATTTTAATTTATATTTTTTGATTTTAAAGCTCAACCCATTTCTCAACACATAAAAATACTTGAGTCTGTGGTGTCTTTTTCCCTGCTTTTGGCACAAGTTCAACTCTTAATTTTCTTTCATTGCCTTGTAATACTTCGGGCTCATCATTAATTGTTGATTGATATAATTTAGCTGGATATAATTGAACTTCAAGCTCGCTAACTAATTCAGAGTCTTTAGTTGGTTTAAGATTTTTAACTTTATACACTGGAGAATTACCCATAACACGTTGGAGATTGTCTCGTGCTGTTGATTTATCAAGCTGTAAATAAATACTTGTGAGAGGTTTATCGTCAAGAGTAAAAAGAAAGCTTCCAAAAGAGTCTTGAGTTTGTGAATACATATTGTCATCTGTTGGGGTGAGGGCATACGCATTGAATGTTTCAGGACGAGTTTGGAATGTAAAAAGGAAGCGTCCCATATCCTTTTGACAAGCTACATTAAGAGATTCAAATGCACTGACTAAAACTTTTTGAGATTTCATCTTAATATTTTTACGAACTAAAACCATATGAGCGGCGGCAATTTGCCATTTAACCCCGCTTATATCACTCCAGTTAGTATAAAGGGGTTCAAACCAAATATTTGCTAATACACCATTTACAGGGACTTTAAGAGAATCAGCAAAAGTTATGCTTGATAAAATTTCCCCAGGAGATAAATCGACAACTTTTGATTTTAATGTGTATGATGTTTGAACACCATAAGCATCAACACTTGTTGCATTAATGCGGCAGGTTGTTCCTACTTCAAGATGTGGAATTTCTGTATATGCTATATTTGCGTTAAGAGTTAAAACGGCGCTATCATCATCTAATGTTTCACAACCTAAATCATTTGTATTAGAAACTTTAACAACTGAAACATTACTAAATCCGACTGTTGTTGAGATAGCACCACCGCTAAATGTGAAATTTCCGGCTGTTGCCCCCGCATCTGGAGTATAAACATTAACATATCTTGAGACTGATGCATGAGTATTAGGTGATGTGCCTAAAAGTCCAGTAATAATCACTTCATCCTGTGGGGATAAAAATCCAGCTGTGAAACTTCCAACTTGTGAGGCTGTGCATTGAACAGCACTAATACCGATATTATTGCAAGTTATACCAGCGGATATTGTTTGGATTCCTTCGGGATAATAACCAACAGGCACGGCTTTGGTCAGCCAGTTAAATTGGTTTTCTAAGAGCATTCTATGTTCTAATACACCTGTGCCGACTGGAACGGCATCAGAAACACCAAGAGAACCTGGAAAGAGATTGCGAAATGGAACCTTTAAAACTGGATTAGCATCCGCATATGAGTTATTAAAGATTGAAACAACTTCTTTATTTGCTGGATTAACGTGGCCAGAACCATTATAGAGTGATTCACATCGTTGTTCATTTTCACTTAAAGCGTGATGATTAATATTATTATCGATTATATTGACATACATTAAGTCTTGGTATGTTGTTCCTGTTGAACTGTTAGACAAACGAGATTGCCGAACAGGGGCGCTTGGTGTATAGGGAGTCCCAGAATCACCGACAATAAGGTTTTTGGTGTTTGTATATTTAGAACCATCAGAATTTAATAGCCCTATTTCCATTTCAATATAACTTGTTGAGAAATCGACTGCTTCACCAGAGTTATTGGCTTGGAAAATCATCATATTATTTTGCGCATCGAGTGGGAAACTATTAACAGCTGGTATTTTACTAAAGCTAGACATTGACATTTTTATAAATCTTTATTTATAATATATATAATAAATTTATAAAAATAAAAATAAAATGAATTTAAATTTAATTTATGAAAATACTTCACCTCAAGATAAAAAAGAAAAGCCAAAACCAAAACCTAAAATGGCTGATATTTTTAAAATTCCAAAAGGAATGGAGAAAATTGTAAATAAAAAAGAAAAAGAACATAATAAAAGATATAAGAAAGATTAATTTATTTTTCCCATAGTAATTTATCATAATTATGATAAAGTTTAACGTCTCTATTGTTAATAAATAAACAGTCATATTTATTGCCTGATGTGGCTAAATTATAATAATGTTCGAAATCTTTGAAATTTGAGCCTATTTCATCAAAGAGTGCATCATATTCCTTTTTATTATACAAATGAGATACAACAACAGAAGAACAATTGCTGCGAGCGCGGGGGGGGACAGCTCTGAATGACTGAACAGATAGGATTACGCTGATAAGCCAATGCCGGTTTTTGGTCAAAAGATAATTTAATACCTTTGATTTTTTTAAATATTGAATAGCATCGTCAATCACAATTAAAATGTGCTTTCGTTCATCTTCATCTTGTTCTTTTTGACTTTCAATTATATCCTCTAAAATAGTATCTAAATTCTCAAGTTCTTCATCTTCTTCTATTTTTATATATTCATCATTATCATAAATTGCTTTTAATGTCTTATCATAGCGAATCGTTGGGCTAATAAAATAGACTGATTCAAAGATATCCTTATAAAAAAAAGGTGATTCTAAATAATTTAGAATGTGGGTTGATTTCCCGCTGCCTGTGCTTGCTAATAGAATAGTGGAGAAAGGCGGACGCAATAGATGAGGGTGTAAATGTTCAAACTCTGATTTTTCACTCTTTTTTTTAGGTGGTAAAATTTTTAATTTATTATTTTTTGTTTCCATTTTATAATATATTATATATATTAAAGATTATAAAAAATGGATTTATATAACTATATGCAAGAGGCTGCTAATGCCACTAATTTCAATGACTTTCAACAACAAAAACAAGAAGAATATAAGCAATTAGCCGAACAATATCAAGAACAAGGCTTAGGAATTGTGGTTCCTATTGGAATAGATTTACTTAAAAGAGGGATTGATTTTGCGCAAAATGTATCAAAAAATGTTAATTCTGTAGCTAATACTGTTTCAAATGCTGAGAATGGAGTTATTAATGAAATGTCATCAGTTGGTGATAGAGTAGCTCAAAATATGAGAGAAAATGCATTCAATGCTGACCCGGAGGCCAGCATTTCAGACGCGCAAGAATCTATGGGACTTTTAGATAGAGCACAATCATTTTTTAGAGGTGGTAATGTGGCATCTAATACCGTATCAGAGGCCGCATCCACTGCTGAGGGTGCTGTTAGCGATGCTGTTGATACTGCTGTCTCAACGGCTGGAAAAGTTGCTGGCTCTGTTGCTGAAACTGCTGGCTCTGTTGTTGGTGGTATTTCAGAAGCCCTTGGGCCTTTGGCTGAATTAGCCGCTGTAGGGTATGGAATCTATGATATTGTCAAATCATTTGAACACCCTAACGTGGAATTAATGGCACAGGCTGCACCTAGTTTAGAGTTAGGAGTATAAACCGCCATATTTATTTATAAAATTCATAGTTGGTCGAAAATATCTAGGTTTTTGAGGTGTATTTTGTTTTATTATTTCTTCTTTTTCTGGTTCTGGTTCTGGTTGTGGTTCTGGTTTTTGTATTTCAATAGGTTTTATTTTTACTTCTTTATTTTCTTCTTGTTTTTCTGGGTTTTTTTCTTCAACATAAGGGGGTATTATTGCTCTTTCACGTTTAGGTGTTATTTTGGTTTTCTCTTCTTGTTTTTCCGTTTCTTTACCATTTTTTAAATATTTAGTTTTTAAATTTTCGAATTCCTGTTGTTTTTCTTTTAATTGTGCTTTTTTTATCTCTGATTTTTCTCTTTTGACAATCATTGCTTTTTCTCTTGCTTTTGCTAAACGTTCTAAAACAATTTGACGCTGTTCTGCGGTTTGTTCTTTTTTATTTTTGGCTTTTGGTGTCTCTTTTTCTTTTTTAATTGGTTCATCATCATCTGAATCTTTTAAAATTTGTCTAACACGGTTTGATAAGGCTTTTAAATACTCTTTATTATCTTCTGAATCTGACATTTTTTTTTATTTATTATTTAAAAAGAAAATTAATTTTAAATTTAAAAATTCTAAAAAAATAAAATCCATAAAATACATACTTAGAAATCATTTTAAAGTTTTATTTTTAGAATGGGTTATATTATAGAATAAATAATATTTTAGATTGTTTTTTTTCAAATCGTATTTTATGGATTTTTATTTTTTTCTTTTTATATAATAAAATGAGTGATGAACCTAAATTTTATTGTGAAACTTGCAAAAAATCATTTGCGCATAATTCTGCACTAATGAAGCATTATAAGACTGCGAGTCATCTTCAAAATGAAGAAAATAAAAAGACAGAAGATAAAATATTAGAAATTAAAACTAGTAAAGGTAAATCAAAGGTTCAATCTTCCTTTTATTGTCCTTTATGTGATTATGAAATACAAAGTAAAGATAATTTTAAAAAACATCTTAAAACTGTTATTCACAATAAAAATTATGATATATATGAAGAAGAAATAACTAAAAGAGATGATTATGATGAATTACAAAAATTATTAAGTGATTTATCAGAATCTAAAATTAAATTAGGTTTGGTAAAAGATGGTAATAAGTATAAAGAGGTTTCAGTTGAAGATATTGATGATTTATTTAATATTGATGAAATACCAAAATTAAAAAAAACAAAAATATATCCTACAAATATCAAACATATTAAAAAAGAAGAATCCGGAATTATAGAAGAAAAAAAGAAAACTAAAAAAGAAAAATTAAATGAACTTATAGAAAGTGGAAAACAACAAATTAAACAAATGGAAAAAGCACAAGAAAAATATTTAAAAACTAAAAATCCCGAAGATATGAACTATAATTTAAGAAGATTAGTTATCTTAAAAAAAAATTTGAAAACTAATTTAGAAAAATTAGAAAATTTAGAAAAATAATTTACATTATAATATATTTATTCTATGATAGAATCAATTATAAAAATAAAACTTTAAAATGATTTCTAAGTATGTATTTTATGGATTTATAAAAATTATAAATTTTAGAAAAATAATTTACATTATAATATATTTATTCTATGATAGAACCTATTATAAAAATAAAACTTTAAAATGATTTCTAAGTATGTATTTTATGGATTTATAAAAATTATAAATTTATAGATTAAACCGTTTTAAGTAATCAATTAGACTGTCTTTAATGGTTTCTTTATTCCAAAGTATCCAACGAGATAAAGCACCAGGTGATAATGGATTATTCCAATCTTCTCTTTTTTCGTGTCTTTTAATATATCTTTCCTTTCTTTTTTCATCTCCGTGAGTTGTAAAGTCTTCATATCCTTTAGCTCCAAATTTAACAGTCTTTTTGTTATCTGTTTTTGTGTTTAAAAAGATGGCTTCATATTTATGTTTATCGTCTGTTGCTTTTTTTAATTGTAAAAATTTATATGACATTTAATTATTTAATAGATTTTTTCTTTTTTTTTCTTAAAAAAGTAATAAATGAGATTAGTAATAATAAAATTAAAAATGTTCATAATGAAGCATATTAATTTGCTTCATATAAAAATGAATCCTGAACCACTCCCTAGGCTTCGCCCTTT
>Ga0181343_1000714_pt1 | contig 13974 bp, 11 predicted proteins | sample Su13VDMLBSD_FD_130110 | JGI IMG/M metagenome (GOLD analysis project Ga0181343, IMG submission 130110) | Freshwater viral communities from Lake Michigan, USA - Su13.VD.MLB.S.D | ecosystem: Environmental > Aquatic > Freshwater > Lake | place: USA: Michigan | collected 2013-07-15 | reverse complement strand
GGCTCATGCCCTTCATGATCTCTGCCTGCTTGGCCAGCAGTGCCGGGTCCAAGGTTTTTTCGCTGGCTCCAAACTCAAAGCCCAGCTTGGCAATCTCCGGGTCCATCAGCGCTTTTTGCAGCGCGGCCAAGGCTTCCTGTGCTTCTCGGCTCTCGGCGATCGGACCGAGGGATTCGGCCAGCTTGCTCTCGGCACGTTTGATGATGACCTTGGGCAGCACGTTCAACACAGGCAGACGGAAGAACGACGGCTGTATCCCTTCCAGCACACCCTGCTCCACTTCGCCCATGTTCGCATTCAAGCCGCGCAGCTTGTCGCCGACTGCGCCGACAGCGCGGTTGGTGGGAGAGAATTCCAACAACTTGGCAGCGGTCAGCGGGCCTCCCACCAGCGCCGCCATGGGAAAGGCTTCCTTGTACAAGGCCTTGTTCGGGTTGGAATCGTCCACCTGCTCTTCGATGACCTGCTTCAGGCCCTCGTAGCCCGCGCCGAAAGCGATGTCCAGTGCTGCGGCCTTGGCCGGGCTCTGCTGGATGAAACGCAGCGTGTCGTTGGCGATGCCTTGCATCACCCCGGCGCTGCCAGAGGTGGCTTGCAATAGGGGCTTGGCCCGCGCTACGGCAGCCAAGACGCCCGTGAACGGCAGTGCTGCACCCACACCCTCGCCGATGGCGCGTGCGTAGCGCTCGGGGGCATTCTCAGGGGCGACTTCCCCACGGTTCCATATTTTGGCGAACTGCGGGATGTTCTCTTCCTTGACGCCCAGCCCACGGCCCACGGTCCGCGTCGCAGCATCCGGCAGGCTGAACAGCGCCGATCCCATGCCCCAAGACAGCTGCTTGGCCAAGGACAGCACCTGATTGCCGAAGGGCTTGCTGATGTCCACGGGAGCGGGCCCCGCTGCGCGCATCGTGGTCGGTGCTGCTGCGGGTGCGCCTTCCTGACGGCCAACGATCTCTCCAGTGGAGAGGTCGACAAGTTCGCCGCGTGCGTTGGGTATCGTGGGCATTATCGTGGGGCTTCCTGTACCAGACCGCGCAGCGCGCTGGGGTTGAAGGCTTGCACTGTGCCATTGGGCAGCTGGATGTGCACCGTTGCCCTCTCATTTTGCACTTTGCCAATGGTGCTGGCAAGGAAGCGCAGCATGGGCTCTTGCGCCTTCGGATCAGCCGGGATGACGAACGGATCGGAACGGGTTCCCGTGCTGGGAGTGGTCATCACGTAATCGTTCTTCTCAAAGCCCAGCTGCGTCAGGACGTTCTGCCGAGCGTTGCGCAGCATCGCTTCCATCGAAACAAACTGCTTGGCAGCCAGTTGCGGGTCTTGGAAGAACGCAGTCGGATTCGAGACATCGGCGGCAGTCTGGCGCGCCCACTCCTGTTCCTGCACAGCAACACGGCCGGAATCGTTGGCCGTAGCAATACTTCTCAGAATCGAGCTCAGACCAGTGTTGATGCGAGTCTTGCTGGCAACCAAGTCGACGCCCGACTTTGGAACCATGCCTTCAGGCAGCAACGGTACGAACAGGTTGTTCACCTTGTCCTGTACCCACGTGCCGGGGCTGTAGGCGTTGGCGTACTCACCTTTCAGGCTGTCCAAGGTAGACAGACTGTTGTCCAGTGCGCGCAGAGTGTTGCCCAACTTGACGCGCTCGTCCTTGTTGGTTTCGATGGTCGTCGGTGCTGCTCCGCGATCCACGACAAACGGATTGTTCGTCGGGCGCAGGGTGTAGCGGCTCTCGATTGCAGTCTTGACGGCCGGGTCCTTGTCGTCAATGCCAAAGCCCACAAAACTGCCCTGCGGGTTGACAGTGATGCGTCCGCCCAGCCCCGCATCTTCCACCTTGCCACCACCCCTTTTGACCTGCTCGAGGATGACGCGGTAGTCGCCTTTGAGAACTTCCATCTGCAGTGCGCGTTGGGCCTTGTCCTGCTCTGTCACATCGGTGATGCCCTGTTGCAACGCACCTTGACGTGCCTTCATCTCCAGCTCTCTGTTCTGGGATGCGAGCGCGGCAAAACCGGCCGGGAGTCCAGAAGCACCTTCGGCAATCTGTTGCAATGGCGTGCGGCCCGTGGAACGGGTCAGCTTGAGTCCCGCATCTGCCAGCAACAGCAGCGCGTTGATCTCGGTGTCCTTCTTGGTGTCGCCCAGTAGCTCTTGGAACAGCGGCGCGTACTCATCCCGCGCTGCCTTGATCCGCGAAATGCGATCAGCAGGGGTAGAGGCGGGTGCCAACATCGTGCGCAGACGATCCGTCGTAACGGCGGGTTCCGCTTGGGTAGCTCCGGGAGTCACGACTGCCGTTGCAGCTTCCTCGGTGGCAGTAGGCGTAGTAGACGCACCAACCGCACTAAGATCAGCGGCCGCCGTTCCCGGTGCCGGTACTGGAGGCAGTGCAGGCGGAAGACGCCGTTCCGCTGCGCGCTCGGCGTTAACACGTTCCGTGCTGATTGCATTCAGCCGATCCACTTCCTGCAGCTGCGGGCTGGGGCGGTTTTGCTGTGCGACATACTGTGCATTGATCCGGTCCAGCGCCTGCATGGCAGCGCTATCCGGCTGCGCGCCGCGCTCGCCGCCACCGGCACCAATCGCCACTGCCCCGGCCAGCGGAACGCCACTGGCCGCGCCTGCGCCAGCAATCCGCTGCGCATTCGGCGACATGTACTTGTTGAGCATCTCGCGTGCGCCCATGCTGACACCTTCGGTCAGGCTCGGCGAGCGCACACCCGTCAGTGTCTGCGGGTTGGCCACGAATTTCGTGCCCTGACCCATCATCAGTTCGCCGCCCGGCCCGGCAATAAGGGCCTCGCGCCCCGGTACAGCAACCGGGAGCCGGTCAGAACCCAGTATGCGACCAGAAGCGATCTGCGGGCTCATCGTCATGCGGCCCAGTGCCTGATTGGCCTGACTGCCCATGTTGGCCAACTGCTGGCCGTACATGCGTGCGCCAACCATCGCTTCGCTGCCAAGACCCGCCAAATACGGGCCGAGGCGCGCGGCCTGCGTCATCAGGCCACCGACAACAGCGTGTGCCGGGGGTAGGCCGTCTGGGGTGGGCGGAGCCTGTTCAGCCCCGCCCTGCGGAAAAGGGGCAGCACCCGCCATACCCGGAGGCATGGCTTGTTGGGGTTGCGGCATCGGTTCTTGCGGAGCTTGGGGTGCTTGGGGCAATCCACCAATCCCACCAGCAGCAGCGGGCGGCGGGGGCGGCATACCGGGCGCACCCGGCAACGCACCAATTCCACCAGCCGGGGCAGCCATCTGCATCTGCAGCATGGCCAAAACCTCGGGCGGCGTCTGGCTGGCGGCGTCCTCACCAACCATCTGTGCCAGTTCCATGTACCGGGCATCCACCGAGCGGTAGTCGCCGCGCAGGTTGTTCATCAGAACTTCCGGATCGCTGGGCGAACGGGCAGACGGCGCAGATTCCTGCTCCGGCTCCATCGGCTCTTCCTCGTCCTCCATGAAACCTTGCATGATGCCGACGTTGTTCGCGTCTTGCTTGGGGCCCGAGAACATCGGGCGGGACATGATCTTCGGGTTCATCCGAGTTCCTTAAAAGAGGCCTGATTTTTTGGCCGCTGCCGCTGCGCTGGTGGCCGCGATCCCCGTTCCGAGGGCCTGCATGAACGGGCTGGGGGTGGCCTGACTTGCTGCCGTGGTGGCCATCTGCGTGGACGGCGCGCCCTTGTAGATGTCGGACAGGAATCCCGCCTGCTGGTACGGTGCGTAGACCTTCTGCAAGGCGTTGGCACGGGTTGCATCCAGCTGCTGCTGGTTGAGCGCTTGCTGCGCCTGACCGGCGGTGTACAGGTTGTTGATGTCCATCTGGTTCATCTGCTGTGCAGTCTGTCCCAGCGCCGCCTGCTGCACGCCAAGGTTGCCCATCTGGCCACCCAGCGTTCCCAACGTCGATGCGAGGTTCTGGCCGATACCGTACTGCTGCGCGGCCAGCGATCCAATGCCTTGGCCAAGCTGTTGCTCGGCCCCGGCCTGAGTAGCATAAATGTTACCTTGCTGCGCGCCGAGGTTGCCCAGTTGCGTGCCCAGTTGACCCATCGCTTGGCCACCGGCCAGTGCGCGCTGCTGCGCCTGTTCAAAGGCCTGCAGGGATGCCGCCTGTGCTTGGTTGTAGTTCTGGCTGTACGCCTTTGCAATTTCCTGATTCTGCAGTTGCGCCAGATTGCGCTGGGTTTCTGCATCGACGATCGCGGCCCGCCCACCACCAAATGCGCCAGATTTAACAGCCTGTGTTTGGTTGACCTGCTGCTGAATCTGCGCTTGGCGATTCATCTCCTGCAACTGGTTTTGCAGGACTTGCTGCGTGTACGGGTTCATGTACTGCGCAACGCTATTGGGATCGTACTGCCCCTGTGCGCCAGAGATCATGCCCATGCCGCCCAGCGCGCCGATGCCACCAGCCTGTACCAACGGCAACCCTGCGCTGATGTTGGCAGCGGATTGACCCGCGTTGCTCATCGCTTGCTGTGCAGCAGCGTATTGGTTGCGCGTATCGGCCGTGCGTGCGATATCCGCCGCTTCACCCGTCGTGCCAGCAGCACCGGTCAGATACTGCTGCGCCGTGTTGACGTAGGGAGCAAACGAACCGATGCCCGTGTTGGCCGCCGCGTCCAGCGCTGTTTGTTGGCTGGGTGCGAAGCCCGCTACCTGATACTGCGGAAGCTGCGATGCCAGCGAAGGCTGGTTGACGTTGTAGGCAAGGTCAGAGGCGGTTTTGAGCAGATTAGTCTTGTACGCCTCAATCGCGGGCGATTCACTGACTATCTGCTGAGTGATTGTTGTTGGATCGGCCATGCTTATGCTCCTTGCACTTTGCCACCACGCTCAAGCTTTTGCATGAGCTGGTACATCTTCTTAGCACCTGCGCGACGACTGCCGCCGCCTGCGTTGCGCACGGCCTTTGCCGTGAAGACGAATTCGCCGTCCGACAACATCGCCGGAATCGAATCGGAAGTACCGGTCCCCGGCCCGTCGATCGCACCACTGCGACGCGGGTATTGACCGCCTGAAGCAAAAGCACTGGTCATCCCTGTGGGATGGGTGCCACTAAACATGGGGTTGTTAATCGGTCCCCCATTCGCTCGATTGTACACCGGGATGCGGTACATGCCAGCAACATTGTACGGCTGATTCAGCGGCTGCCCGCCCGTGATGGCTGCTGTAGGCGGGGTGTACAACGGTGCAGATTGCAGAGTGGCCAAGCCGCGCGGCTGGGGGCCGACGGTGGGCACAAAACCCGTGGTGGTCGGTGCGGCTGTGCCCGGCTCGCCAAAGGATTTATACTGGCCGAAAATCTGCGGATTGGCGTTGATGTAGTCCTGCCCGGTCTGCGGCTTGTACAAGGGGTCCGGCTTGGGCTCGCTAGGCTTGCCTGCGCCCAGCCCATATGCCAAAGCTGTTACTCCAGCGGCAGTGGTAAGGGGATTCGCCTTGGCGTAGTCCCATGCCTTGGTGCCATATTCTTGGGCGGTGTCCATCAGCCCCGCAATACCTTCACGAGGCGCGGCAGGGGCGTTAGGTCCCGTTTGCTGGTAATCCTTTGTCCAATCGGATGCAGATGCTACCGCCCTGTTCAGGGCATCAGAAGAGGCAGGGGCATTTGGATTGGTATCGTTAAGCTGTATGAGCTGGCCAGTGTCCCTATTTATAAGCGCATTCAAGGGTTCGGCAGCAGCTTGGTTTCCCAAATCAGTGGCAAACAAGGGAGCAGGCGCGCGAGCCGCGATTAAATCAGGATTGATGTTCGCAGCGTTCCCCGTTCCGCCCACCGAGCCCGGAGCATTAGGACCGGCAATCTGAGAGGACATGGCATCCGTGATATTGATGTCCTGTACCGGCGCAGAGGTGGCCTTTGGCATGAACTGATTGGTTACACCGCCTACCAGTGCCCCAGTTGCACCTGCTTTTAACGCCTCCGCCCCCGATTTTCCCTGCAACAGAGCGATGCCTGACCCTGACGCGGCCTGTCCAAGCGCCGATGCCAGCCAAGGCGGCGTGCCCCCGGGCAACATTCCGCCCACGTAATTAGAAATGCCTGCTCCCAGCATGGAAGTAGCACCACTGACCAGCGCATCCTTTAGGCTTCCCCCTGCAATCAGCGTGGTTCCGGCACTGGCCAGCGCCATCGTTCCCGCCGATCCCAGTGTGGCACCCAAGGCAGTAGGTCCGATGACCGTGGCCAATGCCAAAGTGCCCACGATCTGACCGATCGGGGACTGAACGATGTCCTTTGCGACGTTGACAACGGATTTAACTGCGCCAGAAAAAGCTTTTGCGATGCTCTTGAAAAAATACTCCGGCAAGCCCGTGTGCGGGTTAATCGTTCCTGATCCGCCCATTGCCTCGAGCATCGCCGCTTCTTGCGGAGTGATATGGGCAAGAATGCTATCGCCGTTACGTCCTTGATTCTGCAAGTACCGCGCTGCGTCGGCCAAGCCGCCCTCTGCAAACTGCGAAGGCATCTGCGGCTGTTGTGCGCCTCCTCGCGCTTTCAACTCCTGCAGGACGATGAGAATTACGCCCATCAACTTTGCATCAAATTGATCAGGCAGGTCCCCCGCTTCCAGAATACCTTGCTGCACAAGCTGCTGCAGTGCCTCGGGATACCGCTCTTTATTCTGTATCAGGTACTCAAAGACCTGAATCATTTGATCAATCTGCTCGGGCGTCATCTGCAACTGAGCAATCGACTGTTGGATGGCAGCCTTGTACTGTTGCAGCTGGGCAGGGTCAATGTTCCCCAACGCCGTCGTTGTTGCGTCATACGCATCCGCACTGGATACCACAGGCATCTGTGGTTGTTGCAGCTGCCCTTGGGGCAAATCCATGATTCCGTTGGCCATGTGTGCCTCGCTTAAGTCCTGTCCATCTCGAGATAGGACAGGTAGAAATGAACCGATGCAATGCTGGAAGTGACCTTGAGCGTGTCGCCACCTTCCAGAACCAGAGGGACGCCATTCAAGACGTCATAGGTCGCGTTGATCGACAAGTTGCGCGACTTAAGCAGGTAATGCGCCGTAGCATCACCTGAAGAATACTGAACTACGGTAATCGCTGCCGCTGCAGCACCTGCATTTGTGATGCGCAGGGAACGAACGACAGTTGCCGAATCCGTGGGAACCGTGTACAGCGTGGTTTCAGTCGCTGCGCTCGGAATCAGTGCTTCACGGAAGTATTTATTGGCCATGGCGGTATTTTAAGCGATCGAGGACATGAAGAACAGAGTGGCAATCACCGACGCCGTGCTGGGCCGCGTCGGGCTGGTCTGGGTCGGAATGCACTGCAGCGTAATCTTCTGATCGTTGGTGGACCAGTACATTTCCACATAGTCGTTGGCATTCAGCGTCAGGTAGTAGTTCCAGCCCACAATTGCATGGCCGTCAACACCCCCGTGGCTGTTGGGGACGGAGACAAAACCCATTGATCCGGGCAAGTCCGTACCATTGATCCGTATCCATGCCGAAATATCATGCAGCTGCGTGTCCGAGTTGACGAACTGCCCACTCCACTGGAAGTTGTATACCCCCGGTTGATACACCGTCATCCGGGTGGTATTGACAAGTTCCGTGTCATACGCGGCATCGATCGTGTTCATGGCCATCGCCCCCGACGTGTTCGCCGCAAGGCACTGCACCTTGACGATGTCTACACCCGCCGTGTGTGCGGCGTTGGCCGTACCAAACGCCCCGCGCGTGCAACCCGTAAAGGATGCAGAGGTCTTCCCCGTGTAGGAGACAATCTCGTCTTCAATCAGAATCTGCCCGGCAGTCGGAAATGCCGTCGTACCGTTGGCTGGTGTGGTGATTGTTGTCACCGAGTTGTTGATGCCCGCCGCCAACGTAGTTGCCGCAAAATCCTGCCATGCGCCGTAGGGCAGCAACGGCAGTGATCCGCCTTCGGTTCCGGACAACATGCCGCTGCCCTCGAACCACGACACCGCCTGATCGTTGTTTTCCGTCACGATCGGCGTGTAGTTCGTGTTCAGCGACAGGATGATCTGTTCCAACGACCGGATAAGCTGGTTGAACTGCTGCGGGCTGTATTGCCCTTCCGCAGCGTTCGGTAAACGGACGTTGGTGATCTTGGCCATTAACGCATGCCGTCCGGCTGGATATCCAAGCGCAAGGTACCAAAGCGCCAGCCATTGTTAGTGCTGTTGCTTTCAATCTTGATCGACAGCGCTCGTCCCCTGATCCGCGTGTCGATCTTCTGTGTCGCAGCAGTGAAGACATACGGCGTGAGGGAGCTTGGCGAATCCGGTGCGATGGAGAAGGCCCGCGACACCGCGTAGAAGTCCATCGTGTCGTTTTGCACCGAGAAGTCAGGCACCAAGCGCTTGACAAACGAAATGGCATCGCCGTCGGCAATATCGAAGAACGCCGACTGTATGTAGGAAGCAATGCTCGCGCCGTCGGCGCTGTCGCCCGTCTCTTGGTTGTACAGGACGCTGATGCCATTGGACAGACCAGACACCGTCGGATACGCCCCCGACACACTGTCAGGGTCCCACTTGGTCGCCAAAGGCAGATCAAATACTCCGCGATCGCGCCACGTGGTCCGTGCCAGCGTACCCTGTTGCCAGCAGTTCTCGACGTAGTTGTAGGTCACAAACCCATCAATTTCCGTGCTGTTGGCAGTCGGGTAAAACCAAGTAACTTCGTTAAACTGGCTGTTCAACCCGGCATACACCAGCTGATGCTGGGTGTAGTTGAAGTTGTTGAACACGGCATCCTGCACCGAGCAGGGAAGCTTTTTGACCGTACCGTCGAACACGAAGAACGACTGCGGGGACATCCAAAAGCACACGCCGTTGACGTCCGCTGCTGCGTTCTGGCTCAGTCCGCCACAGTTTGTGCCCAGCTGCTGGAAGCCAAAGGTGTACGGGGTGCCCACGTACTGCATGCCGTACAAGGCATTGTCGGTGAACACCAGAATCTGGTTGCGCGAGCGCACTGCGCCCACCAGTTCGTTGCCATCCGTCAACCGCTGCGAACCGGCGCTATTGGTGGCCGTGATCGTCCAATCGGTCAACGATTCCGTGTCGGACCAGCGCACCAACATCGGATCGCGCGTGGAGGGTGAACCAATCGTCCCTTCGGTCCCAAAGCAGATCAAATGCCGATCCGGTGTCGAGACAAGGATGAAAGCACTGGAGGTCGGCGCGCCGTTGACAATGTGTGCCGCAACACCCAAGTCATCCGTGGTTGGGGACCACTCGTACAAGGCCCCCTGTGCTGGGCACAGCACCAGATTCTCACCAAAGTTGTCCAGTGACCAAATGCGCGGGGGCAACGAAACACCCGACGTGCGCGGCGTACCCCATGTGCTCGTACCCCACGTACTCGTGCCCCAGCCATAGCTGGACAAGGCAATCGAGTTACCGATCGGGTACAGATACTTGATGGTGGCCGTGCCGGGCGTCGTGCCAGACAGCGTGACGGGGGACTTGACTGTGTAGTTGTCCAAGTCGATTACCGTCTGCACTTCGTACTGAATCTGGAAAGTCGCTCCCGTCGTTCCACCAAACGGGCTGGATACGGTGGTAAAGGAGACAATGTCCCCGACCAGCGTGCCGTGGGCCACGTCCGTCACCGTGATGACGGTCGAAGCATTGGTTGGGGTGATCGTTTTGCCCACTGAGGTCTTGGTGACCGGGGTGATATCGCCCCAGCTGCCGCCGTTGTAGGCGTAGACCTTTTTGTTGGTGGAAACGGCCAGCTGCGGCGTGCCGTTGAGCGCGGTCCACGTCCAAATATCCCGGGCCACGCCAATCAGGTTCTTGTCTGAAAACGCTGCCCAGCCGCCAATTTGTTCCGGCAACCCATAGCGAAAGCGAACGTAGTCCGAGTCTACCCAGCGGCCCTCGGCCCCGTACTTTGAGTCCTGCTTGTCGATTCCGGCCGCAAACGAGACCTTGGTCAGCGCCATCTTTACACCCTAGCTGTTCCTACCATGGGAGTGGAGGTCACATGGACCGCCGTGCTTTGCGCAGGTTGCCACGGCTGGCCACAGCTCGTGCAGATACCCGTTTGCTCTTCCTGCTCGCTCACCGGATCGCGGCACGCGGCGCACAGCACTTCGATCTCGTGCCGTGGGATGATTTTAAGCGATCCGTCCTCGTTTGTACCAATAATCTGTGGCTCAACAGTGGTCAACATTACGCAGCCTCCGCTGGGGTGTCTTTTGGGGTTTCCGACTTCTTGGCCGCCTCTTGGAAAGCCGCGATCAGCTGGTACACCTCCTGATAGGGCCGGGTGGCCAAGTAGCCAAGAATGGCGTTGGCGGTGTCCATGGGCAGGTTCACCGTCATCCCGTCACCTCATCCCAAGATTGGTTGGCTTCGTTCCAGAGATAAAACTTGTCATCCGTAGGCATCGGAATCGGAGCATTCCACTGGCAAGTCGCTTCATTTAGCACCCACGATGGGTACGGCTTCGGTTCAATAAACGCATCCCGTTGCGGGTCATAAGTGAAGCCAATACCCGCGTAATTCTTGCGGATGTTGCCGTTGTACGAGGTGCGCTTGCATACCTGCTGCCGGATTGCGCCGTAAAAGGCTTCCCAATCATGCGTCAGGTCGGTCTCATCCTTGCCGACGATCACCTCGGTGACGATGTTGTTTGAGTCAAGAAATGCATAATGTGCCATTAGAATGTCACGCTCCCTGTTCCTGCGGTGAAGCTATAGATTTTATAGCCACCAGTGGTTGCCAGAGAATAGGTCAACCCTCCGCCGATGCTGGTCAGGTTGGGCAAGCTGTCCGGGTAGCGAATGATGACAATACCCGAACCGCCAGACTTGCCGTTTAGATAAGAGCCAGTGACGCCACCACCACCGCCACCACCGCCCGTGTTTGCAGTTCCAGCCGTATTTGTCGTGGTCGTGCCAACAGCGCCGTTTCCGCCGCCGCCAGAGCCTCCGGTTCCAGCCGTGTAGCCGTTGAAGGTACCGCCGCCGCCACCACCCGCATAGGTGACGCTGGACCCGCTGATGGAGCTTGCCGTCCCTGCCCCTCCGTTGCCCCCGCCTGTGGATGCAACGCCGTTCGCACCTACTGCGGACGCACCGCCGCCACCCCCACCGCCATGCGATTGAGTTTGTGCCGATCCAACGCCGCCATTGTTACCTTGCGACGGAGAAGTTGATGGCGTGTTGCCAGAGCCGCCAACGCTGCTGCCGTACCCGCTACCACCACCCGAGCCACCGTTTGCGCCAGTTTGACCGGCTCCTGTGCCCCCGCTACCACCACCCCCACCCGTGGATGTGATGGTGCTGAATACAGAGTCGCTGCCGTTTGATCCAATAGCAAAAGAAGAGGCCCCAGCACCGCCAGCGCCAACGGTAATCGTAATGGCTGATCCAGCGTTCACAGTGATTGACGATGTTGACTCTCGGTATCCACCTGCTCCGCCGCCAGCACCAACGCCATCCGACTGGCCACCCCCACCACCACCGGCAACCACAAGATAGTCAACAGGAAAAGGAGCCTTTGGCCATGTTCCAGCCTTGATGTACTGCGTGGCTTCATCAAGAGTCCATATCCCTGACGCACTGCTCGTTGTCGGAGCAGTGGGGTTCTTGGTGATGATTCGGCCAGAGTAATCCATGTTTACGCCTGTTGCTGGGTATCGGTTTCGGTCGGAGCAACGAAGTTGGGGTCGTTCGGCCAAGTCACTTGAACAGCCGCTTGCAGGGCAGGTACATCCGCCGAAGACTCAATCGCAACCACGGCCGTAGCAGCCGCCGTGCGTACAGCAGCGCGGTAGGTCGTCCAATCAGCAGCCACAGCCGTCGAAGTCTCAACAGCCTTGACCACCATCCAGTCGCTGGGCAGCAGCATTGTGTAGGCGTTCTGGTTGATCTGGGTCTTCCACTGCGCCTTCAGTGCAGCCAAGTCCTTCGGCGTGTTGGTGAAGCTGATCACAGCGCCATTGCGGTTGTGGGTCACCCAGTAAAAGCGGTCATCTTCCCGCGTTCCTTCATAGGTCACTTCAACCAGACCCAGCGCGGTCTTGTCTTCCGTTGAGGCGTGGTTCAGCCAGTCAGACGGGTAGCCCGTGCCATCAATGGTAAACGGCGTCTGTTCGACGATGTACTGGTTTGATGCTGCGCGATAAAACATTGTTACCTCGCTCTGCTAATTGTGAATGGGTTCTCGGCGAAGGCGGCTACGATATAGGTTGCGCCTGATTCGTTACCGTTTCCACCGCCGCTGGTTCTTGCCTTGAAGCCGTTGGCAAGGAAGTCAAAGTTTGCATTGCCACCGCTATCTTCAGCGTTTGATGAGTTTGGCCGAAGCGCAAGTATGGTTTGATTGTAAGGAGATCGAGTTGAATCAATCACCCACCACGGATCGCCAGCAGCGTCATAGCGTTTAATCATCAGATACCTTGGGCGGAAACCGCAATACACAAACGGCCCATCACCTGACCCGTTGCCGGTGTATGAAATAAATGCGCTGTAGCCTGTGATGGCTGTCCAGCAGTATGAAACATAAGTTTCACCAGAAGCATTGATGTCTCCGTTTGATCCAACCGTGATCAGCGTTGAGGTAGGTGAAGTGTTGTTCCAATAAGTAGAACTTGTTTGCGCCCCATCCGTTGCATTCATTTCAAGGATTTTTGTGTTACCAAGAACGGTGTGATACACCTTCCAGCTTCCGGCGTTACTGCGCTTCTTCATAATCATCATACTTGGGGTTGCACCCAAACCATGACCAATCGTTGCCGTTGCCCCAGTCCCGGTGTAGGTCAGTATGCTGAAGCCAGCGGCGGTGTTTGCACTTACCGTGGATGTAATAGACCCTGCAGTGTTAGATACAGTTGATCCGCTTGCTTTCCATTGCCAACCGACATATGTTTCACCGCTGGCGTTATAAGTTGCAACAGAACCTATGGAGAAACCGTTGCTATTGAAGGCCTGTACACCGTTAGTTGTGTCATAGTCTTCAGCATTGCTGTTGTTTGAATTTAACGCTCTTGAAATACCGCGAACCGAATCAAACAGACCATGCACACGAGCAGTAGCTCTACACTTCAGCCACACAAAATCAGGCTGGAATGAGAAGGTGTTGTTTGTGTTGGCGACAGTAAGGTTTGCGCCAGTACCCGTATACAGCGTAGAGGCATTGTAGTTCGCGCCGTTATCAATGGTAGCCGCGGGCAGGTTCTGGGTGCAGAGTGCTTTGAACCCTGACGGGGCGGTGTAGGAAAAAACAGTCTGACCGGCGTTCAATGTCAAATCTGCCGAGCCAGTAAAGGTCATCACGCACAAATAATACTGGTCAACACTACTTGCTATGCTTTGAGTGTAGACGGATGAACCGTTTTTGTAGTAAGTAATTTGGTTTGCAGACCTATCAACGGCTACGCTAATTGTGTTGCCGTTTGTATAGGATATTCCGGGCGATCCTGATGTATAAGTTGAGCCAACATAAGTGCCGCCACCATTACGATAGCCACGAAAATTTGCTGGCAAACCAGAAGTTGATCCACTATTTGAATAATACGCAGGAACTATAGAGCCATCGTCGATGCCTATCGTTACATCACTTGAAGCGCCAACACTTGTCACTACAAATTCAGCATAGAACTTTTGCCCTGACGCAATTCCAAATGTGGATAGTTGCGGTCTGCCATACCCCGGCGATGCCGTAACCATCCGCAAATTACCGTTTGAAAATGTCGTGTCGGTAGCATTCAAAGGATTGAATGTGCAGTAGTCACCACGCACCTCGCCACCAGCACCTGTATCGCTGCCGTAGTTAGTCGGCGTATCCACCATGCTGTCGTAGGTCGTGCCAGCAGTCACGCTGATGTTGTTGGCAGTCCAGTTGTTGCTGTTGCCTGAATAATCGTAGCCAATCGTCGTGGTACTAGTCGGGTCGCTGAAGTTCAGGTAGAAACCGTTCGTTCCGTATGTGCCGGTGTAGCGGATGGGATTCCATACGCC
>Ga0181343_1000713_pt1 | contig 13992 bp, 18 predicted proteins | sample Su13VDMLBSD_FD_130110 | JGI IMG/M metagenome (GOLD analysis project Ga0181343, IMG submission 130110) | Freshwater viral communities from Lake Michigan, USA - Su13.VD.MLB.S.D | ecosystem: Environmental > Aquatic > Freshwater > Lake | place: USA: Michigan | collected 2013-07-15 | reverse complement strand
GAGATGACAATTAAAAGCATACTAGAGGGATTAGAATCCCAACGGTATAACACGCAATCAATGGAAACATTTGAAAGCGAATAAATAAACATAATGTTAAACGCCTAAAAATTTTAAAAAAATGGCACCTTCAAATTTAAATCAAGTATTTGTAGTCAATGACATAGCAATGTTGACTGGTACTTCTTTCAATGTATCAGCACTAGCTGCTACTGGTACTAAACTTGGTATCTGGAATATTGATCCTGTAACAACTGGTTCAATTGCTGCAAATACTTACACTGTTACTGCTATTAATGATCTTAAAAGATTCCAACTTACTCAAACTACTTTGGGTAATGTACTTGCATCTCCTATCATTGATGTTGCAGACATTGTACGTATAAACTATAATGGTTTTGCTGCTGATGTTCAAACAACAGCTATACAAACTTGGACTCCAGGTAGTATTACTGCTAATGAAAATGTAATGGTACGTATTGCAGTTCGTACTGCTCCTACTGCTTATGAGTATTATGCTAACCCTTCTAATACAAATTTAGATGTAGTTGGTAGTACTGCTCCTAGTGCTGGTAAAAAAACTTTCCCATTGGTAGGTAATTTTTCTGCAGGTCGTATGATCTTTAACATTGAAATTCCTGCTGGAGCTGACACTGCTTCTGCCGCTGCTGCTTGTGATTATGTAAAAAATGCAATTAATAGAAACAAAACATTAGATGCAATTTTTAACTATAACGCTCTTGCTGCTGGTACTTTGGCTTTGACTGCTCGTCACATTGGAGTAGAGTTTGATCTTACAGTTAGTTATTCTGACGGATCTGCAGGATCTAATGTAGGTACAGTTGCTGGTACTCGTTTTACACCAACTAGTAATTACATTCAAGCAATTTCTGATGAAAAAGCTCAGCGTGCTCGTTACGGTAACTTCAACCGTATGTATTTCCCTGTAGCTCAGACTGATTTTGCACAACCTACGTATGCATATGACATGTTGGAAATTTCTTACAAACATGGTCATCCAGCAAGTACTGGTATTGCTCGTGCAGGTGAATTGAATACTATTAAAATTTATTTTGGTAGTTCTGCAACTCCTCTTGCTACAGCTGCTAACTTTGCTACTGCATTTGGAATTACTATTGCAACTGACGTAGAAAGAGTAGAAGATACTGCTTTGCAATCTTAATCTTAATTAATTAAAATAAAGACCTCACAAAAGTGGGGTCTTTATTTATATCTTTGTAAATAAATAAAACATAATGGCACTAATAGGATCATTAATATCAGTATCACCTAATTGCACTGGGGCAAATCTTGCAATAACTCTTACAAATGATGATGGCACTCCTGATGTATTAGGGAGTATCTATTTAGTGCAAGGTACTGAAGAAACTAAAATATATCAATCTACTAGTTATGTAGGTACAGGAGCAGAAAATGCTACTAATTGGTTATTTAATATTGAACAATTAATTGATACTTCATGGAACGAATTATATAATGCAGACGATGATGAATTAGATGCATTAATTGAAAGCATTACAAATCTTAATGGTTTGTATAAATTTGTAATGACTGTAGATAGTGAAAATGGAGAAGTTAAAGAAACTTATGTTTTAGGAACTTGTGCAATTGATTGTTGTATGGCTAATTTGCTAAGTACAGTAATTAACTGCAATTGTGAAGGTGGTGATTGCCACGATGTTATTAGAAAAATAGAAAAAATATTAATCTTAATTAGATGCGCAGTTGTTGATGCAGCTAATGGAAATATTGCCGCAGCGCAAGAGAAATATAATAAAGCTGCAGAACTTTGTGACTCAACTTGTGATTGTAATTGCTAATGGGACAAATACCAAGTACATTATACGGAACTCCTTTTACAGAATACGTTAATTCTAAATACGATTGTATTGGTAATAACGGAGATTCTTATTATGATAAATTAGTAGGAGGAGTAGATTGTAACCCAGTTGAGTTATCTAAAACAGTAATAATTCAGTATCTTTTATCTAAATATGATCCTGTTACAGGAGAAGGTTTAGATTGTATATATAATCGACGTCCATTTGTTGGAGTTGATGATCCTAATTATAACGTAGAAGATCAATTAAGTGACTCTAATTATCTGCAGTTATTTACAGGATTTTTAAATACGCTTTGTAATAAGCAAACAACAATTTCAAAAATAACAATTAAAACTATTCCTATGGGAATTAATCCGTTTACATTAGCCTCTGATGGTTCAGTAGAATACAGTACAGATGGTATAAGTTACAATTCTAATGATTTAGAAATTCTAGGAGGAGAAACTATCTATCTTAGAGCTGCAGGTTCTGACTGTTTAGAGTGTGGTAAATCTGCATATGGAGTTTACTTAGATACTGTACCAGAAGGAGAAACTCCTTTATCTGAAGAAGAATGGTTAGAATCATTGGAAGGTCCTGTAGGTCCCCAAGGCCCTGCTGGAGACAATGCTAATATTAATGGAATTGTTTGGAAAGGAACTTGGTCTGCAACGCCAACAACTGCATATGCAGTTAATGATGCAGTTCAATATAATAATAGTTCTTACATTATGAAAAGTACAAGCGGTTCTGCAAGTACTGATCCTGCAACTTCTGTTGCAAACAATGATGGAAGATGGGAATTATTAGCATTAAAAGGTATGCCAGGCCCTGCAGGTAATGATGGTACTGATGGAGCTACAGGAGTTAATGCTATTAGAGCAGTAACTGCAAGTACAACTATGTTATCTACTGGACCAAATCCAGGCGCATCTAATGGAACAGATAAAGGAGTACTAGTTACTATAAATAATATAAGTGCAAATACATTTACAATTCCAGTTGATTTAGGAACTACTCATTATCCTCTTGGTGCTAATGGAACTGAAAAGTTTTTTCAAACTTCAGTAATGCAATTAGGAGCTGGACAAACTCAAATAGTTGCAGCAAATGGAGTTATATTACTTAGTGCTAATAATATGAGATATTTAAGAACTCAATATAGTGCTTGTACTATTATTCGAGTTGCACAAAATGAATATTATATGTTTGGAGATTTAACTAACGTACAAGCAACAGTAGCTACTTAATTTAAAATTAAATATGTTAACATTAGCAGCAGCACAATCATCTACGTGGGGATATAATGCGGTTACGCATGTTATACCTAATTTTGCTTTTTCAGGATTAAGTTCAAGTTACACTAATACTGGAGCATTTACTAAACCTATATTAGCTCCTAATGGTAAAATGTATTCTATTCTAACATGTAGAAGTGCTACAGTAAACAATATAGAAGAGCCTAGTATTATATTAGAAATTACTCCAGGAAATAGTAATACTGCTACTACTAATTATTCTGCTCCTACTATTAATTGTATTATATCAGAACCAGGACTTGCACAAAATCAATCAGGTTTTGCTAAACAAACTTTTCCACTTAATGCTAGTGGATCTTCTGGTAATAACTCAGTTAGATTTCATTCAGGAATTTTAGCTCCAAATGGATTAATATATTTTCCACCAGTTGATAATCAAACAGGAAATAATAAATGGGTAGTATTTAATCCTACAAATGGGTTATGGAAATTAATGAATTTACATCCTGGTTATCCAGAAGGAACTACTGGAATACCAAATTCTGCAATAACAGCAGCAGTACTAGGAACAGATGGTAAAATTTATGTATTTGGATATGGAACTGCTACAGTTCCTTATTATAGATTTACTCCTAGTGCTAATGCAGCAACAGATGCTACTTCTTTACAAACTGGATTTTACCTAAATTTAGGACTAAGTAGTACTCCATTGTGTAGTATTAACATGCAATGGAAAGATTCTGCTGGAAATTCTTATACAGATACTGCAGTAAATACTGTAACAAAAGCTTATGGTAATACAGAACCAGCAGGACAACCTTATGGTAGAATAAAAACATTTATTGATATTATTGTTCATCCTAGCGGTAGAATTTATTTTATTCCTGGGGTTACAGGAAGAGGAAGAATATTTTATTTAGATATAACTGCTTGGGGAACTGCTACAGAATTAGTATCTGCTCCTGGACTAGTAGCTCCTGGGGGTAAAAATATTAGATCCCATTATGCATTTTTAGAAAAACCTAGAGATGCAACTCATGATAAAAATACTCTTAAAATTTATATAGTACCAATTCCTAGATTAGGAACTACTACTACTACTTGTACAGAGGTTCTTTGTATTGATCCAGTAACAAATACTATAACTGAAATTGATTTTACTTTTTCAACAGATACTACTGTTACATCAATAGGAAAAAGGGTAAGTCTAAGCAATGGATTAAATATATTTTATAACGCAGGTACTGGTACTGGAAATAATGTTGCAACAAATAGATCTGGAGGACACATATTAACTGGATGGGATGTTCCAAGTACTGTTGGAAATGGTGCTATTACAATTGATATAACAAGTCAAGGAATATTACATAATGATTCACCTGCAGGATTTAGTGACGGGACTCCAGGATTTAGTTTAACAGGTGGAGGAGGTAATGCTGCATATCCACATCATAGTAAATTTATTGGATTTCCTAGAGCTGTTAATACTATATCAGAATTAGTTAGTGTTAAAGAATATGGACCTGGTATAACTAATTTTAATTTTGTAGATAGAGATAAAGTTGCTTATGCTCCTCCTACAGATCTTGCAGGGTTAGCACTATCTTTATTTAATTTCAACTTTAATAAACCTAAATAACCACAATTTATATGCAAATCACAACGACGAACCAAATTCTTTTGAATTTGTACAAAGCTCTACAAGACAGTAGAGAATGCAAAGGATTAGACTTTGCTAAAGCAGTTATTTCTAACTCAGAAATAATTAAAGATCATCTTCAATACATAGAAGACATGACTATTCCTTCTGAAGAATTTATTAAGATTTCAATAGAAGCTAAAAAGTACATGGATTCTGAAGATTTAGAAGCTCTCCAAAAAATGGAAGCAAAAGAAGAAAATGCTGTTATTATTGCAGAACGCAAAGAACAGTTAGCTAAAGTAAATGAAGAACTTCAAAAAGAAGCAACTTTAGAATTAGCAATTATTAAAGAAGAAAATCTACCAAAAGATATCTCAGTTGCTAACTATGAAGTAATGAAAGTGATTATTAAATAATGTACGGGACTAAGTCTGAAATATTACTTAATAAAATATTAAAGAATGTGGGGTTAATTAATACAACCCCATATTCATTTAATGCAGAATCTAATCCGTACTCAACTAAAACGGAAAGGATACTCTATTTAATTGAATTACATACTAGAGAATTAGGTCCTTTAATTGATGATCTTAGATTAAATAAAGAGTTTTATTTTGACTTTCAGACCACAGATTATATTACCTTTACAGTACCGTTTACCTGCACATTAAAAGAGATTGTTAAAAGTGATGTTAGTGCTGCTATTACTATTGTAAAAGTTAGTGATAATACAGCAATAAATATCAACACTGTAATAAATGCATATACTCAAATCAGAATAACTTCTGATATAGTTACGCACTTAACACTTAAAGTACGATTAAATGATTATATCTGACGGTAAAAAAATTAAAGTTTATAACGGGACTACTACTACTATTAATGCTAATAAAATCGTAGTAGTAAAAGGTAAACGAGTTACAATAGCATCAAACACAAATACTGATGCTGGTGAATACCCATTAGGATATGCTTTATCTTCTATTAATCCTGGAGGTTACGGAGAAGTTTTATTAGAAGGATCTATTCAAAATATTAACTCATCTAGTTATAGTGATGGTGCTCTGCTTTATTTAAGTACTAACGGAAATATTACTATTACTAAACCAACTACTAGTATTATAATAGGAGCAGTAATTACAAGTGATCCAATTAGTGGTAGTATCTATTTTAAAGTATTTTTTCCTAAAACAACTTGGGGAGATATTACTGGAAATCTTACAAATCAAACTGATCTTCAAAGTGCTTTAGATGATAAGTTTGATAATCCTACAGGAAATGATACTCAATATATTAAAGGAGATGGAACATTAGGTACTTTACCTACTGGAGGAGGAATACCTAAAGGTACAGCTGCAGGAACAGATACTTATACTACTACTATTGCAGGAGCAGCTTATGTTGATGGTAATGCTTATCTTATTAGATTTACTAATGGTAATACTACAGAATCTACTCTTAATATTAATAGTTTAGGTGCAATTACTCTTTATAGAAACAATGATGGGCCTATAGTACCAGGAGATATATTAGCTGGAGCAGAAATGCTTTGTGTATATAACTCTACAACACCAAGTTTTCAGTGTATAGGCACATCACCTAATACACTTCTTAATTATGTAACTAATGATGATACTGTAACTATTACTAAAGGTCAACCTGTATATGCATCTGGTGGTATTGGTGATAGATTAAAAGTAAAACTTGCATATAATACAGGAGATTCTACATCTGCTCAGACTATAGGTTTAGTATTTTCTACATCTATAGCAGCTGGTCAGCAAGGTATTATCATAATGCAAGGTCTTTTGACAGGGTTAAGTACACTTTCAACATCAACTTGGGCAGATGGTAATGCGGTGTATTTAGGAGATACAGCAGGATCTAAAACTCCTACTAAACCGCATGCTCCTAAACATTTAGTATATTTAGGATTTGTAACTACAGCTAGTAATGGCAATGCAGGTAGACTTTATGTTCGTGTTCAGAATGGATATGAGATGGATGAACTCCACGATGTTGCTGCTCAAAATCCTAATAATGGTGATACTTTACAATATAATACAAGTAATAACTTATGGGAAACTAAACCTATTCCAGTAGGAATGAATTGGATGGGAGCATTTCCAGGATAAAAATATAAAATTATGGCAAAGAATACTACAGGTTATTTTTTAAATAAACAAGTAATAGAAAGAACAGCTTTTACAAGTGCTGACGGAACTACAGTAAAGTCTATATTTACAGCAGCTACTGGTGGTGAAGACTCTTGGATATATGATATTGTTATTACATCAACAGCTCCTGATGCAGAAGATGCTACTATTTATTTAAGTGATGGAACTAATGATATAGTAATCAAACAATTACTTTCTCCTAATAACATTTTAGCTAATCAAGGCACTGGTGCAAGTTCTCCTAATCCTTTAAGGTTATTACAATCATCAGATGGCAATCAAATAACAGTAAGATACTTAGATAGAGATCAAAACTATTTTATTCCTCTTCCTGTTGGGTGGACTTTAAAAGCTAAAATGAATACTACAATAACATCAGGAACAGTAACTTTCCTAGTAATATCTCGTAATTTTGTAGCATAATGCTTCACTCAAGTCCTGATAGAAGATTACCAAGTGTTACCGCTTCTCAAAGAGGGACTAGTGGTAATAATGCTAGCGAGGTTCAAACCTTTGTTAGTTATGCTGGTATTACAGATATTAATCAGATAGCAGCATTAGACTATCTAACTGATCAATTAAAATTTACAGGACTTTGGAGTAAGATGCATTTCATCTATCCTTTTATTGGAGGTAATGCTACATCTCATAAATATGAATTAATAGATCCAAGTAACATAAATAGAGAACTTACTTTTGTTGGTGTTACTCATGGATCTTTTGGTATTACAGGTACATCTGCTGTAAATGCAACTGCTGTAAGCGGTATTAATGCTTCTGCTCATTCTAATATAGATTACTCTATGGGGTATTATGGAACTTTAAAAGGTTCTACTGCTACATCTGGAAGTGAATCAGCAGTAATGTATATATCAACTAGAACTTTTGTAGGATTTTTAAGTGGTGCTACAAGTTCTTATATATTTTACGGACCTACATCATCAACTTTTACTTCTGTTTCTATACCTGATGGATTTAAAGCAATATCTACTACAAGTACTACAACAGGAGATTTTCTTTTTAATCAAATAAAATATCAATCAATTACTAAAGGTACAACTACTTTAGGTGGTTTTTATGGACATGAGTTAAGTAGAACTACTAATACAGCAGTTAATACAGTATCTTTTTCTTATGCAAGTGTAGCTTTAACAGAAGCTGAGTTAATTACTTTAAACACAATAGTAGAAGTATATCAAACAATGCTTGGTAGAAGCAGTTACTTTATTGATCCTAATTACAATCCTTTTGCTAATAGATTTATAAACAACTGTGGACCTACAAATTTTACAACAACTGAAAAAAGTGCTATTGATTATCTTATAACTAATTTAAGAACAGGATCTAATTTATGGGACAAACTTAGTTTTATATATCCGTTTGTAGGGGCAAGTTCATTAACAACATCTTTAAAAGAAATGAAATCATTAGGTACTGCCTCTATGAGTATATCAGGATCAGCTAGTCAATCTTCTTTAGGTATTGAAATTACTAATACATCTTCTTTAGCTCTTTATGCTAGTGGATATGGAATGACGGTAGTCAGTTCAAGAACAATACTTTTTCATGTACAAGAAGATACACAATCTATTGGGTATGAATTAAATGGAACAGTATTAAATAGAAATACTTTAAATGTTAGAAATACTTCTGATCAATTATCAATAGGTATGTTAGGAGGTGTATCCACTATGACTAATACAAATGCAAGGGGTTTGTATATTATTCCTGTACCATTTACTACAAGTACTAACTATAATGTATATAAAGATGGATCAGTATTAGGAACAGCTACAACAGGAACAGCAACAGCATCTAATGGTATTCCCTATGTGTGGTATAACACTCCAAGTTTAAGAATATCTGGATTTTATGGAGGGTCAAACTCTTATCTTTTAACGGTATCAGAAATAGCAGAAGCTAACTCAATAATAACTACTTACTTATCAATGCTTGGAAGAACATGATAACTATATCTTACATAACCCCTGAACTACAAGCAGAAATAGAAGGTAAATTATATAATGAATCCTGTACATTTGTTTGTATGCAAGACGATATAACGCAGGAATATTATTTACCTAGAGATCTCATTAATAACATAACTGAATCCGAATACATTTATTTTCGATTTTTCCCTATTGTTAATTTACCAGAACACGAAAAATATAAATTCAAACTAAATGAAATTTGAAGACGTAGTACAATATTGTTTAGCTAATCCAACTTTTTTTAAAAGATCTAAAGTAGCATTAGCTAAAGTACTTAATATAGAAGTTAGTCTAGCAGATAAAGCTAGAAAACAAGCACGTCGTATACTTCTTAAAAACAATATTAAACACTACAATGATAGAAAATCTAATGGTGCAATAACAGAAGCAGCTAAAGAAGATTACAAAAAATTCTTAGAAGCTAATGGTATCAATCAAAAGCGTGTTAAATCAGTTAAGTACTGGCAAAACATGGGAGGTGACTTTAGATTTTCTGTAGTAACTAATGAGCAAATTAAACCTGAAGTAATTAAAGAAGACTTCTTAAAATTTGTAGAAGAATATAGTCCAGTCGTTGAAAAACCTGTACGATTGGCACAAAAGAATCCTGTAGTATTAGAAATGTCAATTCCTGATATTCACTATGGAAAACTAACAGATACAACCTTAGAAGAATTTGAACAACTTTATTTAGATACGGTAGCAGATCTTTTAGAAAAAGCTGGAGGATTAGAAATTAAACAAATCCTACTACCTATTGGTAACGATGGTCTTAACTCTGATAACTTAAACTACACAACTACTGCTGGCACACCACAACATGATTCTATTCATTGGATGAGAAGCTTTCAAGGCTATTGGAAACTACTCGTTAAAGCTATTGATTACTTAAAATTAACTGCTCCAATAAATGTAGTAGTTGTTCAAGGTAATCATGATTATGAAAGAATGTATTATGTGGGAGAAGTATTATCTGCTTGGTACAAAAATGATCAAAATGTTTCAGTAGATAATAAGCAAAATTCACGAAAATACGTTAACTTTGGAGTTAATTTAATTATGTATACACACGGTAACAACGAGAAAGCTGCAGACATGCCATTAATTATGGCAACTGAAGAACCTTTGTTGTTTGCTAATGCAAAGTTTAGAGAAGTGCATTGCGGTCATTTACATAAAGAAATGGTTAACGAATATAGAGGAATTAAAGTAAGATTTATTCCATCTATTTGTCCTGCTGATTTATGGCACAAGAAAATGGGTTATGAAGCTCAACGTGCAGCACAGGCTTATATATGGAGTTATAAAAATGGATACGAAGGACACTTACAATGTAGTATATTAAATAGTTAATCATGACTTTAGACGAAATCGCATACAATATCAGAAACTTATACCGTGGTGGTAGAACAAACCAGGACGATCCTATAAGTTTATCTCAACTTAAATTTAACATCAAGTACTATCGTGCTATGTTTATCCGACGAGATTATGCTCGTAATGGATTAGTAACCAGACACTTAGAACAAGATTTAAGATGTATTAAATTAGAACCTATTGATGCAAGCAAGTGCTGCAACTTAGAACTTAAATGTCCTGTGTACAGATCTGAACGTCAGATTCCTAGAACAGTTAGATTTAACTTTGAAGAAGCAATTACATTTGTAGGAGATGTTACTGGACATGGTCGTATACAATTAGTTAGACCTTATGAAGTTAACTTCTTGACTTATGACAAATATACGTCAAGAGTTAAGAAAGCATTTATGCTAGAAGATTATTTGTACATTGTTAACCCCGAAGGTATGGATACTGTCAATCTTCGTGGTATCTTTGAGGATCCAGAAGAAATTGGAAAGTTTTTAGATTGTAACGGAGCACCTTGTTACGATGGAACTCAAATATTTCCTATGCCTATGGATATGGTACAAGGAATTGTATCAGGGATTGCAGGAGGAGAATTAAGATTATTAGCTGGAAGTGTTAGTGATTCAGAACTTGATAGAGGATCTGATGGATCAGGACAAACAGCAGCACCTAGAGAAACTAAAGAATAAAAAATTAAAAATGGCATCTGCAGCTTGGCAAAGGAAAGAAGGTAAAAATCCTAAAGGCGGACTTAACGCTAAAGGACGTGCAAGTTATAAAGCTTCACATCCTGGTTCTCATTTAGGAGCCCCACAACCACAAGGAGGTTCAAGAAGAAACTCATTTTGTAATAGAATGTGTGGTATGAAATCTAAACTTACGTCAAGTAAAACAGCAAGAGATCCTAACTCAAGAATTAATAAATCTTTGAGAATATGGAAATGTGGTAGTTGCTCTAATTGGAATTAAATTATGGACTCAAAACTTATACATTTTATAAAAGAGCAAGCAATGCATATTGAATGGGCAACAATTAATTTAGCTTGGATTACATGGACATGGGCCATGTTTTCTAGTGTAATTACTTGGGGTCTAGGAGTCATAGGTGCTATTACACTTATTTGGTTTAACGTAGAAAGAGCGTTAACTGCTAGGAAAGAAAGAGAACTTTTAAAACTTAAAGAAAATGGCCAAGAAAAAGAAAAATAATGCAATTAGCATGATTGAATCAGATCGTCAATGGAAAGTAGAATCTGCTTTACGTACTATTAAAGATTACAATGAGCTTGTTAAAGATAAAAAGCTTATGAAAGAAGTAGCTGTAAAAGCTAAAGAAGTTGCTAAAGAAGCATCTGCTATTGCTGGAGGTAATTTTATTGAAGGTGATAAAGAAATTAAATTTGGCAAATGAAAAAGCTAATTAAAAGAGCTGACGGTTCTAAATCTCCTAGAGGTCTTTGGGATAACATCCGTGCCAATAAAGGTTCTGGAAAGAAACCTACTAAAGAAATGCTAAAGCAAGAAGCTAAAATTAAAAAAGAAGAAGATATGAAAATGCAATATAAAAATGGCGGAAAAGCCAAAGTAATGAAAGAGGCTAAAAGAGAAAAAGAATCTTTTATTACAGAATCTAAAGAACTTAGTTTTGGTAATAAGCCTAAGAAAAAAGAGATGGAGATGGAAGAGAAAGAAGAGATGAAAAAAGGTGGTAAAAAGACTATGGAGCCAGGTGGTGGTGGTCGTTTTGCTAAGATGGTTAGCAAGATGAAGAAAGAAGGTAAATCAGAAGATTCTGCTAAAGCTATTGCTGCATCTATTGGTCGTAAGAAATATGGTAAATCCAAGTTTCAAGAAATGGCTGCTGCAGGTAAAAAGCAAATGGGTGGTAAGAAATGCTAATGCAAAGTAAGACTTTAAAAGACGCCTATAAACATTATAAAGCTCAAACAGAACATCCAGTTTCTCAAGAGCTTTATGAAGATATTTGTAAAGAGTTTAATATTAAACTATTTGATTTAATATTAACTGGTTACGAATTTGATATGGGATCTAATATGGGAACAATTTCTATTGCTCGTATAGAAAGATCCCCAACTACTTTAACAGTAGACTGGAACGAAACAAAGAAGTATAAGCAAGAACTGATTGAGCAGGGAGTTAAACTTTACGATAGTGCAACAGGAGAGGGAGAGAAGTACCATATTTATTACACTGATAAGTTTTACTGTAAGTATCACTGGACTAAAAGTAAGTGTAAGGTAAAGAATAAAATGGCGTATAGGTTTGATGCTACTAGAGGTAAAAAAGGTAATAAAGAAAAACTAATTAGTCTGCTAAAAACAGATGATATTGCATACTTAAGATTTAAAAAACATGATTTACAGATTAACAAGTAGTAAAGCCATCGTTAGAAAGATCATGCGTGATCTAAAGCCCCCTGGGGACAACTGGATTGACGATTCTATTGAGTGGATTGGTGAGGCTTTAGAGCACATTGGAGCAACCCCACAATTAGTGCAGAAAGGAAAGGTACTTAATGTAGTAGATTACAAGGTACTTTTACCATCTGATTTATATTACATTAATCAAGTTGCAATTAACAATGTAATTAGTCCTACAATAACTAATGAACTTACAGAGTTAGTTAACCAACTTGCTACTCTTAATGCTCAGATTCTTGCAGATCCTAATGATGCTATTACTTATAACTATCAATTACGTGAAATTAACGCACGTATTGGAGTATTAGAAAATCTTTATTTATCTGCAGATAATACTTTAAGTCCATTGCAATATGGAACATCTACATTTCCTGCAGGAATTCACTGTGATAAATGTGTAAATCAATTCATCAAATGCAAAGAAACTTACATTGTAGATGGTGGATATATTAAGACTTCATTTAAAGAAGGTCCTATTTGCTTAAGTTATACTGCATTTCCATTAGATGAGGATTGTTATCCTATGGTACCAGATGATATTAGCTATAGAGAAGCTATGTTTTGGTATGTGTATAAGCAAATGGTTTTAGGGGGATATACTCCATCTATGAATGGAATTGATTACAACTTTGCTGACCAAAAGTGGAGATATTATTGTACTCAAGCTAGAAATGCTGCTAACTACCCAAGTATTGACAAGTATGAATCATTCTTGAATCAATGGGTTAGATTAGTTCCAAACATCAATAGGCATTCAACTGGGTTTGAGAACTTAAATACAAGAGAGAATTTAGATAGAGGTAGATATAATAATTACGGAACATTATGAAGTTTTTAAAAGGATTATATAAAGATTCAGGAATACTAGATCAACCACAAAGCACTCATAGAGATGCTTTAAATATGGTTATGAATTTAGATAAAGGTTCTATCTCTACTGAGTATGGTAATACTGTATCACAAGCTAGTGCTAAAATTAGTAATTCTTTTCCTAATATAGCAGGGCAAGATAAAAAAATTAATGGTTCTATTTTATTACCAGATAATAAATTTTTGCTGTTCTATTCAACTTTATATAAGACTGGAGATTTTTCAAGTTCATACATATATCTATTTGATCCAGAAGGAGATTTAATGACATTGTTGTTTGCTACTTCTGATAATCCAGATGATGATTACTATGATATTAACACAGGTCATTTAAATTTTAGTCCTGAATATCCTATTACTGGAGAGTCTAGAGTAGCTGCTAATGGGGATGTTATTGTCT
>Ga0181343_1000712_pt1 | contig 14037 bp, 15 predicted proteins | sample Su13VDMLBSD_FD_130110 | JGI IMG/M metagenome (GOLD analysis project Ga0181343, IMG submission 130110) | Freshwater viral communities from Lake Michigan, USA - Su13.VD.MLB.S.D | ecosystem: Environmental > Aquatic > Freshwater > Lake | place: USA: Michigan | collected 2013-07-15 | reverse complement strand
TGTGAAAAAATACCCTGGATTTGTTTTCATTGACGAATATAAAAACCCTTCAAAAGGCGCGACAGGTGGACATTTTCATATTAATATTGGTGGTGGTGTATCAGCAACTGATAATACAACTGAAACTCCGGAAACTGATAGCGATACCGCATTATTACAAAAATATGTACAACCAGCTTTAAATACTGTTATGGCAGCTACCGGTATAAAGGCTGAAAGTGTTAGAAATGATAATAAAATATTATCTGAAAATTTTATAAACCCGAAACCTAATTTCTTTTCAAGTAAAATTGTGGCTCCATATGATGGTGACGTTGTTGAAGTGGACCCTTCAGTTTGTGATGGTAAAATTAGAATTAAACATAGAATTAATGGGTTAGTGTATTTTACGGAATTTTGTAACGTAAATAGACCAAGTGTTAGAACTGGTGAATCTGTTAGACAAAATGAAACAATTGGTGATTTAGGAGATAATTCATTAAAAGTTAATGTTTATGATAATAACGGAACTAAATACCCAATAAGTAAATTCATTAAAGATTCCGATAAAAAAGCTGAAGAGAAGGTTAAAACTAAAACTAAAAGTAATTCTGATTATGATTATGGTTATAGTGATAGTAAATATCCTGGAGAATATACATTACCAATTAATGCTTTATTAACACCTTTAACAATTTTCAACAATATGATGTCATATAAAGGTAAAAAGAAAAAAGTTGAGGAAGATGAAAAGATTAACGAAGAAATTAATAGAATAAAAGAATTATTAAAATAAAAAACCCCCAAGTTAATGGGGGTTTTTAGTTATTATTGTTTTGCAACTTCTTTAACTGGTTCAACAACTTTAGTTGTATCAGCTTTAGTAGAGTCAACTTTAACTTCAACTGCTGTTGAGTCAACAACAACCGCTGTAGAATCAGCTACAACCGCTTCAACATTTCCTTCAGATTCATTGTGTTTGCAAGATGCGAACGTTAATGCAGCTACAGCCAACATAGATAAAATTACTTTTTTCATAAAAATTTGTTTTAGTTTGTTATTTATAGATAATTAATAGGTGAAAGAATTTAAATAGTCAAGTCGGCGGATAAAAAAATTAATAATACCCCATATTTACTACATATAAACCGGTTTAGGTTATAGTTATATAAAAATAATTTAGTTATGACAGTAATAGAATTAATTGAAAAATTAAAAACAATTGAGGACCCTAATACAAAGGTATTTGTTAAAGGTTATGAAGGGGGTTTGGATGATGTTACATTTGACAGTAAACTACATAACATTCTATTAAATGTTAATTCTGAATGGTATTATGGTAAACACGAATTAACTTACACTAATAATAGTAAAACTCATAAAATTGTTGAAGGGGTGATAATTTCTTAAAAAAACCATTTGACAATCCAAAAGTCATAACCTATACTTTTTAAGAGTTTAATAAAAATGTTATTAAATGAAAAAAAAATACAAAATATAGTTTACATCTGAAAAAGAATAACTATCTTTGTAAAACAAATCGGGAATAACCGATATCGTTCTTTGAGAAAACAGATTATCCATTATAATACTTCGGTATTGTAAAAAACGATAATGGGCGGCTTATAGTCCTTAAATAAACTACGAAAGTAGGATAAAGTGAATCTGTTGTGTTAACAGATTTGCGGTTTCAGAAATGAAACTCAAGTAAGCAAGCAGGATACTATATAATCTTGATTACCGAGGCCAACGGTGTAGGGAAAGTGATTATATAACTGGGTGATGTGGGTCATCTGGTTGAGGGGGGAACTCTAATAGGAATAACCTGTAGGATTTTTGCGAAAAATATGATTATCCAATTATATTATTGCGACTTCCAAAATTAAAGGAAACTTAAAACCGAAAGGTATGACAACAAACAGGTGGTGCTGAAATTGTCCTTGATACTTATCTACCAAGGTAAATATCTCGAAGTAGTCTTGAAATTTGAGAGTAGGGATACTCTAAGATGAAGTTAAGTATTCTGATGTCCAAAAGATATCGGAGCTTGGGGTAAACCACTTCGTCTATTCATCCACAACACAATACCTTATACTTTATTTAAGTAACACTAAAAAAATGTAAGCAAAAGTGTTTACCACTATGAAACGGAAGTTGCCCACATATTCACTGGCTGTCAGTGGAACGTAATAACCGCAAGTTTGACCGTATTTTTATGAAAAATCTCTAAGCCCTCGAAAGCTGAATCAGGACGCAATCTTGATGAGACAGGAGTAGTAAGAGAGTAGTTTTATAGTTAAGGAGTGATTGGTCTAACCAATCGGCAATGAGAAATACTAATCAAAAGTTAGTGGAAAAATAGGGAAACCATAATCCTATGAAAGGTTCTTAAAATTAAAGTTTATTCTCAGCTTTTTTTATTTTTTTATCAAAACATACAGGAAATCCTTTAACAAAATAAAGTTAAAGGATTTTTTTGTTTTTATAATATTTTTATTTACATTTGTTCTATGAAAAAAGATATCAACATAGTCAATAAGAAAGCGAAACACGAATACGAGTTTTTACAGACTTACGTATGTGGTGTTAAACTAATCGGTTGCGAAGTTAAAAGCGTCCGTCTAGGTAAGGTTTCCATATCCGAAGGGTATTGTTACTTCAACAATAACGAATTATTCATTAAAGGGATGAACATATCCGATTATGGTTATGGTACAGTCCATGATAACACCTCAGATAGAAAGTTATTGTTAAAACGGAAAGAGTTAAACAAATTAGAAAAAGAACTCGTAAAAGGTCTTACAATCGTTCCTTACAGAGTCTTTACAAATGAGAGAGGTTTGATTAAAATAGAGATATCCCTATCTCGTGGTAAAAAGAACTACGATAAAAGAAATGACCTAAAGTCCAGGGATATTGATAGAGATAGTAAAAGAGAAATTAGTGGTCGGTTCACAAAATAAATAAATTAAAAAAAAATTAAAATTATGGTAGATTTAATGTCATTAGCGTTAGGGGTAGTTGCAGTTCTTATTGTATTGGGGGTTGTGATTATGTTTTATGCGGTCAATCAAGTTTTTTTACTTAAAAAAAAGTTTGATTATTTAGAAAAAGAAATACGAGATAGTTATGACTTCTTAAATAGGAGGATTGACGAATCAACTAGAAGTACAGAACAAATGGTTATGCATTCACACAATCATACTGATGAGGTTGAAAAACAATTAATAAGTATGATTGACGAATCAAAGAGAAATTTAGAACAAATGGTTGTGCAGTCACACAATCATACTGATGAGGTTGAAAAACAATTAATAAGTATGATTGACTCCAGGTTGGATAAACTGGAAAATAAAATAATCCAAAAACAAGTATTATAAATAAACGAACCGACCATTAATTACACCCCTCTTCACCGGAGGGGTTTTTTATTACACCTCCACAAACTTTTTACACTTCCGCACTATTTATTTATAAACAATATTATGGGTAAAAATAAATCAAAAAGGAAAATGGGTGAATGTACCTGTGACAATTGTGGTGTTGTATTTGAAAAACCATTAAGTGAATTAACGAGAAATAAAAACCTTGGTAGAAAAAATTTTTGCAATAGAACTTGTGTTGGGAAATATAATGCTAAAAATTTTGGAAATAGAGTTAATGTTTATGATATTACTAAACACTCAGATAATTGTCGTGATGAATTTACTGGGTTACGAGCACTTCTGAGACGAATTAAAAATAAATATCATAATTATGATGTTGATTTAGAATATCTGAAAGAAGTGTGGGATAATCAAAGTAATTGTGTTTACACTGGTGTTAAATTACAATTACCTAAATATAAAGGTATTAACGACCCTTTATATACAGCATCTATTGATAGGATTGAATCAGATAAAGGTTATGTTAAAGGTAACATACAATTTATTTCAATAACATCTAACCACGCTAAAAATTCAATGTCTCATGAACAAATGATTAAATTTTGTGAGTTAATTACTGAAAATAAAAAACCCATCGTATGATGGGTTTTTTATCTTAGTGGAGATGCCGACTTCGAAGTCGGGTCTTGTTCACCCTAAAGATTAAGGACTACACGCTTAGGTCAACATTTTTCTAATGTTCCGAAAATAGTTAGTTCGTTCTTCACCATTGTAAACTAACAACCAATGGATGACTCGATTTCGGGTTCAGTCATTTTTCCACCTTTGTAAGACCTTCTGTTCCTGGGTTATATGGTTACCGACCCGTTGTTGTTCAACTAATTAAGCTGTAACAACTTCTTCAGAGCGGATTAAACCTACTGCTGAAAGTTTTGCGATTGTTTCGCCGTTTGAATTTTGTAACCATAGATTTAAGTGATAGGAAACTTCTCACTGCGTGCCCCCAATAAATAGCAATGCCAATCAATACCATTTCATCCCCCATTGTTTTATTATACTACAAATATATATGATTATTTATTAATAATCAAATATAGAGTATATTTATTAATAAATATTTTTTTATGGCTGATATAGATAATAGTAAAAACGACGCATACGAAGGGACTCGTATTATTGTAAATACTGAAGACTTAATGTTTTTGGAGGTTTTAGCTCCGGATTCTTTAGGTTATTTTGGACTTGATTGGGTTAAGAACCGATATGATAGATTTAGAGATGGTAATTTATATTTAATTGTTGATAAGAGAGAACTCCCTGTAAATGTTAAAGTATTATATACTGACACTGATGGTGACTTTTTCGGATATTATCAATCTGGGGATACTATAAAGTATTCTGAACTACTTTTAGAGTATCCTGAGTTAGCGGACCAAATAACAGCTTTAGAACCGGTGAGTGAAATATATGACGCGTTACTTTCAATATCTGAAGGACAGGAATTATCAAAATATAACCTTAGAAATATTGATGACTTAGTTAGTGATTTCAAATTTAACAAACGAAGTCCAAGGGCTAGTTCTGTTATGTTATCATTTGATGATGTTGATGATATTCTTGGGATATTTGATGTTAGTGAGGACGATATGTGGTTTGTGAGAGCTGTAACATCTTATGACGGGTTTGAATTTGAACATTGGGATGGTATTCATGATGATTGGCAACAAGGGTATGGTTTAGACCATTTTAGTGGTGGTGAAAACGAAAATAGAATTGATAATATCTTAAAAGTTATATTACCTGGTCATAGTATAAATACGAATGATGATAAGGAACGAGAATTAATTTGTAGTACTTTAGAGGCTTTTTTCCCAAGTGAAATTGAGGATGTTTTAGATACCTACATTCATGAACAAAATTATTGTAAAACAAGAGGAGCGTTAAAGGAAATAGAATCAGATGTTTCTAATTTATTTGAACCATATAACATATTCAAAGTAGGTGAAGGGTATAATTATGTTACAAGTGTTAAAACTTTATTAAGTCTATATGCAAATGCGGGTTCTAAACAATATACATTAAAAGAACTTTTAGCTGAAATTAATAAAGATACTGAAGTTGGTGGTTGGGCTGATTATATATATGAAACAGATTGTCTTGACTTTGACCAAGTATCTATGGATAGAACTGTAAGTCAGGCTTTAGATTCTATGGAAGAAGGTTTAGAGGATTCTGATAAGTTTGAGGATATTGAGGAATTTAAAAAAATGGCGGATTTTATTTTATCAAAATATGATTTAAATAGAAATTATCAAACTCCTAAAGATAGTAATATCAGATTTACCATACATCAACTAGACCCCTCCGATAATTCAGTATTGGTTACGGTTAGAAACCTTGAGAAAAAAACTTCAGAAAAAAGAAGATTAGATTTGGAAGGGTTTAATAATTTATTAACTCAACAAGAATTATGTCAATAAAGATAGTGACGATTAAATTTCTTTTTATTATCTTTGTTTTATGGAAAGAAATTATCAACTATTGAAAGATGTTTTATCGGTTCCGACTAAAACATATAATGAAGGATTAATGGTGGAATTCATAACCAATTGGTTATCGGAGAATAACATCCCCTTCTATATTGACGAGTATCAAAATATTTACGCTACAAAACAAACTTTTGAGGTGGAATATTTCCCTTGTGTTATCGCACATACGGATACTGTTCATAACATTGACACTATCAATGTAAGAGAAGAAAATCTTAAAAACGCACAAGGTGAAATAAAACCTGCGTTAAAGGCTTATAATGATTTGGGTAATCCAACTGGTATTGGTGGTGATGATAAGTGTGGTGTTTATGCTTGTCTTGAATTACTAAAAGAATTACCAAATCTAAAAGCTGGATTTTTCGTATCTGAAGAAACTGGATGTCACGGTTCAAAAAACGCGGACCCTAAATTCTTTGAGAATGTTGGATATGGGATTCAATTTGACGCTCCGGAGAACTGGATGGTTTCAGAATATTGTATGGGTGTTAAATTATTTGATAAAGAAAGTGACTTCTTTAAGTCCTGCGATATTGTATTAACTGAGAACTTTAATGGTCGTCAATTATACCAATCACATCCTTATACAGATGTTTATAAATTAAAGCAGATTTTTGATTTTTCTTGTATTAATTTCTCAATCGGGTATTACGATTATCACACAAAACATGAATATGTAATTATTGAGGATGTTTATAGTGGTATTAAAACCGGGAAAGAAATGATTGAAAAACTAGGATATCAAAAATATACTTTAGAATACGAACAATCAACATATAACTTTTATTAAGAGACTTCGGTCTCTTTTTTATTTATCGGTATTTATCAATAAAATGTTTTTATGAAAAAATTAATAATTACTGAAGAAGAAAAAAATAGAATACTTAATCTTCATTTAAACGAACAAAGTGAAGAAAATTCTGCAGTTAAATTTATAAAAAATTTATTGGTGACTAATCCTAATTTATTTAACTCTAAAAAATCTTTAAGTTTATTAGAAAAACCATTGAATGATTTTAACTCAAAAAACCCTTCAGATAGATTAGATATCCCATCATTAGTAAAACAGTTGTCGGTTAATAATTCACCTTTTAAAATGACCACATTCAACATTCAAACCTATGAACCAAAACGAGTGACCAAGTTAGATTATGACTTAAAAAATATTGGTTTTACATTAATGAAAAATGATGTGGACGAAACAATTAACGCTGGCGTTAAATTAAAATTTTAAGAGACTTTGGTCTTTTTTTTTTATGATAGTATTTATAATAAAAAACTAATATGAAAAACTTATTTATATTAAATGAAGAAGAAAAAAATAGAATTTTAAATCTTCATGAAAGTGCGACAAAAAGACATTATCTTAATGAACAAAGTTTAGATTTGGGACAATCCGAAACTCAACCAACTGAACCAATAACAGGTCCACAATCTCTTGAGGATACTTCTGGAACTATTGTTAAAAAAGGTTTAGGTGGTGACCCTTACGTATACGCTAAATTTGGTAACAATTATTATTATGCGATGGCTTCTGAAGGTGAAAACCCTAATTGGATAACAGCTAAAACTGAAAAATCAATTAACGCTATTAAGGGTAAAATTTTTAATGAAAAATTACCCAAAGTGAAAACTATTAAACCACCTGTTAAAACAACAAAACAACCTATCAAACAAGTACAAAAAAAAGAAATTATAAACCCATCAACAACTACGATAAAAAAAGATAAATTTAAACTTAAACCTGAATTAAATCCAACTGCCGTTGATAGTACAAGAGTTGGTAATGGTACAGAAAAAATGTTGGACATTAAAAAAATCCTAAACAGTGTAGGTCCGTCAAAAAAATCTTCATTACCATTACATATTAGAGCTTGTTGGGATTACTTAATGGGTAGAACAGAACCTTTTACTTCCGCTGATTTAACAAGAGAAGAACAAAAATTCGTAAAACAAGTTGCTATTGAAAATCCTAAAAAAGGGTTTAACTATAAAATATGGAAGTCTATCGGTGCCTCAAATTTACCAACAGCTATGTCTACAGGCTCTGCTGCGGAAAACGAACGATTGAAACAATCAGGTGGTAGTGGTAGTTTAATTAATTCACCTCTCCCAGGACAATTTATGTATTTTCTTGGTGAGGTTTCACCCTCTAATGTTGAGGTATCACCTGATAAAAAAAAGGTAACCATATATGATAATTACGATATGAATAACTCAAAAATAAACAAAGATAAAATACTTAAGGATTTTGCATTACAAGTTGGTAAATTCGCATTAGGTGATGCGGCTCTTTATAGCGTTATTAGACAAACAGTAGGACTTAAAGAACTTACTGGTTATAAGGGGTATCCTGTTAATCTTAATGTTTAATTTTTTGGGTTAATTTATAATATTGATAGACACAGACTGTAAATAAATAAATAATTAACGCAGGTTGTAGTATTATAAAAAGAACTATATTAAGTTCTTCATAAGAATACCCTAATTTATCAGCATAAAATTGAATACAATCACAACACCATAGGAATAATCCATTGGTGTTTTTTTGTTTTAATAAAATACCAAATAAATCAGAAGATGTTGAAAATTTATTAATCAAATAATAATGTGTTTTATGAACACCATTTGATGAAAATTTTGACATAACATAAAAAATGATAGTCCAAAAAATACCGGTATATACTATAAACTTTTTCATAATTAGTTTTATTTAGATTACAAATCTAATGATTTTTTTTTTTAATAACAAAAAAAAAAAGAATTAAATGTTGTTTTTTTTTTATGGGACATATTTATAATAAAAAACTAATATGAAAAATTTATTTAATGACATTTCTCAAGAAGAGAAAAATAGAATCCTTGAGATGTACTCGGGTAAAAAAAATATAATTAAAGAGGATAATATGGGGTTGTCAATGAGTACCTTAACACCTCAATCGGTTGAACAATTTTTTATAGAAAAATTTAATACCGGAGGTCTTTGGACAACAATTGACGAGTTAAAAAATACGTATCAAATGTTAAAACAATTGGATGGTAAGAAAGTAAGTGGTAAAACAAAATGTTTTTCTAAACATTACCCACAAGGTGTTAATAATCTACCGGCATTACAATATTTAAGTACTTGTATTGAATTTCAGGGTTCTGCTGAATGTAATTTGTTTGACGAGCATGACTTTACCCCGGGGCTACTAGGATTATATGATGAAATAAATAGTATAGGTACAAGAACTTTAGGTGAAGAAGGAATCTCATTAAAAAACCAAATACTTCAAATGTTGATTAAAAATGGGTTAAAAAAAACATAGAAATTCTTATAGTAAATAAAAAAAGGGGATTATTCATCCCCTTTTTTCTTTCTACCTCTTTTCAAAGGTTCTTTATTTTTAGTTATAATAACTTCGTTATCAACAACATCAACCACACTTGAATCCCCCTCGTTAATTTCGCCTTTCAAGATTTCTTCAGAGATGAAGTCTTCAATCTTATCTTGGATAGCTCTTTAAATAGGTCTTGCACCATAGTTTTCATCATAACCAACATCAGATATCAGTTCAGTTACTTTATCGGTATAACTAAAGTTATATTTGATTTTAGATAGACGACTCATTAGTTTATCTAGTTCTAAAGTAACAATCTTTTTAACATTCTCTTTATCTAACGCTTTAAACATAATTACATCATCAATTCTGTTTAAGAATTCAGGTGTAAAGAACTTTTTAAGTTCAGCTTTAAGAATATCATTTTTAAGTTCTTGTTCAATGTATTCGTTACCACCATTCTTAAATCCAACACCAGTTCCGAAGTCTTGTAATTTTTTAACACCTAAATTAGATGTCATAATGATAAGACAGTTTTTAAAGTTAATTTTTTTACCTAAAGAGTCAGTTAAGTGACCTTCATCTAACATTTGCAAAAGTGTTGAAAAGATATTTTTATCCGCTTTTTCAATCTCATCAAATAAGATAACAGAATAAGGTTTATTTTTAACTTCATTAGTTAAGAATCCCCCTTCTTCGTGGGCAACATAACCTGGAGGAGAACCTATAAGTCTTGAGATTGTATGTTTTTCTTGATATTCTGACATATCAATTCTAATCATATTTTCTTCACTACCAAAAATTTCTTTCGCTAATTGTTTCGCTAAATAAGTTTTTCCTACTCCGGTAGAACCTAAAAAGATGAATGAACCAATTGGACGATTTGGGTCTTTGATGCCTAATCTATTTCTTCTGATAGCTTTTGCGATTTTAACAACAGCTTCAGGTTGTCCAACAACTTTATCAGCTAATGCTTGTTCTAAATTAACTAATGCTTTAGTATCGTCAATTGATAATTTTGATACAGGTATTTTAGTCATATTAGATACAACTTCATATACTAGTTCTTCAGGGATTTCTCTTTTATGAGCTTGTAATTCCTTTTCAAATTTAATTTTCTCTTCTTCTAATTTTGCCAAAATTCTTTTTTCTTTATCTCTAAGATTTGCAGCTTCTTCGTAGTTTTGTTTTTTAACTACCTCAATTTTTTCCAATTTAATATCTGAAGCTTGTTGTTTTAATTTTTCAATTGATTCAGGCATTTTAATATCCACTTGACTTCTCGCCCCAACCTCATCTAAGATGTCAAAAGCTTTATCTGGGAATTCTCTATCGGTGATATATCTTTCAGCTAAATCAACACAAATTTCTAAAATAGAATCAGTGTAATTTACTTTATGATATGATTCATATTTTTCTTTAGCGTTTTTCAAGATGATTAATGTTTCTTCTTTTGTTGCAGAATCAACAATAACCTTTTGAAATCTTCTTTCTAAAGCTCCGTCTTTCTCAAAGTTTTTTCTGTATTCATCTAATGTTGTTGCTCCAACACATTGGATTTCCCCTCTTGCTAAAGCTGGTTTAAAGATGTTTGACGCATCCATTGACCCGGATGAATTTCCAGCTCCAACAATGGTATGAATCTCGTCAATGAATACAATTATATTTGGAGAGTTTTGTAACTCCTCAATAATGACTTTCATTCTTTCCTCAAATTGTCCTCTGTATTTTGTTCCAGCAACAATGGATGTCATATCTAAAGATACAATTCTTTTATCCATTAAGTTTCTTGGGCAATCCCCATTATATATTTTAATAGCAAGACCTTCAACAATTGCGGTTTTACCACAACCAGGTTCTCCTAATATAATAGGATTATTTTTCTTTCTACGAGAAAGAATTTGAGCAATCCTAGTGATTTCTCTTTCACGACCAACTACAGGGTCTAATTTACCTTGTTCGGCTAACTTTATTAAGTCTCTACTAAAGTTATCTAATACGGGTGTTGTTGATTCTGCGATGGAATTTGGTTTTTTTCCTTTTTCGTCATTATCTGAAAATTCTATCATATTATTATTTTTTTGTTTTGTTAATGATATCAATAATTATATCAAAAATTATTCTATGAATCAATATTGACGCTTTGTCAGTGTTTTTTTTTAGTAAAATGTCAAATTGTCAGATAAATATGTCATTTAATCTTAAATTTGACTTTGGTATAAAATTAGTTATAATTAATTGAAATAAAAAATTAAAACTAAAAAAATTATGTTTAGAAACAAAAAAAACCCGTTCGTATTATTAAACGATTTTACTTCACCTTTTGGAGCTTTTGACCCATTTACGGTATTACTAGGAGATGTTAAGACTGAATCAGGTCAAGACGAGAATGGTCAATGGACTTCTCAGACTTACACTTCAGAAAATGGTGTTGTTACCGTAAAAAACTTCACTAGAACTTCTAAAAGTCCTAAAAGTAAAACAACTACTAATACAACAACAACCACTACTGAGTTAACAACAGCTATTGAGACTCAAAATTTTGAACGTGCAGTTGAATTAAGAGACCAAATTAAAAAATTGGAATCTAACCAAGAAAAAATTGAAACTCTGACTGCAGAATTGGAAACATCAATTAAAGAACAAAACTTTGAGAAATCAATTAAGTTGAGAGACCAAATTAATAAGTTAACTAAGTAATTTACTTAACCCCACCTTTGAGTGGGGTTTTTTATTTATTATAATCGGGGTGTGGTTATAATTATAAAAAAATTATATTATGGGAATTAAAAAAGAAATTATTGAAGGGACTAAAATTATTAATGAGATTGAATCAAGTAATTTAGTAAAAACAATCTATGACGTTGAGAGTCAAGTATTAATCGTTGAATTCAAAAATGGGTTTAAATATGAGTATGATGCGGTTCCTCACAAAACATATACTCAATTCAGAATGTCAGAATCTCAAGGCAAATTTTTCAACACAAATATCTCAAAAACATTTAAATATAAAAAAATATAACATTTTTTAATATTTTATGATATTTATGGATAATGGCAAATAATATTAAAAATATTTTATCAAGTTTTTATTTACAAGATACCCTAAATCCTAAGATTTGGGATATATCTGAAGATAATGAAATAGGTCAAATGAACCCTAAAGTTAGGGCTCGTCTATTGGATATTGCATATGACTTCATAGATTTTTTAGGTGTTGATATTGTGGTAACGGATGTCGTAATGACTGGTTCATTATCTAATTATAATTGGTCTAAGTACTCTGATGTTGATTTACATATTATCACAGATTTTGGATTGTTTTCTAAAGTAGAATTACCATTATATAAAGATTTATTTACGTTAAAAAAAACTATATATAACGATAAACATAATATAACAATTTATGGTTATGATGTTGAGTTATATGTTCAGGATGAGAATGAATCACATTTTAGTAGTGGTGAATACTCAATCTTATTTGATGAGTGGAAAACTAAACCAAAAAAAGAAGATATTGAGATAGATACTAACTTAATTAAAACTAAAGCTCAACAATGGATGTCAACTATTGATAGTGTTATTGAACAATCAAAAGAAGAGTCATTAGAAGATGCTAAAGAGTTAATTGGTAAGTATAAAGATAAGTTAAAGAAATACAGAACCGGTGGTTTAGAACAAGGTGGAGAGTATTCAGATGAAAATTTAGTATTCAAGGTTTTACGCAGAAATGGATATATTGAGAAATTATTTGATAGTTTAAATCAAAATACCGATAAACTACTATCTATGGACGAAACACATAAAAAAAGTAAAAATACAACAGAGAATTAACATTTTTAATTCCGACTATATTTATATATAAATTAATTTAAAACAAAATTAAAAAAATGGGAAATTATTTAAGACCGATTGGTAGTGAAAAATTGCAAGGTATGGAGAAAATCAACCGTATGCTTGAAATTGCTAGATATAAAGAATCAACACCTAAACCTATCAATGAGGATAAGTCAGTAGAATACACTAAAACTTTATCTGATGGTAACAATTACCAAATCGTTAAAGAGAAAAGTGGATATGTTCTAAAAAGAACATTGTTGGAATCGGAGGGTAATTCTGATTATTTAGAACCAATGAGAAATAGAAAATATTACCCATCATATTCTCAAGCGTTAAAAAGATTGAATCTTATCGCGAAAGAAGTTAATGTTAACGAAGGTGTTGAAACTGGAACATCATTGTTTAATGAAAACAAATCTGACGCAACAAAATATATTTTAAAAATGAATGCTAACGAGCAAGCACCTGCTGCGGGACAAACTCCAGCACCGGCTCCCGCTCCAGCCCCTGCGGCCGCACCTGCACCTGCACCAGCACCAACAGCAGAACCTGCTCCAGCTCCGGAAGAAGAATTGGATTTAGATTTTGATATGGAAGATAATCAAGGTGAAGAAGATGATAATGAACCAGTATCAATAAAAGTTATTCAAAAATTAACTGGAAAATTAGCTCAAAAATTAAGAGCTTTTGATGAAGCTAATGAAGAAGAACCAATGTCATCTAAAGATATTAAGTATGTTGTTAATTCTATTTTATCAGCAATTGATGTTGAGGCATTAGATGAGGATGATAAAGAAGATATTTTAGGTAAATTAGAAGGTGTTGAAGACGAATCTGAATTTGGTGGAGAGTCTGACGAAGATGGACTTGATATGGAAGATGATGGTTTAGAGGATGAAGAATTGGGAACTGAATTACCTGAAGGTGAAATGGGTGAATCTAAACATTACGGTTCATTTG
>Ga0181343_1000711_pt1 | contig 14038 bp, 13 predicted proteins | sample Su13VDMLBSD_FD_130110 | JGI IMG/M metagenome (GOLD analysis project Ga0181343, IMG submission 130110) | Freshwater viral communities from Lake Michigan, USA - Su13.VD.MLB.S.D | ecosystem: Environmental > Aquatic > Freshwater > Lake | place: USA: Michigan | collected 2013-07-15 | reverse complement strand
TCTTGAATCATATATTTTTTATATTTTCTTGTTGATAAATAAGTTGGTCTTCCATAATATTCTATTGCTCGTCTATCAACTTCTTCAGGGTCGCTAACTTTTAATAATTCATTAAATTTTTCTTGATTCATTATTAATTTAGATTAGATTTTTCTTTTTCCCCTTTTTTTTATTTTCTATAATTTCAATGGGTTGTGGTAATCCTAATTGAACTGTTGATGGTTTAACAACTTTTAATTTTTCATTAATTTCATCAACTGAAAACCCTATAAGATTTTTCAAACTTTTATTAATGTTTTCAATATCATTAGAATAATCAGGTTTTGGTGTTTTTGGTTTTGGTGATTCGTCTTTTGGTCTATTCTTTCTTGCTTCTCTCTGTAATCGCCTTTTTTCTTTGAGTGCTTCAATTTTAACTGGGTCTAATTCCTTAATTTTAGGTTTAATAGGTTTAATAATAATCTTATAATTTTCCATTTGTATATAATCTATATTAAGATTATTTTTTAAAATATTTTTTTTTGCGTTTTAATAATAATTATATATTAATCTTATTTCTTCTAATTCTTCACCAAACATTCGTATTTCATTCAGTAGTCAATATTTCATTAATCTATCTTTTTGTTTTTTAATAATTAAGTTATGTAAATTACTAAGTAGATTATATTTATTACTTATTTCTTTTTCAATTTCTTGTTTATTAATATTTAACTTTCTTAATTCATTGTCTTCTTCAAAATATAATATACTTAATTTTTCAATATCATATTCTTCATATTTTATTTTAGATTCTTCCATATATATTAATCTAAGAAAAATTATTAGATTATTTTTTTTCACTTTTTAAATTTCTGTTGAATTTTTTATTATTATATCATTACCCTGTTCTTCGTCTGAACTTGAAAATGAAGTATTTGATGATGCGTTTGAGTTAGAAGAAGAAGTTAATTTATCATCTTTGAAGTATTCATTAATGGTTAATAAATCCTTATGAATATTTTTATATAATATACTTGATTGTTCCATTAATTTTGAATATTCAGAAAAGCATTCTTCTAAAAATATTTTAGCGTCTCCTTGTTTTAAAACTAATTGTTTATAAATATTAATTGATAAAATATAATATGCTTTGCTTAATTGAATTTCATCATTAATATTATTTGATAAATTCAAATATATTTTAATACTACTCAATATAGTTATTAACATACTAATAGAAGTAGTTATAATTATATTTAATGATGGGTCTATAACATCTAATGATGTAAAAGATGAACTAAAAACACTAAAAATAATAATAGGTATATCAAAATATTTACTTATTGAATTAAAATATATATATCTTGTAATATGTTTTTTATTTAATGCTACTGAATTCATTCTTATCCGTTGTAATATATTAACTATATTTTCAGTCCAATCCATTATATTATTATAGTATATATTAATATAATTGAAATATTTAACCAATTCTTACCAGTCTAAAATTAAAGTTAGTAGCGTCTCCCGTGTTTCTTATAGCAGGGGATGAAAAGACGGCATTCACTACTAATTGTATTGTGGATACTGCAGAAACTTCTAACACGGCACTACACGACATAGATGTTTTTTGGTCTCCAACTGGTACGGTAAATGTAGGTAATTGAAGACATCCGTGATACGTTCCTGCGGTTCCATTCTTTATTTGTATTCTTGGTGTAGTTGCTACAGCACCTGCGGTTGAAGATGTAATGCTTGAACATCCAGTAGCGACATAAATGCCAATAGGAACAGATGTAATTGAACTGACGACATAATCCGCCCCAGATGTTAAATTTGCTGACATAGCAGTATAAGACCCTGTATAAATTGAACCCAATATAGTTGATGTTGCGGTAGGATTTGCTGTATTTGTAGAAAATGTAATTCTTTTATTCGCGGACAAAACAATACCTTGTTGAGCGTTAAGAACCCCACCCACATTTACGGCACACGAATTAGCACCAATCCCAATTGAACCGCTTCGTGTTGCTTCTGTTCCTATTGTCATCGCACCTGTTGTTTGATTATCACCAAAATTGATGGCACTTGTTGCGGTTTGATTTTCAATCGTGTTTCCAATCATTTGAAAACTTCCAATTTTATTGGTATTAGCGGTATTACCAATTGATGTAATCGCTCCTGCGGGTTGTCCTGTCCCAATATTAATTGGCCCTAATCGTCCAACACTTGCTCCAATTCCCAGTTCCGCCCCAACTACAAATTGAGCCCCTCCTACATACATAGAATTTGTTGCTGTAGTTGGATTGAGTCCAAATGATGAAATTTGTAAATTCCCAATCCTATTTGTAGAGGAAGATGAACCCAATGTAATAGTTCCAGTTGTCGTGTTGAATAATGAGACAGCCGTTGAAGCAACCGCTCCAGAAATGCTATAAGTGTTTATTCCCGTTGTAAAAGTTTGTAATAAATCCCAAGTATTTGCAACTGCTTTTGCACCATAATCAGATAAAGAAACAATCGTTGCATATGTTGCCAATGCTGTAGCAGTTGTTAAATATGCACTCATTCCAGTGATTGTTTGATAAACTGAAGATAAAGCAGATACAGCAGTATCAACATATTTTGTATTTGCTACATTACTATTATTACTTAATGCCGTTTGGTCTTTTACTGTCATATTTGTATTTGTATCAACCGCAATTGAATTACCAGAACCACCTTTTAATATTACAGTTGATCCAATATTACCAATTGTTAAAGATGTGATAGGGCTTACTGCATCTATAGAAGTAGTTTCAACAGTTGTCCCCCTTATTCCATTTACAAAATATGTAAGTAATTGATATGTATTTTCTCCACTCCAATTATTATTCATATTTAAAATAGAAGTTCCCCCAGATAATGAAGTTGTAATAAATGAATAATAAGGGCCACCGAACAAAGTATTTAAATTAACACTACCACCCATCCCAGTCCCAGTAGTATATATTTCTACAATAAGACGGCTATAACTACTATCTAATATATATGGTTCAACAATAGAAAGAGATGCGTGATATGTATCAGGATCAACAGATGATGTAGCATTTACATCACTTGAAAAACCAGATGTAGCAATAAGAGCAGTAGTTAAATCTGATTTTAATTCTAATAAATGAAAATGATAATAAAGTTGTCCTCCTGATCCACTTGCATATCCATAAATAAGCATATTCCATAACCCCGCGGGAATAGTAAATGTATTAGGATATCCCGCAGGCGTTGTAAATGTTGCAATTAATGTGTCCGTTCCTAATGCCGTTGTTTGAAGAGTATAATAATCAGCAGTTGGTGTTGCATCTACAGCAATAAGTGTTTGCGATAAGTCTTCATTTATTGGATATGATGTTATTGGATTAGGATTTGCACTTGCAATATTAAAATATAATGGTAATCCATTACCCCCATAATTTCCTATAAGTGTATCTACATATGATTTTGTGGTTAAATCATTTCCTAAAATAGGGCTTACTGAATGAGGCGGTGTATCAAAATTAACTTGACCGTTCATATTAACGGTTGGTGCTTCTATATTCATTTCATTATCATTTGTTATATTTAAACTTGTATCAGTATGTGTGATATATGTTTGATAATCACCGCCACCAAATAATAAGGTAGTATTTGATAAAGATGAATTATAACCGGTTATTTTATCAGAGATACCAACCCCGACTGAACTCATAGAAGCGTTTCTATCTACTCCGAGTGATTTTTGATCTATTTTTGCTATTGTTCCATCTAATAATAAAGTTTGACCGGATGTTGTTTCAGATAGTTCAATAGATAATGTTGAATCATTGCCATTTGTTAAAACATCATTAAGTGTATCAGAACCAATTGGACCTAAATTATTAATTTGGTTTTGTAAATTATTAATCCGTTGATTTAATTGATAATTTGAATAACTCATTTATTATATATTATACCTTATATTTTTATTAAATAAAAATTTATTTTAAAATAATAATCTAAGATAGATTATATGAATAGTGTCGTAGAAGGTAATTTAACAGGTCGTGGATTAAGTGAAGGTAGTCTTAAATTATATGAAGCAAATTTAAAAAGATTAAACGGTGGATTAGATATTAAGAACTTAAATTTTTTAAAAGATACAGAAAGTATTATTAAACAAATTAAGGAAAAAAAAGATACAACGGCCAGAAGTTATATTATTGCAGTTTGTTCTATTCTTAAAAATAATTTAAGAATGCAAAAACCTTATAAAGTTTATTATGATTTACTAATTGAATATAATGATAAATTAAAAACTAATAACACTAAATCAGAAAAACAGGAAGAAGAATGGATATCACAAGAAGAAGTAAAAACAATTTATAATAATTTAGAAGAAGAAATTAAACCACTTTTTAAGAAGAAAACCCTATCTATAGACGAATATAATAAAATGTTATCTTATGTTGTATTATCGTTATATGTATTACAACCACCCCGAAGAAATTTAGACTACTTAAAATTAATTGCAGTTTCAAAGTATAAAGGAACAGAAGATAAAGATTATAATTATTTTGATATTTCTAAAAAGAAGATGATATTTAATAACTATAAAACAAAGGGCACTTATCAAAGTCAGGAAATAGAAGTTAATGATAAATTATATTTAATATTAATTAGTTGGATTAAGAAATTTAAAATTAAAAAATATATATTACAAAAAATGGATGGTTCAGAATTAGATAAAAACGGTATAACAAAAATATTATATAAGATTTTTGATAAAAAGATTGGTTCGTCTTTACTACGAAATATATACTTAACAGACAAATATAGTGAGTTAAATAAAGAAAAAATTAAAGATGCTAATGCAATGGGTAATTCAGTAAATGTTATTGATTCAAATTATGTTAAAACTGATTAATATTATGTCAATTTGAGATAAATCTCAAATTAATATTTTAAAGTTTCACTTTAAAATGTCGCCTAAGTCCCCTAAAAGATAATTATTAGGCTACTTACCCGACAAAATTATTTATATTTGATAAGTATATATTTTTCCTTACTTGTCGCCTAAGTCCCCTAAAAGTTAATTATTAGGCTACTTACCAGACAAAATTTATTTTATGGGTATCCAATGACAGACCAATATATCAGGGGGCATTTCTCTATTCTTACATTCTTTTTTTACTAATTTTTCATAATCATCTAAATTATATCCAGCCTTACCACACAAAATACGAGCAATACAATGACGCCCGCAGGTGCATACATCAGGATTATCACTTTGTAATTTTAAAGTTGAAAATATAGGGTTCTTACTACTTTTCATTATTCTCGTTAAATAATTTTCAGGTTGATTTAACATTTTATTAATAAATTTAGGTATATATTTTAATTCTCCTTTGTGTGTTTTTCCATAAGAATCAAAAAATTCTAATGTATCGCCCTTACGAATTAAACAAACCCAATGGCCCACTGATGGTTCTGATTCTAATAATAATATTCTGAAATCATCTAATGAAGGTATTAATTCATCAATATTATTATAATTTTCCAATTCGCTATATTTCATTATTTTCTCTTTTGCATCTAATCCAAAATTACGAATAAAATCGTCTTCTGATACCATTTTTTTTAATTCTCTTTTATATTTCTCAATTACTTTTTCTTTTTCAGACATTATATATTAATACAAAATAAAAAAATCTTTAGAATTTTTAATATTAGTTTAGATTATTTTTATTTTCTATCTTATATTAATATATAAAAAATGCCTTCATATTATCCTAAAGATTATGCTTCTGGAATAATAGAACAAAAAAATTTATTACCAAAATTAAAAGAATACTTTAAAAAAGATATTGTTGAGATAGATAATAAATTATCGCCATTTGATTATGAATGTAGTAAATATTATTATGAACTGAAAACACGAACAAATACATTAAATAAATATCCTACAACAATGATAGGACGAAATAAAATAGGGGGTAGTAAGAAAACCAAATTAATATTTAAATTTACTGATTGTCTAACATATATTAAATATAATAAAGAATTATTTGATACATTTGAAATTAAGAATTTTGATAGAAACAGTAAAGAACCAAATAAGAAAGATTATATTTATATTCCAATAGAACATTTAATAATAATTGAAAAATATTAAAATAATATAAAAAATTTTAAATATAAATTCTAAATATAAATATATAATAAAATGTCTATTTCAAGTTTCATTAATTCCCCAAAACCAGTTTATACGGTTATTAATACTGCAGGTCCTATTGATGTGCCAGCAGGTGCTCCATTAGAATCATTTGAAATTATAACTGATGGAACAGACCCTTTAACAGTTAGTGTTCCTGCAGGAACTTATGACCTACAAATGATTGCAGGTATAAATCCAAACAATGGTAATGAAACAATTGGTTTATCAGTCTTACAACTTGTTGATATTACTGATGCAGGTTCTATAGTTTTAGCACAATCTAATTCAGCATCATTTTATGGTGCAGGTGCAAATGTTATTATTGCATTTAATCATACTCAACGAATTGTATTACCAGTAAAACCAGCCGTTTTAGGTGTAATCCCACCATATCTTTTATCTATGAATATGAAAGTATCACAAACAACAGCAGATGCAACAACTTTAAGTGGTGTTTATAATGATGTTGATATGACTTCACGAATTATTTTAAGACCAACTTTTTAAATTATTTTAATATATTTAGATTATATTTACTAAAAATATAATCTAAATTATAGATTATCATTAAATAATAATGTAAAATTAGATTATCACTAAATAATAATCTGAAATTAGGTTATCACTGATGATAATTTATAAATTATCACTATTATATAATCTAAATAATCTAAATATTACATTATTTTAATAGAATAATCTAAATATAATCTAAAAATAGATTATTATATTATATAATTTATTATAAAAAAGTTTAAAAATAATTATTTAAAATCTTATCTATCGTTTATTATATGACAACAGCACAACCGAGATTTTTACCAGATAAAGTTTATTATGATATGGTTATAAGTAATTTAAATAATACTAACCAAAAACCCCCAGTAGCATATTATAACGAAACACGAAGTAGTCCTATTATTTATGACCCATTTAAATATGATTTAATAGTTGCAAGATGGCAATTAGATACAAATTATTTACCTATATTTATTCCTTTGATACAAACTAATAGTGGCGATCCAAATGCAACAATATATAGTATTACTTTACAATATGGGGTATCAATTGGTGCTCCTGCTTATGTTTCATTTTCTCCTCAAAATAAAATAGCCCAAATACCGCCTGCCCCTTCTTCAACATCTGACAAATTACAAGATAATAGTCAAGGTTATTATGATATATATACTTATCAATATTGGATATATTTAGTTAATCAATGCTTTCAAACTGCTTATGATAATTTAAATGCTGTTTATGGTGGCGTATTACCAAGTGCTTTTGCTCCTGTAATGACATATGATACATTAAATAATATTGCTATTATTAATGCTGATGTAGATGGATATGATTTAAATAGTGGTGGTATTAAAATATTTTTTAATCAAGCAATGGGACAATTATTTAGTTCTTTCCCTTTCTTAATTGAATCATTTAATGATACATACAATAGAAACTTTTTAATTCAAACTAATGTTTTTTCTGTTGCTACTATTACTGATTACCCTCCATCAGGAACAACTTTATTTAGTGCTTATCAAGTATTTCAAGAATTCTCAACTATTAGTGCGTGGAATCCAATTATTTCTATTGCTCTCGCATCTAATACACTACCTATTATACCAAATAATGAAGGTGTGCCCGCATTAATTATTAATGGTGTAAATCAACAACAAAGTGGAAATAATAATATTCAATCTCAAGTTATAACCGATTTTGCAACTGATGGCATATATAAACCTATTATAACTTATATTCCAAGTGGTGAATATAGAAGAGTATCATTAGTGGGTGATAAGCCATTATCAAATATAGATATAAGCGTGTATTATAAGGATAGACAAGGTCGCCTAAATCCTGTTCTATTACCCGCTGGATGTAGTATAAGTATTAAATTACTTTTTGAAAAGAAATCAGAATATTTAAAAGCATAAAAAAGATTATAAAAAATTAATTAATTTAAAAAATATAAAAAATTTTAAATTAATTAAATCTATTTAATATATATATATAAAATGTCAGACCTAAAAACTGTTTTAATTAATGATAGTCGTATAGAAGATATTTCTGGTGAAATTTCATTTGCCGTTCAAGGTGGTCCGCAACAATCAACATACCAACCACAACAATCAAATACAAGTTCTAATACTTCGCATTCGTGGCAAATTAATGTTCCATCTGAAAATATTGTTGTATCTCGTCGGTTTCTTATTGATACTGATGTGAATTTTATAATTACTGTATCACAAGTTCCAGTGGGTCAAGTTGCATTCAGTTGGGGTAATACTGATGGTTTTGGGCCTTATCCGCTTAATAGTTGTTATTTAACTCAAAATGTTCTTATTAATAACTGTGGCTTATCTGTAAATACTCAGGATGTATTAGCCCCATTACTTCGTATGAACGACCAAAAAATACATACTCATTATGATGGATGGACGCCATCTCTTGTTGATGATACTTTTTATAATTATTCTGATGCTGTTGGAACTATGGCAAATCCATTAGGGGCTCTTAATAATAATGGGTATGATAATAAATTAAGGGGTCGTGGAAGTCATCCAGTAGTTATTGTTATAGACCATAAAATTGGTGGTGTTTCTACTAATGCTTCAGTTATTTCTACTGATTTAACTGATACTTGGACTATTTCAGTATCTACACATTTAACTGAACCTCTTTTATTTCTTTCACCTTTTATTTCTAATCCGTGTGTATCAAATGAGGCTGGCTTTCTTGGAATTAATAACTTTTCATTTAACTTTACTCTTGATGGTGCATTAAAACGAGTTTTCAGAACCTCTAATAATTACACTTATAATTTTGCTTATGGAACTGCAACCTCTGGAAGTGGTTTCTCAAATTTAAGAATGTTAGTAAATTATTTAAGCGTTCAACCATCTCAATATGCTAAAATTTCGGCTCGTAATATTTTACCTCTTTTACAATATGACCGTTATATTACCAATGGAACAAATAATGCTAATGTTCTTGCTGGTGCTTCTGCTACTATTACATCATCTAATATTGCTCTTAATCAAATCCCTGACTCTATTATTATTTTAGTAAGAAAACGACTTGCAGACCAAACCGCAAAAGATAGCGATTCTTTCTGTGCTATTAAAAATATTTCTGTCAATTTTAACAATGTATCAGGTATTTTAAGTTCTGCATCCGTTCAGGAATTATGGGAACTTTCTCAAAAGGCTGGAAGTTCTCAATCATACCTTGAATTCTTAGGGGTTGCTAATATTTCTTCTGCTACTGGTGGTTCTCAAAGTATTCCAACTACTGGTTCTTTACTCGTTCTCCAACCGAGTTATTGTTTCAATTTACCAGAATACCTTTCTGCATCTTCATTAGGTAGTTATAATCTCCAATTTTCTCTCGATTTCGTCAATCAATCCGCATCAACAATTACACCTGAAATTGTAGTTATTACTATTACATCTGGTTATATGGTATCTCATCAGGGTTCGTGCCAATCTTTCACTGGTGTGCTAAATAAAGAGATGGTAATGAGTGCAAAAGATGGTTCTGGTGTTCCTCGTTTATCTCAATCTGATTATGAACGAATGGTAGGTGGTGTTCGTGATAATCGTGGTGTAATGAATATGATGAAATATATGAAAGGTCGTAAAATGGGTGATTCCTCAGGGGGTGTAATGTCTGGTGGTGTCATGTCTGGTGGTGTTCCAAGTGGTGGTCGTTTAGGTAAATATATTCGTTAAATAATCTAAAAATATATATTTATTTTTTATAAATATATGTAATAAATATTAATAATCCAAAAATATATATAATTTTTTTTATAAACATTATATATAATGAAAAGTAAAATACAAAGTGTTTTAATTCCTAAAGTAAAAACTAAATCTAAATTACACGCTGTTAATTTTCCTAAAAATGGTTTTACATTGAAAGAGTCTCATAAATGGTTATTAGATCACGATTATAAAATACCAAAAAAAGTTGATGAAACAATTAATTTTTATAGATATCGTCAAAAATTACCCGATAAAAGATATAATTATTCTACTGAAGTTTTACCAAATGGGGTTGAATTAGTTTTAATGTGGAAGAAGAAAATGAAAGGGGGAGTTAATGAAGTAAAACCAACACAAAAAAAAGATAATCTACAAAAACTTAAAAAATCTTTTAGTAATCCTAAATTAAAAGAAATGTATGATAAATACATAAAAATTACTCATTCTGATGATTCTCATAAAGTTATAATGACAAAACTAAAACCAATATTTAATTATATTTTTGATATTAAAAACACAACAGAAGAAGAACAAAAACTTTTTAAAGAAATGATAAATAAAGATGAAGAAGCATTAAATAAAACAGGTAAAGAACAATTTAAAAAATATTTAGCCATTCCTGCTTCTCAACCATTTAAAATTGCAACGTTTAATCCAAAAGATAAATTAAGTAAAGAAGAATTTGAAATATATATAAAATTAGTTAATGATTATAATAAAAAAAATAAAGAAAAAGATGAAAGTGCTAAAATTAATAAAATCAATAAATTTATTAAAGATAAAGATATTAATCAATTAAAAAAATTAAGTAAAGAATATTTATATGAAATATTTGATAATAAAGATAAGCCAATTGAAAAATATACAAAAGATAAATTAATTGATGAAATATTAAAAAAATATATTCCAAAAAGTGTAGAAGAAGAAACTCTTATTAAACTAATAAGAGGACTATTAGATGATTTTGATAATATATTAAGTAAAATATATCCTTTATCAGATTATCCTGAAGAAAAATTAAATAAACTTAATAAAGAAGAATTAAAAAATTTATGGAAAGAAATTAATGATAAAATTAATGATATACAGGAAAAGAAAAGATTGGAAAGAATTAAAAAACTTGGACTTGATAAAAAAACAGATTCAAAACCATTATCAGAAGAAGGAAAACAATTTATTGAAAATATTAAAAAACATCAGGAATTATTAAAAAGTAATAATCCTAAAGAAGCCAAAAAATTTATGGATCAATTAAGAAAACCTAAAAAAACAACTCAAAAAGAAATAGAATCATTATTAGAAGAAATTGGAAAAACTAAAGTTGCTAAACCTATTGAAATTGAAAAAATTGAATTTCCAACTTTTAAAGAATTATCTTCTAAAAATAAGATAACGAACGCAAAACCGAAAATAAAATTAACTAAAAATGAACTAATGAAAAAATTAAAAGTTGATTTACTTAAAATTGCAAAAGAACAAAATAATAATTTAGTAGAAGATATTTCAAAGTTAAAAAAAGAAGATATAGTTGATAAATATATATTAAGTAATCCAAATGACTATAATAAAAGTGTTAAAGAAATTCAAATAAAGGTAATTAAAAAAATATTAAAAAAATTAAATGATGAAGGTGATGGATATATTCCACTTGCTAAAGCACAATTTACGAGAAGACCTTTATCATTTTTAAAAGCATTTATTGAAGAATATCCGGAAGAATTAAAAATGATTTTTAAAGATAGTCCTAAACAATATGAAAATTTATTAAGTAAAATAAAACCAAAGAAAGAAGTAAAACCAAAGAAAGAAGTAAAACCAAAGAAAGAAGTAAAACCAAAGAAAGAAGTAAAGCCAAAAGAAGAAGTAAAGCCAAAATCAAAGAAAGATATTGTAATTGATATGGAATATTTAAATGATAATATAAGTGATGTAGATGATTACGTTAAATTATTATTAAAAAATGTTTCTAATTATAGTTTAGATGAAACATTAGAACCAATATTTAGAACATATATTATTGATTCAGATGATGATTTTAAAAAAGATTTAGTTGATAAATATCCTGAAGTATATAACGGATTATTTAAATATAATATTAATCCATTTTATAAAGCATTAGAAGGGGGTGCTATTAATTTTATGGATACAGATCAACAATTAACAAATGAAGAAATTAAATCATTAAAAAGAGGAATAAAATATTTTACATTAGAATTAGAAAAAGAAGAAATAAAGAATGATTTAAAATTATCTAAATTATATAATAAAGAAATAGAAACAAAAATAAAAAGATTAGAAAAAGATTCAGAAATTAAAAAATTAAATAAGTTATCTTCAAAACCAAATCTTATTAAAAAATCAATTGAAACTTTAATTAATGAAATTGAAACTAATAAAGAAAATAAAAAATCAGAAATAAATTCAGTTGATAATTTAATAAAAAAATTAATTTCTAAAGTTGAAATTCAAAATTTATTAAATGAAATTAAAACTAATAAAGAAAATAAAAAATCAGATATAAGTTCAGATGATAATTTAATAAAAGATTTAATTTCTAAAGTTGAAAAGAATATTAAACCAAAAAAAGAAACAACAAAAGATAAAATTCAAAAATTATTAAAAGAAGTTGAAACAACAGAACTTAAAAAAGAAATTGACACTTTTGATGATACAATATTATTTAATAAATATGATAAAATAAAAAAAAAGATGATAAAATAAATAAAATATATGATGATATTAAAAAAGAATTTGATACGAAATTATATTATGTATATATTAAAAATAAAATATTTATAACTGGTAAATCAATGAAAAGTTTAAAAGAACAAATAAGTGAATATGAAATACCATCTAAAATTGTTAAAACAATTGTTTTTAGTATTAGTTTAGATCCTAAATATAAATTTCCTTTAATTCTTCGTTTTACACAATATGGAATTAAAGGAAGATATTTTGGTCCTATTGATTCTGATAATGATGATGATAGATGGATGGACTTTGGAAATATAACATTTACTATAGATGAACTATTAAATTTTGGATTTAAGAAACAATATATTTTTGATGGAATGGAAGCATTAGTAAAAGGATTAATACCACTTTCAGAAAAATCAAATAATTGGGATATGTCAATAACTGATTTATTAAATACATTATATAATGAATCAAAGAAAAATTATAGTATAAAAAAAGTTCCTATTGGTATCATTATTAAAAATATTAAAGATTCAGGAAAATTAGTTTATTGGTATAATATGAAAGGAGATGAAATATTAGTTGATAATAATATTGAAGAATCAGATAATAAAATAAAAAATATGATAATTCCTGATGGTTATTATTATAGATTAAACTTATCATTTCATACAGGAATGAAAGTATGTCAGGGTGGAAGAGTGGCGTTTAATTGTAGGTTATTTAAAAAAGAAGGTAGAAATTTAATAGAAAATAATGGACCTAAAAATGGGATAATTTGGTTTGATAACGAATATTTAGAACGTAATGGATGGAGAGAAATATATCCAAAATTAACTTTTAAAATTGTAAATAGAGAAAGATTTGAATTCAAAATCAGAATATATGTATTTCATCAATTATATTAAATATTAATCGTTTAATAAAAAATAATTTCTAAGTTAATATATAATATATATGGAAAACTTAATTATACAATCTATTTTCTTTTCAAAAAATACTTATAGTTTAGAAAAATCTACAGAATATTTAATAAATAATAATTTAACTAATTTTAAAAGAATTAATGAAGATAAATATTATTATAGATTTACTTATCAATCACGAATCAAATTACAAAATCAAAACTATATAAAACAAATTAAATTTTTAGATAATAATAATATAAAAATAGAACATTATATAAAACCAAATGTTAATAAAGAATTTTTAGTTAAATTTAATTAATATAAAATTTATTAAAATTAATATATTAATTAATTATATATGTCAGGAGTAAGAGGTTTTGATAACTTGTATTCAGAAAGTGTTAATGATGTAGCATTACAAAATTATAATAGAGGTATAGCACAACGCCTAAGAATACAACAGGCACAAATGGACC